>ERZ506896.630-NODE-630-length-24924-cov-4.818650_pt1 | contig 24924 bp, 24 predicted proteins | sample MGYA00513176_ERZ506896 | MGnify/ENA metagenome assembly ERZ506896
AGTGCAATGGAGGGAAGTCCCTCGGTGTTCGCAGAAAAAACGGCAATCAGATTTCCCGAGTTTCCGCCTTCCACGGAACCGTCATTGTCTTCTATGATTTTAGATGCGCCGAGGGCTTTCAGTTTCTTTTTCAGCCAATCGCAAACTTCCCGCTCTCCTTTGCTCGGGGCATAAATTTTTACCAATTCTTCAAAAGTATCCCGTATCCGTTTTTCATTAACCATACAAGCCTCCGTGAAATAATTTTCTTAATCAATGAATTTATACGTTCTTTTTGTCCGAAAAATACGGACAATCGCTGTCATACATACTTGTTTACATCCTGAGGAGCAGTTCCCGATAAGTGATTTCGCCGTTTTCTATGTAAACCCGAGGCACTCTTTTGCTGACGGCGCAAGTCAGTTCATAGGGAATCGTCCCTGCCGCCTTCGCCATATCATCCAAAGAATTCCGTTCCCCGAATATTTCAATTTCGCTTCCCACATCCACTTCCGGCTTATCCGTCAGATCGATCATTGCCATATCCATACAAATCCGCCCGATCTGTTTTGCCGGTCCTTCTTCCGTCATCAGGCTGCAATGATTGGAGAGAGAACGAAGAAATCCGTCGGCATATCCGTAAGGAATGACCCCTGCCCGAGTCGTCTTATCCGTCACATAGATCCCGCCGTAACTGACAGGAGTGCCTGCCGGATATGTTTTGATCGTGCTGATCGTGGTTTTCATGGTCATCACCGGCTTGAGGCCGAGCATTTTTCCGTATTTTCCGTAACCGTAAAGCAGAAGCCCCGGTCTGACCATATCCAAGTAAGTTTCGGGATACATTACGGTCGCTCCCGTATTGGCGCAATGATGGAGTTCAAATTTTCTCCCCCATCTTTTTTCCACTTCATCGATCACTTTTTGAAACAGCTTGAATTGATCTTCCGTATATTTTTTATAAACTTCTCCTTCTTCATCGGCATCTGCAAAATGAGTGAAAATCCCTTCTCCCTCAAGCCCGGGAAGACGGCAGGCATGGAGAATCCCCTCCACGCCGGTTTCAAAATAGTCGCCGCTGCAAATATAACCCAAGCGGGACATTCCCGTATCCACCTTAATATGGATTTTTAAAGTTCCTCCGCACTTCACCGCTTCTTCACTGTATTCCAGTGCTTTCGCTTCACAAGTGACCGCCTGGGTGATATTAAACTGAATCAGCCGATCCACCTGTTCTTTCGGTGTATGGCCCAGAATCAGAATCGGCAGAGTGATGCCGTTCAGCCGGAGCTCCATGGCTTCATCGATACTGCTGACCGCCAGATAATCGGCACCGAGGGCCTGCAATTTTGCCGACACCTGCACCGAACCGTGCCCGTAAGCATCGGCCTTGACCACGCCGAGAAATTTTACTTTCTCTCCGATATATTCCCTTATTTTATGATAATTATAAGTCAGGGCATCCAGATTGATTTCCGCCCAAGTTCTTCGCAATGTAGATTCCATACTGCGCTTCCTTTTCCATATATTTTTCTTTTAATAGAATAATCCTTACCCGACGGAAATACAATCTCCCTCTTTACAGATTATTCCTCTTCCAGCCAGAACCCTTTTCGCAACGCCTGCTCGCCGAATTTTTCCTGAATCGCATCCATGACTTTTGCTGCTTTTGCCTGTTTCTCCCGCTTTTGAGAAAACAAATCCTGCAGCTCCATAGGCTCCGACAAATTAGAGCCGGTCACACCGATGAGACGTATCCCTTCATCAATGGCAATTCTCTTCTTCAGTATCATACAGGCATCGTAAATTTCTTCCTGCAAATTGGTTCCTTCTTCCAAAGACAACGCTCTTGTCACCGTACGAAAAGAAGAAAACCGAATTTTTAAAGAAATCGTTTTTGCCGCCTGATGATGCTTGCGGAGACGTTTTGCCACGATATCGCTGTGACGGGCGATCTGCCTGTCTATATCTGCGGGATCGGTCAAATCTTTTTCATAAGTCGACTCGTCGCCGATGGACTTGATCTGCCGCTCCGATTCCACGGGACGGTTGTCAATGCCGAGAGATAATTTTTTGAACATTTCTGCCTGATTTCCTAAAAGAGGAATCAATTTCACCAAAGGCGCATTTTGAAAATCACCGATCGTTAAAATACCGGCTTCGATCAATTTCTTTTCCGTTACTTTTCCCACACCCCAAAGACGGCGGATCGGAAGAGGTGCCAATATACTTATTTCCTTCCCGTAAGGAATCAAAAAAAGTCCGTCCGGCTTTCCCATATCGCTTGCCATTTTCGCAAGAAATTTATTCGGCGCGATTCCTACGGAAGCAATCAGTTTTGTTTTATCAAAAATTTCTTTTTTTATACTCCGTCCCACATCTCCCAATGTTTTATATTGCTTACCCAGGCCGGAAATATCCATAAAAGCTTCATCCAAAGAAAGCGGCTCGATCTCCGATGCATAGTGAAGCATGATCTCATGAATTTCAGCAGAAACGGAAGCATACACTTCCATACGGGGCGGTACAAATATTCCGTCAGGGCAGAGCTTGCGGGCCCGTGAAACGGACATGGCGGAATGAACGCCGAAACGACGCGCTTCATAAGAAGCGGTGGCAACGACGCCTCTTTGGGAAAGGCCTCCCACGATCACCGGCTTTCCTCTCAGATCCGGCCGATCTCTTTGCTCCACCGATGCATAAAAAGCGTCCATATCCACATGCATGATCCACCGCTTCAATTCCTTCGCCCCCTTTTATTTTGATCTTAGAAGGAAATATTTGTTCTGTCAAACCTGCTTTACTGTTTCTGATATTTTCATTATGATATATTTAATTATAGAGAGAAATTCTCTCTTATTTCATATTTTTGGAGGAGAAATATATGAAAGCACTCATTATCTGGTCATCTCGTACGGGAAATACGAAGGCTGTCGGAAAAGCGATTTATGATTCTTTAGATTGTGAAAAAGATTTTGTGGAAGCAGGCAGGGAGCCGGAGGATCTGTCCCCCTACGATATCGTTTTCGTCGGTTTCTGGGCGTTCCGAAGAGGCGCCGACATGGCAGCCCGAAAAGTTCTCTCTTCTCTTCACGAAATGAACGTCGCTATTTACGGAACAGCCGGAACTTATCCCGATTCCGATGCCGCCAAGAGCTATCTCAAAAACTCGGCAGAACTTTTAAGCGGCAACAATACTTTTCTGGGAGGCTTCATCTCCCAAGGAAGAGTTCATTCTTTCCACATAGGAAAAAGAAATCCCCATGCGGAAAAAGTTCATCCTCTGACACCGGAACGATTGGAACGTTTGCAGGAAGCGGAAAAACATCCGAATGAAGAAGATTTTCGAAAAGCTGCAGAATGGGCGAAAGAAATGATTTCCAAACTTTAATCAATAAAATAGAATCGTCCTCTCCGGTCGGGCTAAAAAATCTGACTTGATGAGGGCGGTTTTTTATTTCCCTTTCCTTAATATCCTATTTGACGTAATATTCTTTTATTATGCAAAATTGGCAATCAAAATAAATGATTTTTATTTGACAATCTCTTTACTATTGGATACAATATCACATATTCAAATAAATCGATTTTGAATAATTCGATTTCGAATATGTCATCAAGCTGAAAGAACAAGACGTACACTTTCGGCGTAACACAGAAAAGAGGATTTTATGAATTTTGAACCGAGTTACAAACAATTTTCTTCCATTTTTAAGGCATTATCCGATGAAACCCGTCTTCATGTCATAGATATGCTTTCTTGCCGAGAGATGTCCGCTTGCGATATTCTTTCCAACTTTACCCTGTCCCAGTCCACCCTGAGCTATCATATGAAAATCCTCATCGAAGCCGGCGTGGTCAATGCTCACAGGGAAGGACTCTGGACAAAATATTCCATCAACGACGATACATTTGAAAAGATCATGGACTTCCTTCCGGAACTCTATAAACTGAAAGACAACTGTATCTGCGAGCAGCTCAAATATTGCAAGATACCGGAAAATCCGAGAATTGACGGAAAAGATGAGTTCGGCAACTAATAATAATTTTTAAACTGCCTTTGCTCCTTTACCGGACTTGATAAATGATATGACAATCGGCAAAATTTGCCTTCCCCCATATGGGGGATTTTTATTTACTGAAACTTTACTTTTTGTTTACGAGTCTATAAAATGAATATAAATCAGAAGAGGAAGGGGGATATCATGAACAACATAAAGATCAAAGAAGCTGCAGAAGCAGTTATAAAGGACAATCCGAAAAAGCGAATTCTTTCTTTTCCGTGGAATCATTCCGTCCATTGGATCAAAAGAAAGATAAGCAACGGGAGAAGCCGGCTTGTCAAATATTCGACGGAAAAGGAATTTAACTATGAAGTGGCACGACTTTCCATTGCTGCACAGGTGCAGCCTTCCCTCGTCCCCTCTTTGGAAGTTCTCACATCCGACTATATCGTAACGGAAGACGGCGGTCCCATACTGGCTGACTGGGTGGAAAGTACTCATATTTCTCAAGAAGAAAAACTGCATATTTTAGAACTTGCGGGAAAAGGACTTGCCGAACTTCATACAAGCGGAATCGTTCACGGCCGTCCCGCGCTTCGGGACATCACCTATAAAAACGGGCAAATCACCTTTTTAGACTGGCAAAACCGATTTTACTTCCGCAATGCGGAGGACCGGAAAGTACAGGATTATCTGATGCTTCTCCACGGAATCTACAGAGAAAACTATAAAGACGAAAATCTTTTTATCGACGCCGTTCAGAAAGGGTACACCGATACGGCGGGAACGGACATCATCAAACTGTCAAAACAACTCCTTGACCGCTATAACTTCATAGGAATTCTTGCGAAAAATGTACGCCGTTTTCATTGGACAGATGTTGATGCGGCAGGAAAAATATTCGCCCGCTTTGCAGAAAGATAAAATATCCCCCGAAACATTCGTCGGGGATTTTTTTTTGCAATATATCGGTTTCTTTTTTTAGCATCTCTTTTTTTGATATAATCATCTTAAACATAAAGAAGGAGTTCTTTTCATGAAAAAAATTTTATTTCTCGTTCCTCGGATGAATATCGGCGGAGCAGAAACCTATGTATTTACCGCAGCGGAAGAATTGCACAAACGAGGCTATGAAATTTTTCTTCCTTCCGGAGGCGGTCAATTGGCAGACAAACTCAAGAAAAAAGGCATCAAAACTTTTTTTCTTCCCATACGGCAGCTTCCCTTATTATCCGTCTGCCTTCTTCTCCGGATCATAAAAAAATATAAAATCGATCTCCTTCATGCCAATTCCGGCGCTGCAGGCATCATTGCCGCCAAAGTAAAACGGAAAATAAATATTCCCGTCATCTACACCGCCCACGGTATTTTCGGTGAACCGGAAAAAGAAAAAATCATCGATGAACTGGATACGATCATCTGCGTCAGTCAATTTGTCAAAACCGATTCCATAAGAAGAGGCTTCTCTCCCCATCATCTGATTGTCCGGTACAACGGGGTCGATACGGATATCTTCCGTCCCAATCCCGTCTTGCGAAATGATTTGCGAAAGCAATATGGTTTTGACGAAGATACTTTGGTGCTTGCCATGGTTTCCCGTATAAACAATTTACAACATAAAGGGCATCGCTATATTTTACAAATACTCAGTACATACGGAGAAAACTGGAAAGTCATGATCATCGGAAAAGGACATGGTATCCCGGAATTAAAAGAAAAGATCCGCTCCCTCGGTCTGTCTGATAAAGTTTTATGTTTCGGCCACAGAACCGACGTCCATGACTTGCTGAATGCTGCCGACATCGTCGTCCTTCCCTCCAAAATTGAAACATTCGGTCTCGTTCTTGCAGAAGGCATGGCAATGGGGAAACCGGGCATTGCTTTTTCCGTCGGCGGAACGCCGGAAGTCATCGAAGACGGCAAAACAGGATTTCTCGTAGAAAAGGACAATGAAAAAGAACTTTACGAAAAGATAAAACTTCTCGACCGGGACAGAGATCTTCTCGCCCGATTTTCTAAGGAAAGCATCCGGCATGTACAAGAGAACTTCACCAAGAAAAAGATGGCTGATGAATTAGAAGAAATTTACAAACAATATTTGCAATAAAAAAAGAGCGGCTCATGATGTGACCCTAAAAAATCAGACAAAAACTGACTTTTCAGGAACGATTCAATGAACCGTTCTTTTTTTATTTTCTGATATATTTTTTGATTCCCTTTTCTAATTGACGGAGCGCAACAAAAATAAGGTGGAGCGAACTTACTTTCAGTTTAAATTCCCACATTTTTTGTTTCGACGGAATCGGGATCCGCGGAAGGGCAAGCAAATTCTCCTGCCAAAGGGGAACATGGTAAAAAATAGCAAGTCCCAATTTATAGCCGGCCCTCTTTGCCTCTTCGGCAACTGTTTCATTAAAGTCTCCATAGGGATAGCAAATACATTCTACCTTTTTCCCCGTAAGTGTTTCCAAACTTTTCTTGCTTTCTTTCAACTCTTTTGCCATTTCGTCCCTGTTAAGACGGGTAAGAAAAGGGTGGGACAATGTATGAGATCCGATATAATGTCCTGCTGCCTGCCATTGAAGCAATTCGCTTTCATCCATGGTCACCGTCAATTCTTTTCCGAAATCCTCCCACTTGTTTTCTTTCCCTATCCAATCGGTAATAGAAAAGACATTTCCTACCTGATGATATTTTTCCAAAAGGGGCAGCGCTGTTGTAAGGTTATCTTTATAACCGTCATCAAAGGTCAGCACCACCGGTTTTTCCGGTAATTCTTTCTTTTCTAACAGATGAGCCTGCAGCTGATCCATCGTAATGCTATGATACCCGTGAGACGATAAATACATAAGCTGTTCTTCCAATTTATCCGCAGGAAGTGAATTTCTGTCTCCCTCCACGGAAGCAATCCTGTGATACATGAGAATGGGGATCTGCTTACGGAAGTGATGATATATGTAAGCTGCCGCTATAATAAGTATGATAAGAAATAACATATTCTCTCCTTGTTTTTTATATTACAATTCAATGATATAATATAATATTATAATACAAAAACTGCCCAATCGGTTTTCTTGCCGATTAATAGAATGGGGATTTTATGAAAACATTTTTGGTCTATAACACTTCCTACTTTGGAGATACGATTCTTACCGACGGACTCTGCAGAAATTTAAAAAGAATGATTCCTGATTCCAAGCTTATTTTTATAGCTAACAAGCCTTTTGCAGATTTGGCACGCTATATGGACGGTGTCGATGAAGTCTGGGTGTACGACAAATGGGGGATTCATAAAGGAATCTACGGGTGGTATAAATTTTATTCAGAACATAAAAACCGGTACTCTTTTGATGCATCTTTTGTGATTTACGGAAACGAAAGAGGAATTATTCTGTCCAAACTGTTTGGGGCAAAAAAAATATACGCCGATAACCGGCACGGATTTGTCAGAATTCTCTTGGATAATAAAAAAATCAATTACGGCCCATGGATTCATATACAGGACAAGCATGCTTTTCTTGCCGAATTATATACGGGACAACCGATGGAAAGTATGCCCGTCAGATACCATGTTCCGAAGGAAGCTTTTCACCAAGTGGATCACAACCTGTTAAAAGATGTCTCTAAATCCGTCATTGCCTTAAATCCGGTTACCAAGAAAAAAGATAAAGATTTAAGACCCGATATGTTCTGCAAACTTGCAGAGAAAATCATACATTCGGGGAAAATCCCCGCTATCATCGGCATAGGAAAGGCGGCGGAAGATTATTTCGATGCACTTCCCGAAAAAACACAAAAGCTGCTTTTGAATTTGATTGGAAGAACCACGATACCTGAACTTGGGGCTCTCCTGAAGCGCTGTGATGTCCTCATCAGTGCCGATACGGGAACCGCTCACTTTGCTCTTGCACTGGACGTTCCCGTGGTCGATGTCTTTTACCTGAATAATGAAAAAAATCTTTCCAAATGGGGTCCGAAATCACTCTACCGCCACCGTCTTATCGCCCGGAGCGGTGATTTCAGCACAGAAAATATCTGGAAAAATGCTTTAGAACTAATGAAGGAATCCGGAAATGGCAAATAATCTTTTTATAGTCAGTACTCCGTTTCATCTGCTGACTTCCTTTATCCTTACCAATACATGCTATAAGGAAGACAGTAATTTCCTTGCTCTAATCCACCCCCACGGCTATGCTCACTGGGCGGAAGATCCTTTACTTACTTTCTTGTCCTCTTCCGATGGAGGTTATCAAAAAGTTTTTCCCCTCATTCATTGGATGACACGGAAAGAAAAGAAATTATCCAAACGTGAACAAGTACGGCTTGTACAAGAATCTATAAAAAATATTCCCATTGACAAAGTATTCTTAGGGAATGATATTGCCCCCTCCCATCAGCTTCTTGTGGCGACACTGGGACTTACTCAATTTTATCGTTTTGAAGACGGCATCTTTTCTTATTACAATGAAGACAGAATACGTTCCAAATCTCATGAATATTTCCACAAAATAAAACTGAACTTCATTAAATTTATTGCAGGCATCCACTCTTCTCTATATTTAAATACATCCGCTACAGGCGCCAGCCCCGCAGGAGTTGCCGATTTCATGTATCTGCCGGAACTGATGAAAAGATATTCTCCGAAAGTATATGAAATCACTTCCGAAATGATAGAAGAATCCATGGAAATACTGAAAAGAAACCATCTCCTGAAGGAAGAGCTTCCCGAAGGCAGCTATACAGTTTATTTGAGCCAATCAATTCGGGAACCGGATAAATTCAGCTTTGACGATGAAAAAAGATATATTTCCCTCGTCATAAGCCGTCTAAAAGACGGGGAAAAGCTGATTTACAAGCCTCACCCGAATGATCCGCCCTACAAAGCGGAATACGTAAAAGAACATTATCCCGACGTTATAGTCAACGAAAGCAAAGAACCGGTAGAAGTCATTCTTTATAAAGAGCCGCAAATACAGACAGTCATCAGTTATCAATCCACCACTTTGATTCTTGCCAAAAAATTTACCGGACGAGATATTGAATGCATCAGTTTAATCAATTTTTACCATAAGCCGATCCACCCTGCTTACAGACAGCTTATGGAAGAAGCAGGCGTGCAATTTATGAACCCGTAAAAATATTTAATATTCGGATAAAAAAGACATCTGACACGAAAATTGTGTCAGATGTCTTTTTTATTTTCTCTTTATCTTATCAATAATGAATCTGCTGTGAGTTCCTTGAAATATCGCTTCTCTATCATCGCTTCTCTATCATCGCTTCTCTATCATCACTTCAAAATCAATCTTTTTTATTTTTTCTGATCTGGCACTTCCATAAAAAGAAGCTTCGTTTTACACATCCCCATGCATTTAATAAAAGCTGATGATTGCGAATCATCATATTCCTCTGTACGGTCGGCGCAAACGGGAGCTTTATTTTCCTGTTCTCCAAAATATATTTTTTGATATCATCGACAGCCGATTTTTCCAATATATCCGTACCGGCATTGACCACCAATGCTTTTATCCCGTGGATAATTGCTTTTTCACGGCAAAGTTTCTCGCAAGAAGGCATATATTGTCCCGCTATTTCCGCATGTTTTTTCCATCCCAGAAAACGCCCATATTTCATCTTCACAAAATTAAATACATCTTTCCCTCGACTCAGGCTGTTTTCATTTTCACGACTGTAAAAATACAATGAATCAGGAATCACACAGGCACTCCCTGCCTTAAAAAATAGTTTTCCGTTCACTTGCATATCTTCAACTAATTGATTCAATGGAAATCTAATATTTTTCCACAATTCTTTTTTATATAATTTCCCACATGCAAAATTGGGCAATTCATCAAGAATTATTTTTCTACGAATTTCTGCCAAATCATCTGTCCGCTGCCAATTCGTAGAACAATCTACTATCTTTTTACCGATTTTGACGATGCTGTATCCGGCAACCACGATATCATATTTTCCTGCTTCTGCCGTTTCGACCATTTTTTCTATCGCAGCGGAAGAAATATAATCATCGGAGTCCAAAAAATATATCCACTCGCCCGTACTATGTTTTATTCCTGCATTTCTTGCTCCGCTGAGACCTTGATTTTCCTGATGAAAGACTCTGATTCTTTCATCTTTCTTTTCATAATCATCACAAATTTCCCCGCAACGATCGGGAGAACCGTCATCGATAAGAATGATTTCCAGATTTTTGTAGCTTTGGCGTCTCACACTGTCTATGCAGCGGCATATAAAGTTTTCTGTCTTATAGACAGGAATAATAACAGACACCGTGGGATTATAGATCATTCTTCTCCACCCTTTCTTTTATGTTTCTACTCTATCTCCTCATACCGTTTTTCAGCCGTTTCAGTATATCCGATCCCAGTTCTATATTTAAATATGCATAGCTGAAGGCGTTTAAAATGAAAACCAGTCCTACCATGATCGTTCCCGATGTGGTGAGTGTCGCTTTTCCCGGGTCCGGATCATATCCGAGCACCTCCGCCAGCGGTTTCCATATCCAGTTAATAAAAGTGGTAAATCTTTCTATAGCTCCGGAAAGAGCATCGGCTATTCCAAGTACATAGATGGAAAAGACAATTTTATAGGACATTTCCACGATATAAGCCAATGCTGTCAGGCATAATGTTTTCCCGTAGGATAAATGATTCCTGAATCCGTATCCCATAGCCATCCCCAAGGCTCCCGCATAAAAAGCTGTCGTCAAGCCTATCTCGGGACCGCCGATCATGGTCACAAGCACCACCGTCGCAACAGATGTACCGAATCCCCATTTCATACCGTGAAAATCGCAAATGACGGCAATCGGTATGGCTGCGGCGATCATGGTGACAAAGACAAGGAAGGGCGCCAGCAGTTTCAATAAAACAAGAATGGAAGCAATCGCCGCCGCTGCCGCCGCTTCTGTCAAATATTTCGTTCTTCTGACGGAGTCGTTCATTCCCTTTCCTTTCCAAAAGAGGCCGCCATGGCTTCTTTCTCTTTTTTTGTTTTTCTTTTCAAATGATATTCAAGCGAGCGGGCATCATGTTCATTATCCCATTCTTTGAACCAGACCAGTTTCACCGGCCGTCTTGCTTTCGTGTATTTGGCACCCTTTCCCGCATTGTGAGTGTCTACCCGTTTTTCCACGGACCCTGCGGTGAATCCCGTATACAGTGAATTGTCGCTGCATCGCACCATATAGGTAAAATATTTATTTTTCATATTTCTGCATATTTAATAATTCATCTTCCGAAATTTTTGTTTTACCGTGATTGGTGACAGCAACTTCTAAAGGTAAATCATACTTTTCATCAGACAAATCATATCTTTTATTATAAAAATTATTTGGTAAATTCATAATTCCGCATAAAGTATCAAACATTAAATCATTGGTAAATATGGCATTTCTATGCTCCTGTAAGTTCTTTTTCCTATCCTTATGTATTTTTCTATATTCTTCAGACAAGTAAATAAACATAGGCACTTGCACCATATCAAATGTAAAATGGGCTGTTGTATGTCCGTATTGCATATTTTCTCCATGATCCGAACAATATATCATGGCACGCAATTTCAAATATTGCTTGCTGTATTCATAAATAGATTGCAGGATATAGTCGGAATATAAAATAGTGGTATCATACCATTCTGTTTTGCTATGATTCTTTTTTCCAGTCTTCTTAATGAATTCTTTTGGTACTCTGTTTTTATACATCCTATGACTTCCCATTATATTTAGTGCAATAAACTTTTTTCCTTCTTTCGGTATTTTTTTTAATAGATCCAATAATTGCCCGTCATCATCAGTCGGTATTTTCGTCCATTCTGTTTGATCAGCAGTAGATGCTACAAAGGTACCGAAAAAAGAAAACTCTCCCATTTTTGCCTGATTACTTAACCAATATGTTTTATATCCGCCTTTACGGGCAATATCAATGATAGTTACTACAGGGTCATTCTCTGTACTCATATATTGATTTTTATTAGTCAGGTACATAGACAAAGCTAACGATGTCTGGGGAAAATTGGAATAGGCATTTTTAAATAAATAAAATCCGTCTTCCTCCTTATTTTTCGATAACCATGGTGTCGTTTCTTCGGGATACTTGTCGTTAAAAGCTTTCATATGAGTCCTGCACGCACTTTCTCCAATCACCAAAATAATGGTTTCATTACCTTCCGTGTTCGGAGATTTATCAAGAATAATCTTTTTTACAGCCTCAGAATGATCTTTCATTATTTTCATTTCAGATTTCAGATATTCTTTTGCTGTTATATAATCTTTGATGGGAAAACATCTTTTCCCGTAATGATATAAAAAATAAATACAAACAATCAAAAGGACAATGACTCCATATCCCGTAAATTCGGTTTCCCTGACAATAGATTTACCCCCCCCCGAAAATATGATGCTTTGGGTTAAAATAAGGTATATAACAAACAGAGCACTCATGATTATCAGTTTTTTCCAGCCGATTTGATCTCTTATATATTCAACAGCTTCTGACTGATACGTCTGAAGAATAGGCAGCATATCTCCTTCTGAAAAAGCTTTCCCGTATACCCAATAATATAAGAGATAAGCGGTGCTAATAAATCCGCTGATGAGAAGGATAATGAATACGATCCACATAAAGAATTGCTCATTGACTCCGGCAAAACTTCCCATATTAGAAAACAATGTCAATAAAACCATACCTGCACATGATAATTCTATGTAAGATGTTAAATGAGAGAAATTTAATCCCTGACTTCCCTTTGCGCTATATATTTCTAAAACAGGAAAAATAGAAACCCATGAAAGAAAAAACAACCATCCTGCTCGCCATTCAAAAGAAAATATAGATTTCCCTATTAAAATCTCTGCAAAAAACAGAAACATTACTGCAATAAAACCTCTACCGAAACTATATCCTTTCCGGAGATTGAGAACTCCTATCATATTCCACAGGCAAAATACAGCAGCTATCAGCGCACCTGCTTGTAATAAAAAAGATAAAATGTCCATCAACAAATCCCCTCTCATTTATATTATTATTTTACTCGTTGATCCCATTCATTAAATATTCCTTATAATTTTTTATTTTACCATATTTTATGACTTTTTTGACCGACGGTGAATTATTTCCGACAATTCGTGATCTTTTTTATGACCGCGTTCTGAAAATTCCGTCGTTGCCGTCACATATCGGATCTGCTGCGGTTTTGCCAAAAAAATGCCCTCCCTCTCGGAAAGGCTCCTGTTCATTTTTGATATTATATTTTTGAAAATACGATTTCTTTTTATTTGATATCTTTCAGCAAAGGATCTTTGGCAATTTTAATTTTTCCGTGTTTCGTCAACGCTTTATCCGCCGGCAGGTCATAGGCGATGTCGGACAGATCATATTGTTTCTTGTAAAAATTGTTGGCCGTTCCCAAAATACCGCAAACCGTATCGTACATCAGATCGTTGGTGAATATCGCTTCTTTGTGACTATGCAATGCTTCATACCGTTCGGGGCAGGTATTTTTATAGTCTTCCGACAGATAGACCCAGAGCGGTATTCTCACCATGTCATAGGTAAAATGTCCCGTTCCGTGACCGTATTCCATATCTTCTCCATGATCGGAGCAGTATATCATGGCCTGCAGATTCAAATTCTTCTCGGCGTATTCAAAAACTGCCTGCAGCACCTGATCCGTATATAAAAGCGTTGTATCGTAAGCGGCAGTTTTTTTATTTTCATTTTTAATTTTTTCTTTCTTTTCTCCGATTTCGGGAAATCCTTCAGGAACGCGTTCTTCGTATTTCATATGGCTTCCCATCATGTGGAGGACAATAAAATTTTTTCCCCCTTCAGGAACCGTTTTCAACAGTTCCAGCAGCTGCAAATCGTCCCCTTCGGAGATGTCCGTCCATCGGCAAAGGTCTGCCCGAGATCCGACAAAAGCGGCACAGAAAGAATTTTTCCCCGTCTTTGTATGATTGCTGAACCAGTATGTTTTGTATCCCCCTTTGTTTGCCGCATCAATGACGGATATGGCGGATTTCTCTTCGATCGGTTCATACTGATTGACATTTGTCAGATACATGGAGAGGGCAGGCGTCGTCTGGGGGAAATTGGAGTAAGCATTTCCGAACAGTTCAAATCTCCCCGTTTCTTTGCATTTTGACAGCCACGGCGTCGTTTCTTCTTCATAATCGGGATTGAATGCTTTCATATGCATACGGCAGGCGCTTTCTCCGATGACCAGAATGACGGTGCCTTCTTTTATATCTCGGGCTCTTTCGTCAAGCTTCAGTTTGTTCAGCATATCTTCGTGATTATCTATGATTCTTTTTCCCGCTTTGATGCAGTTCCGCGCTATCGTATATTCTTTGAAGGGGTAGCAGTACCGCCCGTAGCGGAAAAGAGCATAGAGGGATAAGAGAGCCGTTATCAGAAGGCCGTACCGATCCGCCTGTGTAAAGAATACCGTTTCGTGAGGATATTCAAAAAGGATATAAAAAAGCCATCCTCCGTAAATGATAAAACAGAGGACGGCAGGTAAAAACCGGACAATCCCGATCTGATCGGATATATATCCCTTCACCTCCGATACGTGGGTCTGCAGGATGGGCAGCATGTCATCGGCAGAAAAAGCAGTTTTGTATATGGAAAAATAGAGTACATAACTGCCGAGAATCACACCGCCTGCAAGAAGTCCGAAAAATTCGCTCCATAAAGCAATCTCGCTCACTCGGAGAGAGGATCGCCCTATCAAAGAGAGGAGATAAAACAAAACCATTCCTGCGGAAGAAACCGTGAGATAAGATTTCAAATGGGGAAATTCCAAAGGTTCTTCTCCGATTCCGTATGCGATTTGAATACCCGAAATGATGAGCCCCCAAGATATGAAAAAGATCCATCCTGTCGCCCATTCCGACGAAAAAATCAGATGCCCCGTCAAAATCTCCGCCGCGGCAATCAAAAGAACCGCCGATGCCGCTCCGCCGATGTGACGGATATTCCAAACACGGGAAACCCCCAACATATGCCATATGCCGAAAACTGCTAAGATCAGCATATATGCCTGTACCACCGATAAAAATATATCCATTATTCCCCCGGCTGTTGCCCTCTTCTGACTGATTGTTCAAATCGTTTGATTGAAAAACAAATCCCCGTTTTCATGATAAATCGTTTTCGTTATGACTTTTTGAAGAATCCCCGTTTTATTCTTCTTGAAAGTCCTTTAATACCATTCATTGATCCAGTTGTTTTGCTTCGGCAGCATGGCGTCTGCCGTTTTTAATACACTTTCCCGATCGGCGCCGTCGGTCCACATTATTTTCCCCGATGACTCCGATTCCCTGAGGGACAGCGTTCCGAAAAATAATTGTGCCAGTGTACCGCTGTCTGTGGTAAAAGAGGGCGGCGGATTTTTATTTCCTTCTGCCTTGTCCGTCAACTTGCTCTCCCCGTATTTCACGGCATGAATCTTCCCGTTTTCTGCAATAAGGCTGTAGATTCCGCTGTTTTCGGGAAGGAATTCGTCTGCCAGTTCGAATGAAATGACCCCGTTCAAATCACTCGGGCAGGAGAGTCCTTCAAAAGCCGTCACCGGATCCGTGATACGTCCCATCATATAAGGAAATGTTTTATTTTCTATGAAAGTATGTTCCGCCCCGTCATTCCAGTACAGGAAGTCCCGATCGTCCAAAGGTTCATACCATTCGCATTCATCAATGGAGCCGCGATGGCCTGCCATGTAGGCATAAAGGCCGAGGCGTCCTTCTTCGGAAGAAAATGCCATCTCGGAAACCTGCATTTTCCGCTCCGCCAGATGATAAAAAATGTAACCGGCCGGCCCGTTTTTATCTTCCACGGCAGCAATGAAACCGCCGTCGCAAAACTGGGCTTCCATATGATTTTTCCATGACTCTTCATCACGGATGGTCCAGCCGTTCCGTCCTTTCACATATTTTTTATACACGGTGTCAAGAATTTTCCATTCTTTCCCTGCCGAAACAAGTCCTGCAGGAAGGGGTTTCATACCCGGGCGGACCAAATTCTCGGGAGCGCCGCTCCGTTTCCACTGGTGGGCATAAAAAGAAAATCCCTGCGGATAATAGTAGGATGCCGCAGAAGGCATCAAAATGACGACCCCTTTGTTTTCTTCTTTTGCCATGCGGAAAGCACCCTGCAAAAGTTTTGTCCCGTATCCTCTCCCCCGTGCCGCCGGATGGGTTGCCACGCCGACGATATAATCCGTAGGAACTTCTGCGCCGCGGACAAATAATCGATATGGCCGGCGGTGAAGATTACAGGCTATTTTTCCCCCTTCTTCTCCCGCCAGCACTCTTTCCGGAGTATATAATTTTTTAAAATACCACTGAAACCACGGATCTGTTTCCCCTTCAAAACAATAGGACCAGAGTGCTTTGATGACTTCTTCATCGGCAGCCGTACATGTTCGTATTTCCATAAAGTCCTCCGAAAATTTCTGTTTCAGCAATTATTCCCTGACCACCACGTCATATTTTTCCGCAAAATGATCGGGATTATATTCCATTTTTGCCTGCCTGAGCCCTTCCAATCCCAGATCTTCTTCCCTGTTTACAAATTCCGTTTCCGCAAATTCATGCATGAGGAAATCTCTGTTGATGACCTGATACAGGCCGCGGATATTCGGATTTGCTTTTTCAAAGAAGATATGCGCCATATTCGGATTGACCAGATCGCCGTTGGTGAATGCTTCCGCTTTTCCGTAGATCCGGATGATCGCCCCTTTCATTTTGAGAGCGTCCCAATTATCAAAGCAAAGGCGGAGCGCTTCTTCTTCCTCTTCTATGCTTCCGTGGCGCAAAAACCAGTCCGCCACTTCCTGTCTCGCATCTTCCATATTTTCCGTCGTAATAGGTTCATATTCATAGTCGCCGTACTGGCGGAGAAAGCTGTTCAGATGATTTTTTTTCATTCTGAATTTTTTCCCCGGAAGATTGATCATGTCCTCCGTGCGGTACACATATTCCCAGTTGTCCCTGTCGGGAATGAAATCATATTTATCGGGGCAATTTTCCTTGATCCGTTCCACCACCCAGGGAGAAGCGGATTTCAGCATAAACGGTTTTCCTTCCGATTCAAGGCATTCATGAATGATTTCAAGACCTCTTGCAAAAGAAGCTCCTTCTCCTGCAAAGGGGGGCATGAAAAAAGTTTGCTCTTTTCCCGCGCGGATGAATAGAATATTATCTTCTACCGCCCATTTCGTATCATGGGCTTTCTGCCAGAGAAATAAAGTATTGAAGGAACAGTCTATGCCTTCATAATGATGCACTTTAAAAAAACTGTTGATGTAGTCTCTGTCCTTGATATCAAATGATTGAAATTCTATGATCAACATCTCCTTTTATTCAATTACACTCAAAATTTTCACTTTTCTATATTATTTCGATAAAACTATATCTTTCAATATTCTATACTGTTTCAACTTTTTTAGCAAAAATCGACTTTTTCTCTTTGTATACTTTTTATGCATTTATGCCCGCTCTTTTTATTCCGTCTAAATGATAATAAAAATAAAGCTTCTTTTTTATAACTTTACTCTTCTTATGTCAGTTATTTGTAATATCCCTGTTTGCCTTATTTTTTTCAAAGCGAACTTGTGTTTTGCCATATCCTTTTATTTTTGTAAAAACTCGGTAAAATATATAGTTTTTCACACTTTTCACAGCTTTATTCACAGATATAAACAGCCCTGTGGATAATTTGTATCGATAATTATCGAAATATTGCTCTTTATGCCGTTTTTTACACCCTGTCCGCCTAAGATATACACATTTACTTGTGAATAACTGTGAATAACTTTTCTCATTCATGGTATTGAGAATGGTCTTATCCCTTTTATACAGGCTTTTCCGAGCCTTTATTTTTTCTTTCTCCCCCTGTGAATCCTGTGAATAAACATTTTGTTGAAAACTTTTCTTTTTTCTCTTTTCTTTGTTTTTACCCCCTCTTGACATCAAAATCTTTCAAAAAAAGGTGAAAATTCATGAATAAGAGAATTTTTAAAAAAATTATTTCATTTTTGTCTACTCCCGGTGAACACTAAAATAAAAAAATGATAAATTATTTTTTATTGATCTTTTATTGCGATTTTATATCATCGGAAGATATAAAATTTACAGTTCCGCCGATCCGTACTATAATAAAGTTAATCTATATTTTTGAATATATCAGAGGAGGTTTTTATGGCTAATCTTGAAATAGGAAAAGCGGCACCGCAATTTACGCTCCCTTCCGACAGCGGCAAAGATATTTCTCTTTCCGATTACAAGGGGCAGAAGGTCATTCTTTATTTTTATCCGAAGGACAATACCTCCGGCTGCACATTGGAAGCTCAAGCTTTCCGCAATCATTCGGAAGCTTTTCGGAAAAAAGGCTATATCATTCTCGGTGTCAGCCGGGACAGTGTGAAAAAGCATTGCAATTTCCGTGATAAGAATGAATTGAATTTTCCTCTTCTTTCCGACGAGGATGAAACGGTCTGCCGACTCTATGACGTCATGAAGGAAAAGAGCATGTACGGCAAGAAATATATGGGTATCGAACGTTCCACTTTCATCATTGATGAATCGGGAAATCTGGAAAAAGAATACAGGAATGTAAAAGCCGCTTCCCATGTAAATGATCTTCTTAAAGAACTGAATATTGAAGACTGAAAAACAAAAAAAGGAAAGACTTCATTATGAGATCTTTCCTTTTTTGATGCAATTTTTTAATACTTATCGCCGTAAATTTCTTTATTTCTCTGTACCATTGCCATGATGCGGTTTGCCGTTTCTTCGATGGCTTTGTTTGACACATCGATCACCATGCAGTGAAGCTGTCTCATCACTTCTTTTGCATACGCCAGTTCATCTTCTATACGGTCGATGTCCGTATAATTGGCAGTGCCGGAAAAACCGAGAGCTTTCATCCTTTCGCTGCGGATGGAATTCAGTTTGTACGGGTCGATAATGAGTCCCACCAGACGATAGGGAGGAACGTCAAATATTTCACGGGGCAGCTGCACTTCCGGTACCAGCGGCAAATTCGCCACTTTAAATTTCTTATGCGCCATGTACATGGAAAGCGGTGTTTTTGATGTACGGGAAACGCCTATCAAAACGATATCCGCTTTTTTGAAGCCTGCCGGATTTTTTCCGTCATCATAACGGACGGCAAATTCGATGGCTTCCACTTTTTTGAAATATTCTTCGTCCAGACGGTGAATGATCCCCGGCTTCATTCGCGGCGTAAGCCCCGATTCTTCAGTGATCATATTCATCATGGGCCCTAAAATATCTACATACCTGACATGTTTTTCTTTTGCCAGCATTTCGAAATCCGCCCGCAATTCGGGGCTGACCAGCGTATGGCAGATGACGGCGCCTTGCGAAGCCGCTTCTTCTATTATTTTTTCTATTTGTTCTCTATGACGTATAAAGGGGACACGATGAATTTCCGTATCGCCGTCATATTGGCCGATGGCAGCTTTTGCCACTCTTTCCGCCGTTTCTCCCAAAGAATCGGAAACGACATAGATTTGCGGTAATTTATTCATCTTTTATCCTCTTCCGCCTTTCCCCAGTTCAAGGAACAGACGGGTAATATTTGTTTTGGAAACACGGCCGACAAGGACAAATTTCCTGTCTCCGTCCACTTCTTTAAATGTGCCGATCGGCAGGCAGTCCACTTCATAGTCCATCATTTTTTGGGAAATGGATACCAGATCTTCCTGCGGTTCTCCGTAAATCATTTTGGAGCGGGATGTCATGACCATGGAAATCGGAACTTTTGCCAAATCTTCACGTCCCATGGCAGCTTTTAAAAGATCTTTCCTTGAAACGACACCCTGTATATCATCTTTTTTCCCGACGAAAAGGGTTCCGATATCTTCCGTAAAAAGGAGGACTGCCGCATCATATGCATTGGAGTCCGCACTGACCAGAACAGGTCTGGACATGCAGTCTTCTGCCGTGCAGGACTTGATTTGCGCCGCTGCCGGATCTTCTCCTCCGCCTAAATAATAATAGCCCAGTCTGCGGCGGGCGGCGATCACTTCTCCGGAAAGCAAAACAGCTAAATCACCGCGAAGTGCGCTTCTGGTCACATGAAGACGTTCTGCAATTTTTTCCCCTGTAATCGGGCCGTCTTCACGAACAATTTTCGTGATTTCTTTCTGACGGCTGGTAAGCTGCATATAAATCTTCCTCTCTTCTGTACTGACTCATTATGATAAACCGGGATCTTCCGCAGACCCCGGTCATCCGTATCAACTTCCGAGAATCACTGTTGCAAAACATTTCTTCTTTTGGAAAGCTTTCGTTGTGATTCTTTTTTATAAATCGTAATCTTCCGGATCGACGAGGCCTCTTCCGGTTGCCGCATCCAGCATCAGTCTCTGTTCGATGCGGGCTACGTTCAATTTGGTGCTCTTGACCATGTCCGGATTGACCGATACGTAATCGATACCGCTCTTTACCAAAAATTCAGTGAAGTCGGGATATACCGACGGTGCCTGTCCGCAGATGGAAACGGTCTTTCCGTCTTTATGCGCTACTTTAATCAAATGACGGATGGCTCTCTTGATGGCAAGATTGCGTTCGTCGAAAAGGGATGCCACGGTATCGTTATTTCTGTCGCAGCCCAGAATAAGCATGGTCAGATCATTGGAACCGATGGAATATCCGTCTACAAACTTATTGAAACGATCCGCCAAAAGAATATTGGAAGGAATTTCAGCCATGAGCAGCAATTTGAAGTCCGGGCCTCTTTCCAAGCCTTCTTCTTTCATAATTGCCGTTATTTTTTCAGCTTCATCAACGGTTCTGCAGAAAGGAATCATGCAGTTCAGATTTTTCAGTCCGAATTCTTCTCGAACTTTTTTGACTGCTTTGAGTTCCAGACGGAAAGCATCGGTATATTTCGGATCATAGTAACGGGAAGCGCCTCTCCAGCCGAGTAAATCTGCCGGTTCTTCCGGTTCATATTTATCTCCGCCTTTCAGGTTTCTGTATTCTCCCGATTTGAAATCGGAGAAACGGAGAACTACCGGTCTCGGTGCCAAAGCACGGCAAACTTTGCTGATGCCTTCTGCCAGCATATCCACTACTTTTTCGGGACGTCCCGTTTCGATCAAATGGAGCGGATGTTCATGAATGAAAGTGGTCCAGATGAATTCTTCTCTCATCAGGCCGATGCCGTCGCAAGGAAGAGATGCATATTTATCTGCCAAATCGGGATCTCCCAAGTTCATGAGGACCCCGGTGCCCGTCGGGGGGAAATATTCGGCAACAGCCGCAACCTGTCCCTGCTGCGGAGCTGTTTTTTCGGTTTTTACCAAATCAGCAACAACGCCGTCATAAACGACACCGTTCTGTGCATCGACGGTGATATCCTGTCCGGAGGTCAAAATTTTGGTAGCTTCCGCACTGCGGCTCTTTGTTCCGACCACGCAGGGAATTCCGAGTTCACGGGAAACAATGGAAGCATGGCAGGTCATTCCGCCTGCATCGGTCACGATGGCAACGGCTTTTCTCATCGCCGGTACCCAGTCGGGAGATGTCATGGCAGTAACGAGGACTTCTCCTTCCTTAAATTGATCGATATCTGCCGGATCGGTAATGACATGGCATTTTCCTGCCGCCATTCCCGGGCTTGCGGGAAGTCCTTTGACGAGTACTTTATGTTCCGTTGTTATATTCACTTTTGCCTCCGATTGATTTTTATTTTCTTTGTTTTTCTTGGACCAGACGGTTTCCGGTCTTGCTTGGAGAATCCAGAGACGATCTTTCTGATCGAGGGCCCATTCCATATCCATGTAGCAGCCGTAATGCTCTTCTATTTTTTTCGCATAGTCTGCCAAAGCAGCAATCTTTTCGTCCGACATGACCTGCGTCTTTGCCATTGCTTCGGGCACTCTCTTTTCTTCTACATCGCCGCCTTCTTTGCGAACCAGCTGGATCGCTTTTTCATTGATCCGCCGATCACGGATGGTCAGTGATTGTTTGTCCACGATGAAGCTGTCCGGCGTTACCGTACCCTGTACGACATATTCGCCGAGTCCCCATGAACCTTCGATCATGATGATATCATCGGCACCGGTTGCAAGATTTACGGTAAACATGACACCGGATGCTTTGGAATCGACCATCATCTGAACGGCTGCGGAAAGAGCCACATTTTCATGATCGAAATTCTTTTTGGCACGATAGTATACGGCGCGATCGGTGAAAGTGGAAGCATAGCATTCCTTCACCTTCTGAATGACCTGATCACGGCCGACCACATTCAGGTATGTATCCTGCTGCCCCGCAAAGGAAGCATCAGGCAAATCTTCGGCGGTAGCGGAAGAACGGACGGCAACGAAAAGATTTTCTTCTCCTGCTTTCTTTGCCAGTTCATCGTAAGCAGCAGCGATCTGATCTGCCAAATCTTTCGGCATTTCCGCCTGACAGATACTTTCTCTTATTTTGGTGCAAACTTCATGAAGCTCCACGGAATCTTCCACATCTTTCAAATCTTTGAGCATTTCATGAATTTTTTTATTTTCTCCCGTAGCTTCCATGAAATAACGATATGCACCGGCAGTCGTTGCATAACCGTAAGGAACGGGAACGTCCACGGAAGAGGTGAGTTCTCCCAAAGAAGAAGATTTTCCTCCCACCAGTCCCACATCCGCTCTGCGGAGCTGATCAAACCACAGTACATAAGCACTTTCTCTTGCGTCCATCATGACCTCCTTAGTCATAGTAGAAATTATAATAAAAGAACTCATAAATGTATACTTTATTCTTTATATCAGTAATTATAGTATACCGTTATTTTTAAAAAGTCAACTGTGGGAGTAGCCGGATACCCCCTTGATTCACGGTAACAGATATACATAATTCATTGTATTTTATAGCATTATGAACTGCTTTTTCCTTTCTGTGATACGGGTCTTCAAATTATTTGCATAAGGCATTATAAAATGTTTCTTTTATAGAAATCAGGCAAGTGATTTTTATTTGCAGGAGATAAAAAAATTCTTCCCTCTAAAACCGACTCGGAAATGAAATTTTCTCTCTCAGGCAAAATAAAAACACGGCTTATAAAAAACCGTGTCTGATTCTGGCAGGGGTAGGTGGAGTCGGACCACCGATAACGGAGTCAAAGTCCGTTGCCTTACCGCTTGGCTATACCCCCATATATTGTATAAAATTTTTACTTATTTTTATAAAAAAAATGGGGTGAGTAGTGGGGATCGAACCCACGCATAACGGAGCCACAATCCGCCGTGTTAACCGCTTCACCATACTCACCACATCAGGCATTATGTGGAATAAGCCACATAACGACATGTATTATATCATGACTCTTGATGTGAGTCAACTGTTTCATTGACAGGGCCGTCATTTCCGCCCTTTTATTCCCCGGCGTGACAATCTTTTTTTTGCCCTTTATAATAAGAATGATAAGTTAAACCTTTTTTTGATCAGAAAATATTTTCCGGTTTTTTCACACCGGTATTTGTATAGGAGGACTTTATGAACAAAAAATTCCAAGAGATGGAAATCAATGATTATCTGGCCGCCCTCGGATCTACGGCGCCCGCTCCCGGCGGCGGTGCTGCGGCAGGACTCATCGGCGCGCAGGCCTGCGCTTTGGCTGAAATGGTTTCCCGCCTGACGGAAAGCGGAAAAGCAGAGGAAGATTTTAAAGAAAAAGCGGCGCAATATAAAGAAGTGTTCATGATGGCCCGCTCTATTTTCCTCGACCTTATGGATGAAGATGCGGAAAACTTCTCTGCCCTGATGAAATTGCTCCAAAGTCCGAAAGGGGATGATCCGGAAAAACGAAAAGAAGCCTTGGAAGAAGCGTTTAAAAAATCGGCAGAAGCACCTCTTCAAATGGCGCGCACCATGGCGGATCTGCTTCCTGCCATGACGGAGCTTGTCCTTCACTGCAACAAAAATGTCATCACCGATGCAGTCATCGCTGCCGAAGAAGGAATTTCCTGCATCCGCGCCGCCAAACTGAATGTACGGATCAATGCCAAATTTGTTCATGATGAATTTTATAATCGGGAAATGGAAGAATCCTTTGCCGCTTGGGAAAATGCCATTTCCGCCACCGATGCGGTTCTGACCTATCAGGTCGATATCTGACTCACCGCCTGCGCTCTCTTCGGAGAGCGTTTTTTATTTCAGAGAAAAATTATTTCTCTACTTCTTTCTTTTGCAAGAGATTTTTTCTCAGTTCCGCCAACTTTCCGATATCTTTCGGAGTCGTACGGCAGCAGCCTCCGATCAGCTGCGCCCCTGCCTTTTGCCACTCTTCACCGTACTCTCCGTAACTTGCCGCAGAGCCTTCCCAATGTTTGTGAATCCCGTCCCAAGTTTCACCGCTGTTGGGATATACAATGACAGGTTTGTCCGTTTCTTTTTTTATTTCAGAAATAAGAGACACCGCATATTCCGGCGCCGTGCAGTTGATTCCCACCGCTTCCACCTGATTTTCCTTATCCAGAAAAGCGGCACAGTCGGAAATCAGGTCGCCGCCGCAGGTATATTTCCCGTCTTTGCAGGAAAAGGAAATCCATGCCGCGGTTCCGGGCAGTTCATGAAGCACTTCTGCAACGGCCTTTGCTTCTTCTAAGGATGGAATGGTTTCACAGGCAAAGATATCCGGCCCTGCCTCTGCGAGGATATGCATCCTTTCTCTATGGAATTCCGCCAATTCTTCCACAGTCTTTCCATAATGTCCCCGATATTCCGATCCGTCTGCCAGATAAGCGCCGTAAGGCCCTACAGATGCAGCCGCAAGAGGAACCGGTCTTCCTTCCTGCGGGGAAGATGACAAAAATTCAGCTATCGTTTCTTTGACCAAGGTGACGGAGCGTTTCAATAAATTCACCGCTTCTTTCTCGGTAAATCCTTTTT
>ERZ506896.655-NODE-655-length-24080-cov-4.192175_pt1 | contig 24080 bp, 18 predicted proteins | sample MGYA00513176_ERZ506896 | MGnify/ENA metagenome assembly ERZ506896
CGCTGTCGTCACAAGATCCAGGTTATACTCTCTTTCCAGACGCTCCTGAATAATTTCCAGATGGAGCAGTCCGAGAAAACCGCACCGGAATCCAAAGCCCAGAGCAATGGATGTCTCCGGCTCATAAAATAAGGACGCATCATTTAACTGCAATTTTTCAAGAGCCATTTTAAGTTGATCATAATCTTTACTTTCAATAGGATATAAGCCGCAGAAAACCATAGGCAAAGCTTTTCTGTATCCCGGAAGCGGTTCTTCCGCACTGTTTTCCGCGGATGTAATGGTATCTCCTACGGCACAATCACCTACCGTTTTTATACTGGCCGCCACATAACCTACGGATCCGCAAGGCAAAACATCCGTCACTTTGGGAAGAGGTGTAAAGTAACCGACCTCTGTTACCGTATAAACCTTTCCGGATGACATCATTTTTATATCCGTTCCGACTCTGACTTCACCGTCCATGACACGGATATAAGCAATGGCACCTCTGTAGGAATCAAAAATGGAATCAAAAATCAAGCCTCGAAGAGGTCTTGCGGAATGATCTTCCGGCGGCGGCACCGATTCTACAATTTTCTTCAAAACCTCTTCCACATTTTGACCTGTTTTCGCACTGACCGGAATCGCTTCCGACATATCCAGTCCGATTACATTTTCCACTTCCTCTTTTACACGCTCTATATCAGCACTCGGCAAATCAATTTTATTAATCACAGGTATAATTTCCAAATTATGATCCAGCGCTAAATACACATTCGCCAAGGTTTGTGCCTGTACCCCCTGTGTGGCGTCAATGATCAGAATTGCTCCTTCACAGGCAGAAAGACTGCGAGATACTTCATAATTAAAATCCACATGCCCCGGGGTATCAATCAAATTTAATTCATAAACTTCCCCGTCCGTATAAGTATACATAAGTCGTGCAGACTGTTCTTTAATCGTAATTCCCCGTTCCCGCTCCAATTCCATAGTATCCAGAATTTGTGCTTCCATATCCCTTTTTTGTACAGTTCCGGTCATTTCGATCAACCTGTCTGCCAACGTAGATTTCCCATGATCAATATGTGCAATAATAGAAAAATTTCTGATATGTTTTGTATCCATTAAATTCTCCCGTTTCCATATATTTCAATTTTTTTACTTAAAACTTATAATTCTATATTATTATATCAAAATAAAAAGGATAGCTGTACCATAAATGATAAACCGAAGAATTTATCAATGACACCGGCTAAATGCAGTAATTCAGAAAACCTCATTTATCTTGAGAAAATCGAGAAAAGAATATAAAATTATAGAGGGGTAGCTTCACATTTTTATTTGATAGAATTTCTTGACAAAAATAAAAACTGCCTCTCCTGAAGCAGTTTTTATTCTGGTGGGACTATTCAGATTCGAACTGAAGACCTCTTCGATGTCAACGAAGCACTCTAACCAACTGAGCTATAGTCCCATATGTTAAATTATTATACATGAGCCGTTTTCAAAAATCAATTTACTTGTTACATTGATTCCCCACAGAAAAAACTGCCGTAAAAAGCAGTTTTTTAGGTTATAATTTATTTTCTGATTGTAAGATATTTTTAGCGGCTCCCATAATGGCCAGCAAAGCATGTTCAAATACGAGTCCTCCCTGGAAATACATAATATAGGGGGGACGGACCGGTCCGTCGGCAGACATTTCTACGGTGGATCCTTGTACAAATGTTCCTGCCGCCATGATAATCGGATCCGTATATCCCGGCATGGCTCCCGGAATCGGAGTTACATCAGAGTCTACGGGCGACCGGCTTTGTATCGCCTCACCGAATCGGCACATATTTTCTTCTGATCCTAAAGTTACCGCTGTAATCAGGTCCGTTCTTACATGTCCCGGTTCCGGTGTTACATCAAATCCTATTATTTTGAAAACTGCCGCACAAAACTCCGCACTCATCATCGCTTGCCGTGTTACATGAGGAGCCATAAACAATCCTTCAAAAAACGGACGATAGCTTGCTGCATAAGAACCCATTTCAGCTCCTAATCCGGGAGCTGTCCAAGTATGTGCACAAAGTTCTACCAAGTCTGCTTTCCCGCAAATATATCCGCCGGTCGGTGCCAATCCTCCTCCGGCGTTTTTAATCAGAGATCCGGCAATAATATCTGCTCCCGATTCAAGAGGTTCTTCCTTGCAGGTAAATTCTCCATAGCAATTGTCGACAAAGCAAATGGTATCCGGATTTTTCTTTTTAACTGTATCAACAATTTTTTTGATATCTTCGGGAAATAAAGAATCTCTGAGCATATACCCTCGGGATCTTTGTATTTCAACCAGCTTGGTATTCTCATCAACAGCCGCTTCTATGGCTTCCAAATCATAGGTATTTCCTTTGAGCGGAACTTCTTTGTAATGAATACCCCGTTCTATCAGATTTCCCGGAGCATTGCCAGTAATTCCGATAACACTCTGCATTGTATCATAAGGAGCCCCCACTGCCGAAATCATTGTGTCTCCCGGCTTTAAAAGTGCTATAAGAACCGTTGCCAGTGCATGGGTCCCCGAAACAAACTGAGGGCGGACCAGTGCTGCTTCACCATGGAATATATCACACCATATTTCCTCCAGCTTTTCTCTTCCCGGATCGCCGTATCCGTATCCGTTCGACGGTGCAAAATGATAGGCCGACAGATGATGATTACGAAAAGCAGACAACACTTTTTCCATATTGTAAAGAGAGATTTCTTTCATCTCATGAAAAACAGGTGCACAGAGTTCAAAAGCCTCCTGTTGCACCTTTTTTAATTTATCATTCATTAATAATCAGATCCTTTGTATGGTAGAGATCGCATGTTTATAAATCAGCTGCGATCTGTTTTCACTCACCAAAAGTACGGTGAAGCTGTCAAATGACTTCACTTTTCCTTTAAGTTGTACTCCGCTTAATAAAAATATACTTACCGGTATATTTTCTTTTCGCGCTTCGTTTAGGAATGTGTCCTGAAGGTTCATTTTTCCTTCCATATCTATTCTCCTCTAAACCATGAACTGACATAGGTCTCAATTTCCCTGAACCAAATGTCGTCGGCACCTCGCCGTTCCATCCAATGAATGTATGGCATTCTTTTATACCATGTGAGCTGGCGCTTAGCAAAATGACGTGTATTTTTCGCTATGAGAGACTCCGCTTCCTCAAGCGTCATTTCTCCGCGGATAACGGGAATCATTTCTTTATAGCCAATCCCCTTCAATGCCTGAGCATCTTCGGGAATTCCTTTTTTCAAAACGGCTTCTACTTCTTCCTTAAGCCCCTTCTCAATCATTTCATGGACTCGTTTATTTATTCTATCATATAAAACCATTCTGTCCATAGTTATCCCTATGACCGGTCCGTCATAGACCAACGTTTCTGATTTGCTTTCACTAAGGGAATACCCTGCTTCCATAAGATCCAGCTTCCGTATGATTCTCCTTGTGTCCGTCGGAATCTCTTCTCCCGGCGCTTTATCCTGAAGCTCTTTTATAAGTGCATCTTTTCCTTGTTCCCTGTAAATAGAACTCCATTTATGACCTTTTACTTTAGGTGAAAAATGATAACCTTCCAATAATCCTTGTATATAAAGCCCCGTACCTCCTGCAAGAATCGGTATTTTCCCCTTGTCATTTTCAGCGGAAATATAAGCACTTGCCTTTTCTTGGAATAGCGCGGCCGAATACGGTTCTTCCGGCTCCAAACAATCCACCAGATAATGCGGCACTCCCCGGCTCTCTTCTTTTGTTACTTTGGCAGTTCCTATGTCCATCCCTTTATATATCTGGAAAGCATCTCCGGAAATAACGGCACTGTCAAATTTTTTTGCCAAATACACTGCCAAATCAGTTTTTCCTGAAGCAGTCGGTCCTAATATGGTTATCAGCTTTTCTTTTTTCATAAGTCAATTACTCCGTACGCTGTAGACTGCCCCTTTTTATTATATATTTCGGTAAATAATCCTGAGCGGAAAATTTTAGAAAAAGGACGCTCTTTTATAATAATTCTTTTTCGTGCGACTCTCATCGCTTCTATAAGTGTTTCTTTTGTCAATTCATCATAATGGGCAATGTGCCGGAAGCTTTCCACATTATTCATCTCTCTTTTCACGGGATGTTTGAACATGGTGTCAAAATATATGACATCAAAACTTCTATTCTCTGCTTTTTCCAAGTATTCACGAAAATCAACATGCAACAAACTTATTTTTCTTAAGCCTTCCGTAATCGTTTCATTTTTATCGGCAAATTTCTCAATTCCGCTTTTACCTATTTCATAAAGAACCCTGCTTTTTTCTAGAGAAGTTATTTTACCTTTGTCCTTCAAGTAGTAAGAAAGAACCGTTGCGTCACCGCCGTGCCCGAAAGTGCAGTCCAATAAATCGTGACAATCATCGGGAAGAAGACTGCAGAGTCTGTCAGAATTTCCTTCTTGAAGGTTTTTAATACGTAAAACAGCCGTCCCCAAATGAAATTTATAGATGCCTTCTTTCGTCCAAAATACCGGAAGTCTGCGTCCATATATCAGAAATCCTTCTATTTCATATCTTTCCGACATTAATGAGAGCAATCCGCTTCGTTCAAAATAAGGCATATTCATTTCTTTTGATTTAAGGGATGCAAAAAATATTACTTTTTCATCAGGCTTTAAGATGGTAGTTATTCCTATTTTCATGTTCTGTCAAAAAGCCGTCCTAATTCTTCGGGTGTAAATTTTACAATAGTGGGACGGCCGTGCGGACATACAAAAGGCCTTGTGGTATGAAACAGATCCGTAATAAGTTCTTTCATCTGCCTTACATTAAGAGTATCTCCTCTTTTAATGGCTCCGCGGCAGGCCGCATAAGCCATCATTCTGTGGCGCATCGTCTCCGGAGATGTCATATTATTTTCATGAAAAGCTATAAGAATATCTTTAATTACTCTTTCCATATCACTTTCAGAAAGATCTTCCGGCGCACCGGTGACTCGTATCACATCAGGACCTGCCTGTTCAAAAGTAATACCCAATCGTTTTATTTCTTCCGTCTTATCTGAAAGCAAAACCAAATCGTCACTCTCCACATGGATAAGATAAGGAATCAGCAGCTCCTGTACAGGAATACCTTCCGCCCTTGCGGCTAAACGATCATAACGTATCCTTTCATGTGCCGCATGCTGATCGATGATCAATAAATTATTCCCGTATTGACAAAGAATAAAACAATCTGCTATTTGTCCGAGGGGTATTGCCGGCACCGATTCTTCTTTTTTTTCTTCAAAAAGAGGGGGAGAAACATTCACTTCTTCAGATACGACATCAGTAAAAATGGAACTCTTGGATAGAATTTCTTTTTCTGTTAACCCGGAAGTAAAACTTTCATTTCCGACTGCACCCTTATTGTCGGAATTTTCTCTTCTTTCCTTGTTTTCCGCCTGTTTTGCTCTATAGTTTGACGGATTTTCCCCCCATGAAGAATATTCTTCCTCTGTTGTCTTTATAAAATCCTGATGATGCAGTCCTATATCATTCTTTTCTGTAACTTTATCTTCCACGATTGCCTTTGATAAATCCAATTCATCCGTCTGATTGTCATGTCTCGGGCTTTTGATCATGTCTTTCACAATAGAATCGGGAGCCGTCTGGGAAGTCAAAGTTTGCAAAATCGAATGATAGACCAATCGGAATATTTTTTGTTCATCCGAAAATTTAACTTCTCTTTTTTGCGGATGAACATTTACATCCAGTCCTTCCGGCGGAAGCGTGAAGGATAATATCATGACGGGATAGCCGTTTTTGGGCAATAATGAATGATAAGCATTATCCGCCGCTTTTGTAATTATCGGATTTTCTACCACTCTTCGATTGATAATAATGGTTTGGTACTGCCTGCTGCTCTTAAGCAATGACGGCTTCGATATCATTCCCGAGAGCAAAACATCTTCCCCTTCTCCCTCCACCTGCAGCATTTCTCCTGTTGTTTTTGTACCGTAAAGTGCGGAGATTACATCTGCCAATCGTCCGTTCCCCGGTGTTTCAATGACATTTCTTCCGTTATTGATCAATCGGAAAGAGATATCAGGATTGGCAAGGGACAATTTTCCGATCATAGAATTAATGCGGCTGCTTTCTGTACGTTCCGATTTCAGAAATTTCTTTCTTGCAGGAACATTGTAAAACAACTCTCTTACTTCCACCGTCGTCCCCTCGGGTGCTCCTACGCTTCTTTCCTTTCCTACACTCCCTCCGATTACATCAAGAGCGATTCCTTCCGCATCATCCGCTCTTCTTGTGGTAATTGTGGAACGGGAAACGGACATAATGCTTGGCAGGGCTTCTCCTCGAAAACCTAAAGAAGATATATGATAAATGTTTTCTACACTGGATATCTTGCTCGTTGCATGACGGACTACTGACAATCTCACATCTTCCGGTGACATGCCGCTTCCGTCATCGGTCACTCGAATGTAACTCATGCCTCCGTCGGCAATTTCCACTTCAATATGGTGAGCTCCCGCATCTATGGAATTTTCAATTAGTTCCTTCACTGCATTAACCGGTCTCTCTACTACTTCTCCGGCTGCAATTTGATTGGATGTAACTTCATCAAGTATATGAATAAAAGGCATCAGCTTCCCTCCTTTGCCTCTTTACTGAGTCTGAACAGAATTTCCATGGCCTCTATAGGTGTCTTGCTCATAACATCTAAATTTGCCAACTCAGAAATAATCGGAGATGTAAATAATCCCAATTGCGGTTCTGTTTGCACCGGTGCATCAGGTACCGTCATAAAATTCCCTTCTTCCACTTCCAGATTCCCCAATATTTCATCTGCTCTTTTCAATAAAGATTCCGGAAGACCTGCCAAACGGGCTACATGGATGCCGTAACTTCTGTCGGCACTTCCCGGAACAATTCTTCTGAGAAAAGTAATATCTTTCCCTCTCTCTTTTACAGTGACGGTATAGTTTTTTATTTTATCACTATGAGATGCCATATCCGCCAGTTCATGATAGTGAGTGGCAAAAAGTGTATATGCATGTATTTTTGAATCTACATATTCCACCACCGCTCTGGCTATACTCATTCCGTCATAAGTGCTGGTTCCTCTACCTATTTCATCCAGTAATATCAAGCTGTTTTTCGTCGCATTTTTTAAAATATAAGATACTTCTTTCATTTCCATCATAAATGTACTCTGCCCCGTGGAAATGTCATCGGCCGCTCCCACTCTTGTAAAGATCCGATCTACCGGTGCAAAAGAAGCGCTTTTGGCGGGAATAAAAGAGCCTATTTGTGCCATGACGGTGAGTATGGCAACCTGCCTCATATAGGTCGACTTTCCTGCCATATTGGGACCGGTTATGATCAATATTTCCTGATCACCATGATTTAATTCCGTATCATTCGGAACAAACAGTTCGTTTTTCAGGGCATGTTCCACCATGGGATGCCTTCCGTCATGAATAGAAATATAACCTTCTTTCCCGCTTATTATTTGAGGACAGGTGTAGCGATCTTTTAAAGCTGTTCTTGCCAAACTGGAAATACAGTCTAAAGCGGCCAGTGCACGAGCTGTTTTTTGCATATTCGCAATTTCCGGTCGAATTTCAGCTTTTACGGCCTGATAAATCTGAAGTTCCAGTTCTTCCATTTTTTCTTTGGCGGATAAAGCCTTAGATTCAAACTCTTTTAACTCTGGCGTAATATATCTTTCCGCATTGACCAGCGTTTGTTTTCTTATATAGTAAGCAGGAACAGGAATTTTATTTGCATTTGTTATTTCAAAATAATATCCGAATACATTATTGAATCCGATTTTAAGTTTAATTCCCGTTTTTTCTTTTTCCCGTTCTTCCAAGTCGGCGATCCATTTTCTGCTGTTTTCCGACAAAGATCGAACTTCATCCAATTCAGAAGAATATCCTTTCCGGATATATTTTCCGTCTCTGATATTCCCCGTTCCGTTTTCATTCATGGAACGATCCAATAAATCATAAACGGATGAATGATATGTGATCTGACTGTTGAGCTTTTTAAGAATAACAGAAGATGCCCTCCCGATCAGATCCTTAATTTTGGGAATCATTCCCAAAGAAGCTTTTAGAGCAAGCAAATCTTTAGGTGAAGTTGTATTGGCTTCAATTCTGGATAATATTCTTTCAAAGTCAAAAACTTGAGACAATAAATCTTCCAACTCAGAGAGCTCGGTCATATGATTTGTCAGTTCTTCTATCCCCTTCTGACGGAGTATGATCCGATTTACATCACACAACGGACGCTCCAGCCATCTTTTCAACAATCGGGCTCCCATGGCCGTATGGGTGTGATCCAGGATTTCAAGAAGAGTTCCTCGCCTGCCTCCGTCTCTCATATTTCTTGTAATTTCCAAATTACGAAGACAATCTTCTCCCAGTATAAGAGAGCCCTCTTCCCGAATCGGCATAACCGAATGGAATTCCGTAACATCAGATTTCATGACTTCTTTTAAATATGTACCCAGCCATGAAATCACATGACGAACATTTTCATTCTCCAAATTCTCTGCAACCGCCGGAACAGAACCGGTATTTTCTTCCTCTCGGCGCGTCAAAAGGCAATTCCCAAGCCGAACCCGGCAATAGGAATATATTTTGGCATACATATCATCACTCACGAAGCAAATGGCTTCCGATGGTCTGTAAATAGAAAGCATATCAAAAAAACCGTCCGATTCTTTCTTTTTATCCCAACTGCCCCATCGGCATTCTCCTGTCGAAATATCAGCCAGTACGGCATCCATCTCTTTTTCTGCTTCATAGATGTAGATCAAATAATTATTTGATTTATCGGATATTGAATTTTCGAAAAGAATTGTTCCCGGTGTAATAACACGTATAACATCACGCTTAACCAATCCTTTTGCTTTTTTGGGATCTTCCATCTGCTCACAGATCGCCACTTTATACCCTTTTTGAATCAGCCGGTATATGTATGATTCCGCTGCATGATACGGTACGCCGCACATGGGAACGCGTCCTTCGGGTCCCGCATTTTTTCCTGTCAGTGTCAATTCCAATTCATGAGAAACCGTTTCCGCATCATCATAAAAGAGCTCATAAAAATCACCGAGACGATAAAAGAGAAGTGCATCCTTATATTCATTTTTTATAGATTTATACTGCTCCATGAGCGGTGATTTTGCTGCCATTGCTTACCTCACAATTTTTCCCTTCAAAATCCAAGTCTGTGCCACATCCACTTTCACATTTAAAATATCGCCAATCTCTATATTTTCTTCTTTGGGAAAAATAATCATTTTATTTCCGGATGTACGGCCGAACCAGTTTTCCGGATTTTGTTTCGTCGGTCCTTCTGCTATGATGGAGTAACTTCGCCCTTCCATCTGCTGATTCAATTCTAAACTTATTTGATTTTCCTTATCCATCAATTCATGCAGTCTTCTGTTTTTAACATCATCAGCAATTTGATTTTTCATACGGGCGGCAGGTGTACCCCGTCTCGGTGAGTAAATAAACGTATACGCCGAATCAAATCGAACTTCTTCCAGCAGTCTCAGCGTTTCCTGATGCATTTCCTCGGTTTCACCGGGAAATCCTGTAATCAAATCTGTCGTCACCGCTATATCGGGCATTTTTTCCCTTACATAAGCAAGCAATTCCTTAAAATGCTCAATTGTATATCCCCGGTTCATTTGACGAAGCATCTCGTTTGAACCATGTTGTACGGGAAGATGCATATGACGGACAACTTTTGATGACTCTGCCATGGCATCCACCATATCAAAGGACATATCCCTCGGATGAGACGTCATATAGCGGACTCTTTCAATACCGTCAATCTCATCAATTGCACGAATCAAATCACTGAAATCCGTACCGTTCCTGAAATCTTTCCCATAAGAATTTACATTCTGCCCCAATAAGGTGACTTCTTTATATCCGTTTCGGGCAAGTTCTTTTATTTCACGACATATATCTTCAACGGTACGGCTTGTTTCTCTGCCGCGCACATAGGGGACGATACAATAGGTGCAGAATTTATTACATCCCTGCATAATAGGAACCCAAGCAAAAATTTTACTTTTTCTGACCGAATGAAGTTCACTGTAATCATTTACACGATGAGGATTCATTTCTGTCATGACAATATGAGATCTTTCCGCATTTTCTTGCCGGATGATATGTTTCAAATCATGAATATGATAAGGTCCGATAACAAAATCTATGACCGGCATACGGGAAATCAAATTTTTCTTGTTTTCTTGTGCCATGCAGCCGGCAATTCCAAGAAGAAGATCCGGCTTTTTTTCTTTCAATTTTTTTACTTGCCCTATTTTTCCGTATACTTTTTCCTCTGCATTTTGTCTGATGCTGCAAGTGTTTAAAATCACTATATCGGCATCGGTCAATTCTTTTGTCGCATCATATCCCAACTCTTCCAACTGTCCGCTGATACGTTCCGTATCACTTTCGTTCATTTGGCAGCCGTATGTTTCAATAAAATATTTCTTATTAAGTCGTTTTGATTCCACGACGTTCCTCCTTACATTTTTACCTGTCTGATATTTTATTATACCATAGTGCATATTTACAGATACCTGTTAAGAAACCATAAATTACATCAAATAAAATAAAAACTCTCCCTCAACTCAGGAGGAAGAGATTTTCCCTTTATCTAGTAACATCTGTTATGATATTTAATTTAATCGTTTCCAAAGACATCCCCGTTGTATACTCGATTTCCCGCTGAATTTTATCCCTCATTGTATGAATAATTTTCTTTATTTCTTGAGGTGTCCCTTGGCGGACTTTCAGATCAATGGATAATACAATTCCATTCATTTGACCGGTACTTCTTTCACTGGATACATCATAGATTTTAATCTTTTTCATATTATTGACTGAATAACGGACGAGGGATTCCATCACTCGGTTGGAAAAGGTTAATTTCCCGTAATAACTGAATACCGGGCGAACAACAGATCGTTCTTCTCTTTCTTTCTGCCTTGCACTTCCCTTGCGCTTAGTACTCCCCCGATTTCTGAAAAAACGAAGAGAATCTATCAGGTAGCCTTTAAAATAAGGCCGAAGCTCCATGGTAGGAACCGGAACAACATGTTTTCCATCCTTATTTCTGGCTTCTTGTGCCTGTTCTATTTCTTCCGGTCTTGCCACGTCTTCGATATGAATATATTTGGACGGCGCAGGTAATTTCAAAGTATTCGCTATGCGCTGTGCCATTTTATCAGAGGTTCCGAGAATCAATATTCTATCGGGACGTATTTTTTCTATTTTTCTTCGAACATCTTCTGCTTGTAAAGTATCCCAAAATAAAGCACGGCGAACGGCTCCCAAACGGCTCGGTTCCCGCTTGGCAGACTTGCCTGCCGCTATCCTGTTGTGGTAAATCAGTATACCGTCATCAATGATACAGGATGCTTTATTTTCATAAGCTACCACAAGTGCACGATCACTTTTCCCCGATCCCGGCGGTCCCGTAAAAGCAATGACCTCCATAATAACTCCTTATCTAATCTTCTCCAACCACTTGTACTTCTGTTTTTAAATCAACACCGTATCTTTCTTTTACACGGCGCTGAACTTCATGAATGAGAAGCAGCATATCATTACAGGAAGCATTTCCGTTATTGATTAAAAAGCCGGCATGCTTGGTACTTACCTGTGCATCTCCCACTGAAAATCCTTTCATCTGTAAAGCTTCAATCATTTCGCCGACAAAATGACCTTCCGGTCTTTTAAAGGTGCTTCCCGCACTTTTTTTATCCAACGGCTGTTTGGAACGGCGCCGTTCGTTAAAATCATCCATCAAAGCTTTGATATCCTGCTTGTTGCCCGGCATCAGCCGCAAAGTGATTTGAGCGATGATTTCTTTATTTTCCATGAAAAGACTGTTGCGATAACTGTAATTGATTTCTTCCTTGTCATGAATAATCATATCGCCTTCGGCAGTAAAGGCTTCAGCCGACAAAACGACCCGGGACATTTCCCCCGAATAGGCACCGGCATTCATAAAAGCCGCTCCGCCTATGCTCCCCGGAATTCCTCCGGCAAATTCCATACCTGACAACCCGTATTGGAGCGCCGCTTTTGCCACACGCATGGTGGGAACACCGGAAGTCACCCGGAGGAGATTTCCTTCCCTTTCTATTTTTTGTAACCGTCCCGTGCAGGCGACGACCCCTCGAATTCCTTTGTCACGAACAAGAAGATTGGCTCCGCCCCCAAGAATAAACAGGGGCAACCCGGCTTTATGAGTTTCTTTAATAATCATTTGCAATTCTTCTATTGTTTCAGGAAGAACAAAACAATCGGCCGGACCGCCGATACCGAATGTGGTGTGACGGTTCATAGGTTCGTTTAATCTTATTTGATTTTCTTTTAAAAAGAAAGAAAAAACATTTATATAATCGGTCATATATATTTCCCTTGTAAATACTTCACAGTTCATTCTTACTATTATAGGGATGAACGATTAAATCGTCAATTACAACACAGGGGAAGTATCTTCTGTTTGATTCACCATAAAAAAGGCCCTCTTCTTTTAATAAGAACAGGACCTTTTTCATAATTTTATACTTTATACTCAGTCTACATTATACTCTGTCTACATTTGTCATATCTTTTGCCACGACAAACGTATCGTATTCTTCTTCTGTTACATAGCCGAGTTGTAATGCCGCTTCTTTTAAAGAGCTGTTATCACGGAACGCTTTCTTTGCAATTTCTGCTGATTTTTCATAACCGATGTGAGGAGCGAGAGAAGTAACGAGCATCAAAGATTTTTCCACCAGCTCGCCCATCCTGTCCTCATTTGCCACAAGACCCTGTGCACAATGAATATTAAAAGAATGAATGGCGTCGCCTAAAAGAATCACCGATTCAATATATGCATGAGCCATTACGGGAGCATATACATTCAATTCAAAATTTCCCTGAGAAGAAGCAAAGGATATCGTTGCCTGATGTCCGTGAACACTGCAGGCAACCATCGTCAATGCTTCACACTGTGTCGGATTTACTTTTCCCGGCATGATAGAAGAGCCCGGTTCATTGGCAGGAATCGTAATCTCTCCGAACCCGGCCCGGGGACCGCACGCCAAAAAACGAATATCATTGGCAATTTTCATACAATTCATAGCCAAAGCTTCAAGAGCACCGTGAGAAAATACAAAATCATCTCTGCCTGTCAATGCATAAAATTTATTCGGTTCGGAAATAAAAGGAATACCGGTTTCTTCTGCAATGGCGGCCGCTACTTTCTCTCCGAATCCTTCCGGACTGTTCAGGCCTGTTCCTACGGCAGTTCCGCCAATCGCTAATCCGCGCAGATATTTTTCACTGTCCTTAATCATATCTCTGCTCTTTTGCAGCATCACTTTCCAACCGGAAACTTCTTGTCCGAAAGTGAGCGGAACGGCATCTTGCAAATGCGTACGTCCTATTTTTACAAGATGCATATATTCTTTGCTTTTCTGTTCAAAGGTATCAATCAACTGATTCAGCGGTTCATAAAGCTTTTTATTTAAAATTTCAACCGCCGCCACATGCATGGCTGTCGGGAAAGTATCATTGGATGATTGAGACATGTTCACATCATCATTGGGATGAATTCTGACTTTGCTTCCTGCCTTCTCCAACTTTGCATTTGCAATATGAGCAATGACTTCATTCATATTCATATTGCTCTGTGTCCCCGATCCGGTCTGGTATATAACTAACGGGAACTCGTCTTTCCACTTCCCGTCAATAATTTCATCACAAGCTTCCCGAATCACTTTTTCTTTTTCTGAGGGCAATTTCCCGGATTTTGCATTTACTGCGGCAGCACATTTTTTTAATATGGCAAAAGCACGGATAATTTCAACCGGCATACAATTGAGCCCTATTTTGAAATTTTCATGAGAGCGTTGTGTTTGCGCGCCCCACATATGATCGGCCGGTACTTTTACTTCACCTAAAGTATCATGTTCAATACGGTATTCCATATTTAAAATCCCCCTTCAAATAAAATAAAAAACTAAACATCTATTTTATTTTACCATTTCATTATCAAAACAACTCTTGCCAAATAATCATGCTTAATCCGTTTATTGCTTTTTTTCATCATACAAAAATAAAAGATAAATACATTTCTTCATTTGTAATTTCTCACTATAGGATTTTGCAAAATAATATCCATATAGTATAATAATGTCACATGGCTTTGCAATTCTGATTTATGGCAGTCTTCAAGTCCCGTGCAATGGAATCCCATGAAGCCTGTCAGGTCCGAGAGGAAGCAGCAGTAAGTGGCCCTTTCTATGTGCCACGGTGCATCTTGGAGCCTGTCATAAAGGAGAATTGCATAGTCTTTTTTAGTATAATAATATGTTTAACTGAAATTATTGTATGGAGGTCCTGATGGCATATTTGGCGCTGTATCGTAAATGGCGGCCCCGTACGTTCGACGAGGTTGTCGGGCAAAAACATATTTCTATTCCTATAATGAGAGCTTTAAAGCAAGGAAGACTGGCTCATGCTTATCTTTTTTCCGGACCTCGCGGCACGGGAAAAACAAGTATGGCAAGAATTTTGGCAAAGGCCGTCAATTGTTTGAATATACAAGACGGTAATCCTTGCAACAATTGCGGAAACTGCAACGAAATCAACAACGGGTCCAGCATGGATGTTTACGAAATCGACGGTGCTTCCGCCCGCGGTGTTGATGAAATCATCCGTATTCGGAAATCAATCCCCACACTTCCCGTAACAGGCAAGAAAAAAGTATACATTATCGATGAAGTGCATATGCTCACAAAAGAAGCATTTAATGCTCTTCTGAAAACTTTGGAAGAACCGCCGGCTCACGTTCTTTTCATCTTGGCAACAACGGAACCGGGGAAGATTCCTTTAACTATTTTATCCCGTTGCCAGCGTTATGAATTTCATCGCATTTCTGTTACCGATATCAAGGAACATCTTCTCCTTGTTGCAGAAAAAAGCGGGATCCGCCTCACCCCCGAAGCAGCGGACTTAATTGCCGTCCGTGCCGAAGGCGGCCTTCGCGATGCGCTTTCTCTGCTTGATCAATGCTCAAGTTCTGCCTCTGACAAAGAACTCTCTTCCGATATTGTATATACTCTTTTAGGACTGACGAGAAAAGATCAAATTATATCTCTATCCCATCATATATTTTCCTCAAAAAGCGGAGAAGCACTGCAACTCTTCTATCAGATTTTACAAAACGGAAAAGAGCCGGCTGCCGTTTTCTTCGACCTATTAGAACATTTCAGATGCCTTATGATAAGCAAAATAAATCCGAATGCACCGGAGTTATCAGCTTACGGACATCAGATCCAAACCTTGAAAGATGACGCCAATCAAATAAGCGAGTTTTACTTGGATGCTCTTTTTTCTTCTCTCCATCAGACAATTTCTGACATAAAAAGAAGTTCTTCTCCAAGAATGACGGCTGAAATGGGACTGCTCCGCCTTTGCAGAATCAAAGGTTCCCAGGAGTTGAACAGCTTGGCAGAACGAGTTGAACGTCTGGAAAAGAGCGTGTCGGCTTTGTGCCGGGGAAATACTCTCATTCCCGCCTCTAACCATCCTGAAGCCCCGACAAACAGCACTCGGATTATCAGCGATAAGAATCTGTCTTCCCCCGAAGCAATCCGAGGAAAAAAAGAAGATAAAGAACAAGCAACTCCGACAGATCCTGAACAAAAAGTAAAAAATGTAATACCTTCTTCGAAATCGGAAACAAAAGCCTCTCCCTTCATTAATCCTGATACTTATCCGGCACTGTGGAGCCAATTTACCGACTACCTGCAGCAAATCCACCGAATTGATATTTGGAGCTGTGTACAGAAGGGTACTTTGATCTTAATTAACAATAACAGAGTTGTCGCCTCTCTTCCCCAGCAATTTCTGGTATTGGGCGCCAATAACAAAGGTTACCAAAACCTTATAACCGAAGCGTTCCGTAATATCACAGGCAGAGAATTAAGCTTTCATGCAGTCTTGAAAGGTTCCGACGAAGAAAGTGCCGCCATAGAAGAAGCAAAAAAGTACGCTTTTCAAACAGGAGATCCCTCCCCGGATATTAACAAAGAACAGGCAGCTAAAGATAATTATAAATTGATTTCGGAAAAAGATATTGAATCGATTGAAAAGGAAGAACCGGTCTTATCAGCCGCGTTAAAAATCATTTCTAATTGCGATATCTACAAAAAAGAAAACTAGAATCTGTTCTCAATCCCCTTATCATAATTGAATAAATACGATATAATAATTGAAAATAACTGTCATCAAGGAGGAACTGAAGATGTTCGGTAATAAAGCACAAATGCAGAATATGCTGAAGAAAGCACGTAAAATGCAGGAAGATATGCAAAAAATGCAGGAAGAGTTAAAACAACAGACCGTTGATGTTTCTGTCGGCGGCGGTGCAGTATCTATCACCATGAACGGTGAAAAACAAATCGTTTCTTTGAAAATTGCTAAAGATGCCATTGATCCGGAAGATCCTGAAATGTTGGAAGACTTGATTACCACTGCAGTGAACGAGGCCGGTAAAAAAGCGGATGATATGGTTCAAAAAGGCATGAGCAAGGTAACAGGAGGCCTCGGACTTCCCGGCGGCATGTTTTAATGAATGATGAATTGGAACTTTTGGCCGAACAATTCCGCAAACTTCCCGGTATCGGAGTAAAAACGGCACGACGTCTCTCTTATTTTATGCTCGAAAGACCTCAAGCCGATGTAGATGCTTTTATTCATGTCATTCAGGATGCACGAAGCAAAAGTTGTTATTGTTCTCTTTGTTGTAATCTTTCTACATCCGATCCTTGTGAAATTTGCAGTGATGATCGAAGGGATCATTCGACTATTTGCGTGGTTGAACAGCCGCAGGATGTACAGGCTTTGGAGCAGAGTCATGAATATCGCGGACTATACCATGTACTTCACGGTGCCTTGTCCCCGCTTGACGGAGTCGGTCCCGATCAGATAAAAATCAAAGAACTTTTGAAACGTCTTTCCGATGATGAAGTCAAAGAAATTATTTTGGCAACCGATCCCGATACGGAGGGTGAAGCGACAGCTTACTATATTTCTCGTCTGATAAAACCTTTAGGCATTCTTGTTACTCGAATTGCCCGCGGACTTCCTGCCGGCGGAGATATCGGATATGCCGACAGTATGACCTTGGCAGGGGCTGTAGAAAACAGAAAAGAAATGTAATATAAGCACAACGGACGTTTTGATATCCTCTTATCAAACAAACCTTTATTTAACGTATCGACCGATACTCTGCATTTTATAAAGGTAATTTATTTTATTTATAATCAAGATGAAATAAATTACCACACAGTTATCAGGAGGTCTCTATGGAAATCATGGGCGTAGGCATTGTCGGCATCATTACTTCTATTATTTTTATCCTTATTTTTTGGAAATTCTTAAGTTGTGCCATATTTCCTCTTTTAGGAAATATCATCGCTGGCGGAATTCTTTATTATTTATTGGATGCGTTACAAATTGTTCATATGCATTGGAGCACATTTGATATCATCATTGTCGCTATTTTCGGTATTCCCGGGACAATTTTTCTTGCACTGCTCCGACTATTTTTTTAATATTTCATTTCCCAAATGAATATCTTCATCGGCAACTTGCTTTTTAACTTTGTAAGACGACAAAAAATACCGTATCTTAACGATACGGTATTTTAAAATACATATATTCAGCAATTTTTGATTTTATCAATTATTTTATCCAGCCATGAACCTTTGCCCTTATATTGTGTCAAATCCTCTCCGGATAAATTGGCATAATTAAGCAATGCTTCTTTCTGGTCTTCTTTAAGCTTCTTAGGCACCTTGACTTTTACTTCTACATAAAGATTTCCTTTATGATTTCCCTGCAAATGAGGCATCCCTTCCCCTGCAATGCGGAAACGGGTTTCACTTTGTGTACCTGCCGGTATCTTAAGTTCCACTTCTTTTTCTAAAGTTTTTACATGAATCGTGCTTCCCAGTGCCGCCGTAGGAAAAGAAATATCCGCTTTACAATATAAATCGTCTCCGGATCTTTCAAAGTCAGGATCGGATTTCACATAAATATAAACATATAGATCTCCTTTCGGACCGCCGCGTTTTCCCGGCTCACCTTCTCCGGACACACGCATTCTCACACCCGAATCTGCTCCGGCAGGGATATTTACTTCTATTGTTTTCTGTTTTCTTTCCGTTCCTGCACCATGACAACGATTACATTTATTTTTGATTATTTTACCTGTGCCGCCACAAGTAGAGCAGGTTACTATATTAACCATTTGTCCGAACGGACTGTTTCTCACAACCCTTTGTTGGCCGCTCCCGTGACAAGTATCACAAGTTTCGACAGATGATCCCGGTTCTGCTCCGCTTCCCTGACAACGGCTGCAAGTTTCATTCTTTGTAACAGTAAATTTCTTACGAACCCCCTTGGCCGCTTCCCGTAAAGTGATTTCCATGTCATAGCGTAAATCTGCTCCCGCTTCCGGCCCGGTGCTGTTTCTCCGACTGCCTCCGGTGAACATATCAAATATATCACCCATATCAAAGCCGCCCTGAGATCCGCCAAAACCGCCGAAATCGAAACCGCCGAAGCCGCCAAATCCGCCGGCTCCCGGTCCGCCCCCTTGCTGAGATGCCTGCCTGAAAGCATCGTGCCCCATTTGATCATATTGTGCTCTTTTATCCGCATCGGAAAGGACATGATAAGCTTCATTGACTTCTTTAAATTTTTCTTCCGCCTCTTTAGGGTTTGATTTATTCAAGTCCGGATGATATTTCCGTGCTAATTTTCTATATGCTTTTTTTATATCTTCGTCCGCAGCATTTTTATCAACACCGAGAACTTCATAATAATCCCGATTTGCCATTAGGGAAACACAATCCTTTATAAATACAAATAGCGTTGAGCCGTGCATCTTCATTCATAAAAATAAAGAAACGGAATGAAAGATCACAGCCCATCGCCGATTATTTAAATAAAATTTACTACAGTAAAGATTCGATCAATTATTTTTTATCATCATCGACAACTTTATAATCTGCATCAACTACATTATCATCTGACTTTTCAGCCTTCTCGGCATTTTCTTGCTGCTGCGGACCTGCCTGCTGAGCACCGGCTGCCCCCTGCTGTGACTGCTGAGCCTGCTGGTACATTTTGCTTGTCATTTCATAGAGCGGTTTTGTCAATGCTTCCGCATCAGCTTTCATTTGTTCCGGATCTTCACCCTTCAAAGATTCACGAAGTTTGGAGATTGCTTCATTAATTTCTTTTACCTTATCGGCATCTGCTTTATCTCCCAAATCTTTGATCGTCTTTTCTGCCTGATAAATTAAAGATTCGCCTTGATTTCTCTGTTCAATCAGTTCTTTCCGTTTTTTATCCTCTTCTTCATGAGCTTTTGCATCCTGCTGCATTCTTTCAATTTCTTCATCAGACAATCCGGATGATGATTTAATATCAATTCTCTGTTCTTTGCCTGTCCCCAAGTCTTTTGCAGATACATGGACAATACCGTTCGCATCGATATCAAAAGTAACCTGAATTTGAGGGACTCCGCGCGGTGCGGGGGGAATGTCGGTTAATTCAAAACGTCCGAGAGTTTTGTTATTTGCTGCCATAGGACGTTCGCCCTGCAACACATGGATATCCACAGAGGGCTGATTATCACTTGCCGTAGAGAATACTTGGCTCTTAGATGTCGGAATGGTTGTATTTCTCTTAATCATAGTAGTAAATACGCCGCCCAATGTTTCAATCCCCAATGATAACGGTGTTACGTCAAGAAGGAGTACGTCCTTGACTTCCCCTTTTAATACACCGGCCTGAATGGCTGCCCCTACGGCTACCGATTCATCGGGATTTACACTCTTGCTCGGTTCTTTGCCGAATTTATTTTTGATTAAAGCCTGTACGGCGGGAATACGGGAAGAACCGCCGACAAGCAATACTTTATCAATATCGTTGACCGTGAGGCCTGCATCTTTTAATGCAATATCAATCGGTTCCACCGTATCCTGCACCAGATCTTCCGTAATTTTATCAAACATGGCACGGGATAAAGAAGCATCAAAATGCACCGGCTGGCCGTTCATATCCATGGTAAGGAACGGTAAATTTATATCTGTATTCATTACATTGGATAATTCAATTTTTGCTTTTTCTGCCGCTTCTTTTAATCTTTTATTCGTCATCGGATCACGACGGAGTTCAAATCCATTCTGTGCTTTAAAAGTGGTAGCGATCCAATCCATAATGCGGGCATCAAAATCATCTCCGCCGAGATGTCCATTCCCGTGAGATGCCTCAACTTCGAATACACCGTCTGCCAAATTCAAAATGGACACATCGAATGTACCCCCGCCGAGGTCATAAACAAGGAATCTGTGTTCTTTTCCGTCATTTACTTTATCAAGCCCATAAGCCAAAGATGATGCGGTCGGTTCGTTAATGATACGAAGAACATTTAATCCTGCAATGGCGCCGGCATCTTTCGTTGCCTGACGCTGACTGTCGGTAAAATAAGCGGGGCAGGTAATAACTGCATCAGTTACACTTTCACCCAAATAAGCTTCGGCATCAGCTTTTAATTTCTGAAGAATCATCGCGGAAACTTCCTGCGGTGTATATGATTTATCTCCGATATTTACTTTATAATTTGCTTCACCCATATGACGTTTAATGGAAACAACCGTGCGATCCGGATTGGACACAGCCTGGTTTTTTGCCAATTGACCTACAAGACGTTCTCCTGTTTTAGAAAAACCTACAACAGAAGGAGTAAGACGGGAACCTTCCGCATTGGGAATGACAACAGGTTCTCCCCCTTCCATAACTGCTACAACAGAGTTGGTTGTACCAAGATCGATACCAATTACTTTTGACATTTAAAATGTCCCCTTTCTTTTGTTTATCAGTAATAATTCTATATTTATCTTACGGTTTATGTGATACTTGAACGGCTGCATGACGCAGGACTTCATCTTTATACATATATCCCTTTTTCAAAACCAGAGACACCGTATCATCTTCCAATTCATCAGAAACCGTCTGCATAATCGCTTCGTGAAAATAAGGATCAAACGGCTTCCCCAAAGAATCCATTTCCGTGACACCGAAATCATTCAAAACTTTAACAAATTGTTTAATAAGCATTTCTACGCCTTGGATAAAGGCATCCCCGGGATTGCTCTTTTTTATTTGCAACAAAGCCATTTCGAAGTTATCCACAACCGGTAAAAAAGCTTTCAAAGTATCTGCCCGTATCATATCGGTCGCTTTTGCTTCATTTTCACGGGTACGACGCCTGAAATTATCAAAATCAGCCTGAAGCCTTACATATTGAGAAAGTGCCGTTGTCAATTTTGACTCGGCTTCTTCTCTTTTAGCTTCCGCTTCTGCAGCCTCCTTTTTTGCTTTTTCCGCTTCCTCTTTCAAAAAAGCCGTTTCTTCAATCTGTTCTTCGGACAAAACATCCGCCGCCTTCACATCCTTATCATCGGTTCTTTCATCATTTTCAATGTTCTTTTTATCTTCCGTCATTGGCGGAACCTCCCAATTTATATTTTAAATCAACTGAGGGAAATCAAGAAAAATTCCCTTTTAACAACTCATTCAGCCGTTGCTGCATATAATACATCATCCCGATAACTTTACTGTATTGCATCCGCGTAGGTCCTAAAACCGCAACAGAACCGATCACTTTTCCGTTTGAAGTAAACTGCGCTCGAACAACCGATAAGTCTGAAAATGTTTTGAACAAGTTCTCCATACCGATATGAACGGCAATCGGTTTATCCATCGAAGAAAGAAGCATACTTTCCAAAATATCCCTTTCTTCCAATAGATTTAAAATATCCTGTACTTTCTCTACATTTTGGAATTCCGGCTGTTCAATCAGCTGAGATGCTCCGCCGGAATACACTTGATTCTTCGGAGTGAGTGCCTGTTCCATCGCCGTAAATATAGACATATAGGAAGATAAATCTTTTTCCAGATCTTTTTGAAATGACAGAATTAAAGATTCACTCATGCTGTCAATATATTTACCGTGAAGGAAATGATTCAATTTATCCGCCACAAGCTGCATTTCATCAAAAGATGATCCTTGCGGTATATTGACGATGGAATTGGATACATTTCCGTCCCCTGTTACCACCAAAAGGATGGCTCTCTTTTCATCCAACGGAAGAAACCTTACATAATTGAATGTGCTCTTTGCTGCCGATGATGCAGCAACCGACAGCGAGTGGGTCAGTTCCGCCACTACTTTTGCCATATTACGGAATATTTCATCCATTTTCGTAATATGTTCCGTAAGCATTCCTTCCAGCAATACTTCTTCTTCTGATGTAACGGGCGCCGGCTGCATCAACCAGTCTACATAATATCGATATCCTTTAATGGAAGGTACCCTTCCCGATGAAGCATGGGGCTGTTCCAAATATCCCGCATCCTCTAAATCCTGCATTTCATTTCGTATGGTGGCACTGCTTACTCCGAGATTATATTTTTTTTCAATCGTACGAGAGCCTACCGGTTCCGCTGTTAAAGAATAGTCCTGTACAATAGCCCATAATACTCTTCTTTTCCGCTCATTCAAATCATTCATACCGTTAAGGCCGTCATCTGCTTTATGTTTTGCCATCTTTATCACCTTACTTTATTAGCACTCATGTTAAACGAGTGCTAAACTACATTATCAGTATATGCCCCGCCCCGCAGAATGTCAATAGATTATCAATAAAAGTATGCTTTATAAATCAAAACCATCTCCATAAAAAAGGCTGTGAAAATGAAAAATTTTCACAGCCTTTTATTTTTCATGGCGAGCAGTCAATAAGCCGAGTTCTGTACCGCCAATGCGGTGATGATTATCTATCTAGCCAACAAATTGCTTTGTTGATCAAGCGACGCAACCCGGAAGGTCAGCGGGCAACCTCAACCCTTCCCTATTCGGTCTTGCTTCGGATGGGGTTTACCAAGCCGGACGGTCTCCCGTCTGCTGGTGCGCTCTTACCGCACCTTTCCACCCTTACCGTTTACACGGCGGTTTCCTTTTCTATGGCACTTTCCCTGGGGTTACCCCCGCCGGACGTTATCCGGCATCCTGCCCTGCGAAGCTCGGACTTTCCTCACGCCTTACGGCCCGCAATCATCTTTCTTGCTCGCGTGTAACAGTATATCACGCCATATTTCTCATTTCAACTTACATATATGAAAATATGTCTTTGGAAACCTTATCTTCTTCTACAATTACATCCCAATTTCTTTTCTGAAACTCTTTTCTCATTCTGTCCGCCAAGTATGGTATGATGACGCGTTCCGTATAAAAATGTCCTCCATCAGCCACCAGAAATCCGTCAGCAGAAGTGTTTTGTGCTTCGTGATATTTTATATCTCCCGTTATATATAAATCAGCACCTTTTATATCTGCCAAAGAAGAAAACTCTACACCTGCTCCTCCAAGAACGGCGATTTTTCTCACTTTCTTATTTGTATCTCCGGAATATTTCAGGCAGGGAATGCCCAATTTTTCTTTTACATACAATAATGCATCTTTGGCTTCCATTTCTTCGGGAAGTTCACCCAGTCTCCCCATGCTGCTTTCAGTTCCCCTGTTTACAAGACTGTAAATATCGTAATAGGCAGAGGGATAATCTTTTTCCAAAATATCTTTAATAGTGTTCAGCGCGCTTTCTTTTACGGTAAATTCCAATCTGACCGCTTCCGTGAAATCATCCTCATCGTCAAGCAAATAGAAATGAGATGTTTCGTCTTTCAATATTTCATTTATCTTTTTTTGTAAGACTTTTACAATCATCGCCGGGGCATACAACGTTATCTTGTACATTTTTTCCGAATATACAGGTACAAGTCCGGTGCGGTTCTGCAGATTTAATTTATCTGCCAACGCATCATTGACCCCCTGTGCTGCCGTATCCAAATTGGTATGGGCCGCAAAAGACAATATTTGATGTTTTATCAGATTTTCTACGATCTTCCCAGATCGGAAGAGCACACG
>ERZ506896.715-NODE-715-length-22241-cov-8.044668_pt1 | contig 22241 bp, 19 predicted proteins | sample MGYA00513176_ERZ506896 | MGnify/ENA metagenome assembly ERZ506896
CTGCCTGGAATTTTTCGATTCCCTGATCTGTTAATGGGTGTTTCATCATCTGTTCAAATACGTTGTAAGGTACTGTGGCAATGTCTGCTCCCATCTTAGCACATTCTGTTACGTGGATTGGGTTACGTACACTTGCACAAATGATCTGTGTATCGATATCTCCTGCTGCATCAAAGATCTCTCTGATGTCTGCAATTAAATCTAATCCGTTCTGAGAAATGTCATCCAGTCTTCCTAAGAATGGAGATACATATGTTGCTCCAGCTCTTGCTGCTAATAAAGCCTGGTTTGGATTGAAAATCAATGTCAGATTTGTTTTGATCCCTTCAGAAGATAATACCTTTGTAGCTTTTAATCCTTCGATCGTTGTAGGAATCTTAACTACCATGTTTGGATGAATCTTAGCGATTTCTCTTCCTTCTTTGATCATTCCTTCTGCATCAGTTGTTGTAGCTTTTACTTCACCACTGATAGCTCCATCTACAATAGAAGTGATCTCTTTGATCACATCTTCAAACTGTCTTCCTGATTTAGCGATCAGTGAAGGGTTTGTTGTAACTCCACAGATAACTCCCATATCATTTGCTTTACGAATCTGATCTACATCTGCTGTGTCCACGAAAAATCTCATAACTTACTTCCTCCTAAAACATTGTTTGTTGTTTTGTTCGTTGTTTTGTTTATGGCTTTATTTAAACATGGATAAAATGTCTTGTCAAACTCGAAAAACTGTCAGATTTCAGCAATATTCATTGAATTTATTAATATTTTTCAACTTTATTAATAGTACATGGTTTTTCGTTTTTTTTCAAGATGCTTTCTTCAATTTTTTTCAATTAAAAAAACCTCGTTTTTCCTTGTTTTTCCGTAAAAAAATATGCTATGATAAATGTAGTTTTAATTAATAATTATTATTTTATTACTAATATTTCTGTTTTTATTAATTGTTATTAATTAATTAAAATAATTTTGATTAAGGAGGATTTTATGGGTTTAAAGAAGAAAGTAACGACCAAAGACATTGCAGATCACGTCGGTCTTTCCCAGTCTGCAGTCTCCATGATCTTAAATAATAAGACTAATGTCTCTTTTTCAGACAGCACCAGACAGAAAGTTTTGGACGCTGCAAAAGAACTTGGCTATCAAAAAAAGAAAAAATCCATTGAGCAGACATCGAAGCCTTTATCGAAAGTCATTTTGATCATGTGTCCGTTCTTATCTAACCATTATTATACAACTCTGGTTCATTCGATCACAGAACGAGCACATGATTATGGATATCTTACCTTTGTTGCACCAACACTGCGAAACCCGAGCACCGAACAATATTATCTGGATCTTATGAAAAATAATCTGGATACTGCTGGAATCGTTTATCTGTATCCAACTTCTTTTCTTCCAGAAGTTAATGATATGTCAAAACAGATTCCAATCGTCAATATTGGGGATAAAAATGACGAGATCACTTTTGACTCGATCCATGTCAGCAGCTCCAAACCTGCCAGACTCGTCGCAGAACATTTGATCTCCCTTGGACACCGCAAGATCACTTACATATCAACACCGATCAGTGATATTGAACGTTCCAGATCAAAACGTTACGATGCACTTGTTGCAACCTTCAAAGAACACGGCTTTGGAGATGACTGCGTCAGTATTCGTTCCCTCTCACCCGGAGAGTATAATCTGCTGTCTCCAAATATGCTGGAATATTCTTCCGGATACAATCTGACAAAACAGATTCTCGAAGAGGGAACGGATTCTACCGCCTTCGTTGGATACAATGATATGGTTGCATTTGGAATCCTAGATGCATTATATGAATTAAAATACAAAGTACCAAATGACTTCTCTGTCTGTGGTTTCGATAATATCCCAATGGCCAATATGAATCGTATTTCACTTACTACGGTGGAACATTCTATCGAAGCAAAAGGAAGAGAAGCCGTTGATATCATTGTACGCATCCGCGACTCAAAGACCAAGAACCAGCCTCGAAGCTTTGTTACAAAGTTGGAATTTGAACCATTTATCGTGAAACGAAAAAGCACTGGTAGGGCGAAGTTTTGAGTTGTATCACGGAAATGTATCGAGTATTCATAAAAACATAAAGAAAGATAGAGATACGAAAAACGAATTCCATTGACGGATTTTTTGCAAAACGCTGATCCGCCAACACTCCTGCACAACTCACTGCGTTCAAACAGTGCCCGTGTTGGCTGCGATTTTGCAAAGAATCCTATGGCATTCTATCATTTCGTACCTCTATCTTTCTTTATGTTTTTATGAATACCTGAAGACATTCTCGTATAAAATTTTAAATTCTCCGTTGAAAAGATTGTATGTTAAATGTTATCAATTTTCAATTTTTGTAATAACAGACAGATGTTTATTATAAATATTTCTTCTTATCTTCTTTCTGACTCATACATGACCAACACTACTTTCAAATCGGATTCTATAGTGTCTCTCCTTTTGTACGATAGCTGTTCATATAGTGCTGTGATTCACTAGTTCGTACATTCACATCATTTAAGATGCATCCTGTAATTTCAGCTCCTGATCCTGAAAGGATTTCCATACCTTCCAGAATTCGATCTACATCTGTATAGTCCTGACGGATCACAAATACTGCTCCGTCTACATACTGGGCGACGATTGCTGCATCTGATAATAATCCACTTGGTGGTGTATCTATGATCACGAAATCGGCTTCTGCCTCCAGTTCTTTTACAAACTGTCTCATATTCTTACCACTTAAAACGGTAGATGTATCCTGGATCGGTGTAGAACCTGCAAGTACTTTAACGCTTGTATTTTTGTACTGCTGTACTGCATCGTCTATGTTAACTTCGCCTTTCATTACTTCCAGAGTTCCTAATTCTTGTTCATTCATTCCAAGTACTTTGGCGGTGGATGGGTTTCTTAAATCCGCATCTACCAGAATTACTTTATACCCTTTCATCGCAAGTGATATTGCAATGTTGGCTGAAACTGTTGATTTTCCTTCTCCTGGCATAGCACTTGTTACAAGAAAAGATTTCATGCCTGTCTCTTTTTGTGCACGCTCGATCCTTCGTCGTACCGTTCTTGCTGCTTCCAGGAAGCTTCTTGGAATTCTTGGATTATCTAGCACAATCAATTCCTGTGTTTGCGTACGTTTCTTATGGAATTTGGCATGAGGCATGATTCCAAGACTTTTTGCATGGAAGAGTCGTTTGAAATCTTCTTCTTTCTTAACTGTATTCTTACCAAGTGCTAACAGGACATCGAGCAAGATACATAGTAAAATTCCGATCAAAACGCCGATCTGTATCTCATGTCTATAACTAAATGGATTGGCAGGTGTAGTCGGAACCCCGCTTTCATCCATGAGTGTCAGCTGTGAGCTTCCAATGACAAACTCTGCTACCGATGGGTAATTTTTAACGACTGCTTTTAAAATCTTCTCAGCCATCTTCGGATTATTTGCAGTCACTTTCAACGTAAACAGATTTGTATTCTCCATGACTTCTGCTTCGATCGTTCCAGGAACAGACTGAAGGCCAAGATCCTGTGCCAATACTTCTTTAAATGCTCCACTTTTCAAAATATACGGAAATGATTTTGCCATTTGGTTGGCTGTTGCATTCTCAATATATGTATTGGAATTCTCTGATGTAATACTGGAATTGATCGTAAATGTGGAAGATGCTACATAGTATGGGGAATAGGTAAGTCTCTTGTATCCACAGAACACTGCACCACAAATCACAAGAATGATCAAAAATCTCCATTTCATTTGAATGATGCCTTTGATCAAGTCATCAAACAATCCAGCAATATCGATCAGATTCTCTTTATGTTCTGTTTTTGATTCATATTCTTTACTCATGATCTTTCTTCACCTGCCGTTCTGTTTTTGATTCTTGTGTTTTATCTTCATTGCCCTTTTTCGTTCTGCTTCCATAACCATAGCCATAGCCGTAACCATAACCATAGCCATATCCATGGTTTCCATAACCGTATTTACTTCCGTAACCATAACCGCTTCCATATGCATATTTGTATCCGTAATTTCTTGCTGTCTGAGCAACTCCATGGAATACATCGTTATAAACACATCCAAGCATCGTTCCTTCTGCTGAATTTAGGATACTGATCGTCTCATTGATATCTTTTACTAATGCTGTATGTTGTCTTACAACAAGGATCGATGCATCTGCAAGGTCTACTAACTCTTCTGCATCGGCCGCCTGTGACATTGGTGGTGTATCAATAATAATGTAATCCAGCTTTGTCTTAAAGAACTCTACGATCTTCTGGAAAATCGGTGATGCGATCATCTCTGTAGAATTTGGATAGATCATAGAACCTGCGATCAATAACAATTCTGATTTTGGAAGATCTGTTACCAGATTATCTATCTGTTCATTTCCATTCAATACTTCTCCAAACTGCTGTATTTCTTCCTGATCCAATCCAAAAATCTTGTATTGTGAAGGTTTGCGAAGATCCGCATCGATCAACAATACTTTCTCTGATTCTTCCGCAAGTGCCAATGCTAAATTGGCTGCAACTGTTGATTTACCTTCATTTTCTTCCACACTTGCAACCAGAAGTGTTTTTGCATTCTTCTCTTTCATCTTACTGCTGACTTTGCGGGCAAGTTTCTTCATATCCTCCACATATTGAAAGCTTGTTCCTGGATTTGTCAACAATACCGGACTCTTTTTGCGGTGGATTCTTGCTTTCCATGTCTTATAGATCTTCTCATGATATAACGTCTGCAAAAGCTTTGCATCAAGTTTCCTTGAAACTTCTTTTGGTTTTCTCACTGTATCCTTTAAGAATGACAAGATTGCGATCAATCCACATAACGCAACGATCGTCGTAAAAAATGTTTTCTTCATAAGTGCTGTTGGCTGAAATTTATTTACCGGACCACTTGGCACTGTTGGTTTCTGCAATACATCCAGCACAACATTTCCGATCAGCTGATCTGTCACAACAGAATAATTATTCATGATTGCCTTATTCAAACGAAACGCCATCTCTGGGGAATCTGCCTGAACTTTCAAAACTAAAAGATTGGTTTCATTTACTACCTCTGCAGATGCACTTCCTGGAAAATAATCCATATCCATCTCTTTTGCAACTTTCTTTTGTAAGATCGAACTGTTTAGAATCTCAGAAAACTTTGTCGCCATCTCAGACGTTGCACTCAAATCTGAATATACACTATTGTTACTTCCTTTGCTGCTTACGATAAATGTACTGGTTGATTCATACTGTTTGTGATAGTTTCGTCCGACATAAACATAAGAAAGCAAGCTCATAGATGCTGCCAGAAGCAGGATCACTAGTGCATATTTCCAGATATCTCTTAAGATACTATACAAATCAATATTCATTTCATAATCGTTGACTGATATATTTCGTTTATCACTGCTCATTTGCCGGCCTCCTATTCTGTAACGATCACGATCAGTCTTACCGTTCCTGTACGGCTCTTTCCACTTTTTACTGAATAAGTGATCTCATAAGAACCTGGGGTATCGTAATCTACTTCATCTTTGATCTTCACTTTGCTCTTATTAATATCTCCTGGTACATCCGAGTCATAATCTCCTCCCATGCACACTTTAGATATGTAAGATGCTGCATCTAGTTTGTCACCTTTCTTCGTATAAACCAGATACTTCTTCAAATGAATAAAAGGAATCTCTGATCTGTCCGTTGCATCATAAACCTGTATCGTTGCCTGAAATGATACCGTGTCTCCTGCACTATTGCTTACCTGAAGTTTGACCGGATATTCTCCTGGTGTATACAGATCAACTACTGAGTTTGTCAAAATCTTTATCTGATTTGATAAATCACCATCAATCTTATCTTTCACCGTAAGATTCTTTAATAATTCTTCATTCTTAGAAGCTCCTCCAGATTCAAAACATAATGGTTCCTTCAAATAAAACTTTGGTGATGTATAACCCTCATACTGTACAATACGGTTTGCACGACTGACGTTATTATGTCTGTCTACTGCTGCATATACAACCAGACGCCGTCCACCTCCCAGAAAGTTTGAAACACTTTCTACTACAAGAGAATCCGTAACATCCCCATCATTCTCATCAACTGCTTTTACTCCTTGTAAAAAATCTTCATCGGTAGCATTGAGCCCTACTGTCAATTCCTGCTGATCCATTGTAATGACCGGTCCGATCCGGTCTCCTTTTCTGACCTGTGTAAACCAGAAGATCAGACTTGCTGCCAGTGATATACAAAATATCACAAAACTTACCAATTTTAATTTCTTCATTGTACCACCTTTTCTCCTTCAAGAATTCTCTTAGGATTATCATATAACAATTTCTTTGAATATTCAAAAGAATATTCTTGTTCCATATATTCTTTGATATCTGCCATATAGGTTGTCCGCTCATATGGTTTGTGTGCATCACTTGCGATACAAGTTACCATATGTTGATCCAGCAGACGATCTACACATTGTTTTGCTCCTGATCCAAATCTGCCAAAGATGCTCCCTCTGTTTACCTGCAACAGACATCCCCTGTTTTTCCACTTTGCGATACCGCTTTCTGATTCCTGTACACACCGGTATCTCTCTGGGTGCGCGATCACTGGCGTAACTCCAAGTTCCATCAGATCATGAAGCATCTCATCCATCTCTTCCTGCTCGATTCCAAACGAAAATTCAGTCAAAAAATATCCCGTCTGATTCAATGAAAGCAATCTGCCTTCACGGATCATCCGAGGAACTTCTCTTGTCATATAAATTTCCATTCCAGAGAATACTCTTAATGGCAGCTTTACTTCATCCAGTGCTTTTCTAAACGCTTCTAATCTTTGCAGATATTCTTCGATCGAATATTCTTTGAAAAATCCCCCTGTATTGGCATGCGATGTTGCAACTAATGTATGAACACCACTTTTCAATGCCAATGCTGCCATAGATAGAGAATCTTCCATATCTCTCGCTCCATCATCCAATCCTGGCAAAATATGCGTATGTATATCGATCATCTATTTTATTTTCCTTTCAGAAATCCCATATGCAAAAAGAATTCCTCCAGTCCATCAAGACTGGAGGAATCCACCTTGTTTTTTGATTAATACTGTTCTTTGACATGTTTTGCTGCATATACAGCTAATGCTGCTGCAGCGAGTGATACATATACTAATGTAACTGGCGCTCCCTGATCACTAGTCTTTGGTGATGCAGATGTTGATGATGTTGATGTCGTTGTTGTGCTCGTCTTAGCTGGTTTTTCATCCTTGTCGAATTCATCATCATCAATCTGGGTTTTCTTATCCACATTAGTCTGTTCTGGAGACTCTCTATCATACTCATCTTCAGGACTTGGTGCTGCCATAACACTTAGTGAAAAAGCAAAACACATAATCAATGTTGCTGCCATCATAATCAACTTTTTCATGCTAAATCCCCCCTTACTGGATTCTAACTGATTTGTGTATAAAATACCTTCAATATCATCTCAAATAATTTTGTCTCATCCGGATAATATTCTGCATATCCTGTCACACCTTCTTTGATGTCACAGTCAATGCTGTAGATATTGTCAGATGAAAAACTGCTTCCTGAAACTTTCGTTGCAAGATATGTGATCTTCGGTGCTGAAAGATTCGTTACTGAATTCTCTGATACAAGATTCAGAAGATCTAATGGCAATGTAAGATCGCCCTTCATCTCCTGTAATGCTTTCTGGGCAAATGCTGTAATATACTGCTGTTGTCTCTGCATACGTGCCATGTTCGCATCCAGTGGATCAAATTCTCTGGATCTTACATAAGTCTCTGCCTGACCACCCAGCAATGTCACATTCGCACCTTCCTTCAGAGTTGGATCAACGCTTGTCAGATCCCCGATCACTTGAACGTTCACTCCACCTACTGCATCATTCAGTACACTGATCGCAGAGAGGTTGATCGACATATATGAATCGATAGGAATTCCATATAACACTTTGGAAACTGCATCCACAGCATTCTTACAGCTCTTGGCTTTCCCATCCCCATAGGCATAGGCTAAACATAACTGTCGAAGTTTCCTTCCTGAATACTTTCCATTCTCATCATATGTCTTAACGTACGCCATGATATCTCGAGGAACATTGATCAGTGAAATCTTCCCTGTAGAAGTATTCACAGCTGCCAGAAACAAGGTATCTGACTGTCCTGCTCCGTGTTTCTTTAAGTATTCTTCATCTGTATTGATCTTATCTCGGTCAACACCCATAAATAAGATACTCGTTATATCTTTATTATACTGATATTTATGTCCATTGTAAATAACCAAATCTCCCTGATTCTGGACTTTTACGCCATCTACATTCTTTGACATCTTCATCTTGCCTCCAAATAATGAGCCTTTTCCAAGTGCCCACATTCCAACAATGGCTGCACATGGAAGCAAAATGATCACCGCTAATACGATTATAACTCTTTTTATGATCTGTTTTGGTGTCTTTTTCTTCTTTGCTTTCTTCTTTTTCTCGTTCTTTTCTTCTTTTACTTCAAAGCCTTGAAATGCTTCCTTGGATTCTGGCTGGAGATCCTTCAGATTCTGATCCAATTCTTCATTTAATCTCTTAGCCTCATCCGTATGGTTCTTATTTTGTACTTCTTTCATCCGTCAACACCGCCTGTACTAAATAACGATTATTTGGCTGTCCTCCTACGCAGGTGCTCAGCGTGATAATCTTATCGTTGCTTGTAACTTCCTGATCTTTCCTTACATGACTTCCCATGTCTCTGATGTTCTTGACATTTCTTAAATAATTCTCAAACTTCTTCTTATTCTTAAAATTAAATGTCTTAAGTAAATGCCTGTCGTCAAACTTATATGCCGCAAAAATCGTGTATGTGTATGTTTTCTTTGGTGTGTAGACATATACTTCTTTGTGTTTCTTAAAAAATGCTTCATCTTCAAACTTGTGAAGATTCTGGAACATAGATCCATTTCTCATATTATGTCCATAAAATACTGTGTTTGGATCTGAAAAATCCTTCTTATTCGCTTTCTCTGTATAAATACATCCTGCAAACTCTGGCTCATTTTTAAAGTTATATTTTAAATAATGATCGTCTGATTCCTGACTTTGTGCTACCGGATAATCAATTCTTGTTCCTGGAACGTAGATCCATGCATAGATATCACTGTTGATCTTGATCAGCTTCTTAAAGTTGATCTTCTGTCCATGTTTGACTCCAGCTGGAACTTTCTCCGGCTCTTTTCCTTCGTTCTCACCAGTAAATTCTGTGCTTGCGATCTCTTTTAATGTTGCTTTTCTTGCCTGTTCTGTCTTATAGTCCTGATACTTGACCCATCCGAATCTTCCAAGACAGATCACACAGACTAGTACTGCAACTCCAAGAATGATCTTCCATCCACTCTTCTTCATTCAGCTTCCCCCTTATGCCGTTATTCTTGTCTTATTATATCTTTTTTTCTATCTGCGGTCAATGAATCCTGCATCTTCGGACAACCTGTGCCCTAAAAATCCATCGCCATTTTGCTTGACTCTTCTTCTGACAATTCTGTAACCTGTGTTTCCATAACACGATAAACTCTCTGACACATATTTAAAACACTCGGACGATGGGTTGTCACGATGCATGTTTTATTTGGGCGTTGTTTTATGATATTTCTTAAAACTTTACGTTCCGTTGTTACATCAAGTGCCGATGTTGCTTCATCTAACAATAAGATCGGTGCATCCCTTAAAACAGCCCTTGCAATTGCAATTCTTTGTGCCTGTCCTTCCGAAAATCCTCGTCCTCGCTCTCCGATCTTGGTATAGATCGTTTCTTCCATATTCTTTACGAAATCCCATGCACAAGAAATCTTCAATGCCTCGATCATCTCTTCCTCTGTTGCATCTTGTTTCACCATTTTTAAATTTTCTGCGATCGTACCAGAAAGAATTGTATTTCCCTGTGGTACATAGGCAAATAAATGTCTGGTATCTGCATTCATCTCCACCTGCTTCCCATTTGAAGCCCTTAAATATGCTTCTCCTTTTTCCGGATGGATCAAACCTAAGATCAAACGGATCATCGTTGTCTTTCCCTCTCCAGAAGGACCAACCAACGCAACGATCTCGCCCGGATTAGCCATAAATGCAGAATCAGTAATAACACGGTTTCCTTCGATATAAGAAAAATCCACATCCCGCATCTTCACTTCGAACCCATCTTCCACATAAGCATCCATCTCAGAGCTTTCTGGAATATGAACTTCTTTCTTAAGCTGTGCAAGCTCTCTGATACGATGTGCAGAGATCGAACTGTTCAAAAAGTTTGGTATGATCGATACCAGATTGTTAAATGCCCCATTTAAGTTACTTCTCTGTTGTAAAAATAAAGTCATGGTTCCATAAGAAATATCTCTTGTCCAAAGTCGGAACAGACAATATCCAAATGCTGCATACTGAACAACCATTCCTATGATCGACATAACGATATTCGTCTTGATCGTAAACATGTTATACTTTAAACTGATATCTTTAAACTTCTCCTGCCAGTTTCTCATCTTCTTTCCATATAAAGAAGAAATCCCAAAGGACTTGATCGTATCAAAATTATAGAATGTCTCGACTTCAAATGTCATCATCTCACTACTCATTTCCCGCACTTTCTTCCCATATTCTCTCTGCTTGGAAATAAGGAACTTCGACATCAAAAGCATAAATGGTGCACTTGCAAATGCCAATAATGACATGATCTTATCGTAATGCCAGATAACCGCAAATGTTGCGACAAAGTCGTAAACTGCTATAATGATCGTCGGCAGCCAGCTGATCGCATTTCCACTGATCGTATTGACATCGCTGTTAAAACGATTCAAAACATCTCCATTACTATATTGATTAATCTCCATCCAGTCGGCATCGATGATCTTATCAAAAATATCCGCCTGAATATCATTATTGATATAGATACTCAATTTTGTAGAAATACGTCCAATCACATTTCCAATCGTAAGACTAAAAAATGCACTTCCAAGTGTGATCAAGACCATGATCCACAACTTACTCATCTGATATCCTGTGATGATATCGATCATATATTTACTTGCCACACTTCCAACCAATCCCATGGATGTGCTGAAAATACCAAGGATCGTGTAGAAAGCGATCGCTCCTTTATATCGTTTGCTGTAGGAAAAGATCCATTTCCAGTCGTCAATGATCTCTGAAAATGTTCCATCTCGCCATTTCCCGATCAGTATATCTAATGACTCAAACGATATCTTCTGATTTGGTTGATTTTGATTTTCATTGTCCATCATGTGATCATCACCTTCTTTCCTTCATAATTTTGTAAAATTCTTTTGTATACTCACAGATATATTCCGGAATTCCTTCATAATCTCCTGTTTCTAATAAAGCTGCCGCCGCACATGTATTACAGATTGGACGATATTTGCATTCTGTACACCTTTCATTGATCAAGATCTCTTTCGTCTGTGCTGATATCATTTCCCAGCTTCTTTGAAAACCTTCTGCAAATACATTCACTTCTGGTTGACTTTGCATGACACATGGACGCATCATCCCCTGCCAATTGACCGTAAAAGAGCAATTGCCTGCAAGGCATGAAATGTGCCTGCTGTATTGCATATTTTGCGGATGATCTTCGACCATGCTGATCACATGATCCTGATATTCTCTAAGAGCTTCTTCACCCCATTGATGTTGAAAGATCAACTTCTTCGCCATCGCTGCATCCTTTGGATTCATGCGGCTTTGTTCATCAAATGGTTTACTTCTTTCTCTGCTTGCCGGATACATATAGGTATCAAGGTTCACTGCTGTATCCAAATCATCTGCAATATCTAAAATCTTCCTGATATCCTCTTCATTCTTTGAAGTGATGCTTCCATTAATCTTTACATCAATCTCCCTGTCCCTTAGCAGCCTGACTGCATTGACCGTCTTCTGAAATCCACCTGGATAATGACATAACTGCTCATAAGCCTGGTCATCTGCTCCATATAAAGTAATATTCATTCTTCTTGGCTTATATTTCTGGAAGAAATCTGCCCATTCTTCATCGATCAGTGTTCCATTTGTATTGATCGTAAGAATCATTCCCATATTCTGCAGTTCAATATATAGTTCCTTAAATCCCGGAAATAATAACGGCTCTCCTCCTGTCAATAACAGAAATAACGTTCCTGCATCCTTCATCTGATGAGCCAGTTTGATCCATTCTTCTTTGGTTCTTAAACGGCCTTTTTGTTCCATCTCTGCCTTAGATAAACGAACATAACACATATCGCAGTTCATATTGCAAAGTGGTAATAATTCCAGACTGCCATTTACTGGAGCTTGTCTTTGATATGCTTTCTGGACCAGCATCTTTTCCATGGAATCCATTGCATCTAGGTCTTTCATTTGGCTCCCCTTCTTTCTTGTACATTCTGTTTTATTATATGATGAGATCGCAGAAAAAGAAAGTTTTTATTTACGTTTTTGTTTTCCATATATTGACATTGCAGATTATTCTTGTTAATATCATTTTACAAACTATCTATCATTGGGCATGTATATTCTATATTGCAATTCTAATTTTTCATTTCCACATAATCAGATCAATACCTGTCCATTTGTATCACTTAAAGGAGGCACAATACACATATGACAAAAGTAAAGAGCAAAATAACACCCGATACCATTCTGAAAAACTTCTGGAAAGATAATAATCGCTTTGCAGATCTTTTCAATGCATGTTTCTTTGATGGAAATCCAGAATTGAATCCAGATGATCTTACAGAAGTCGATACTGATATTTCTTCTTTATTACAATTTCATGGTTATGCTGAGACTGTAAAAAAGATTGTTGATGTTGTCAAAAAATCTGCTTATGGCGTTGATTTTGTAATCCTTGGAATTGAAAATCAAGCAAAGATCCACTATGCAATGCCACTTCGACATATGCTTGGAGATGCTTTTTCATATCTCAAAGAATATAATGAAATTGCAAAAAAATATAAAGATGAAAAACCTCATGGAACACCAGACGAATTTCTATCTAAAATGAAGAAAACTGACCGATTACATAGCGTACTTACCATTTGTATTTATTATGGTGAAACTCCGTGGGATGGTCCTCGTTCCTTAATTGATATGTTAGAAATTCCTGATGCTTTTAAGCCTTTGATTTCCGATTATAAATTCAACTTGATCGAACTTAGGAAGAGTGAACATTTAAAGTTTCATAACGATGATGTTGATAAAATATTCAATATCAGTAGGTTTATTTTCGACGAAAAATATGATAAAATCACTGATATATTTAAAGATGAAAATATATCTTCAGAATTAGCTATGGTTATTGGCTGTATTACAGAATCACAAAAATTGATCAACGATGCTGTAAACGCTCAACAAGAAGGAGGGAATGTTAATATGTGTAAAGCTCTCGAGAAATTGGAGGAAAAAGGCCGCCAGGAAGGTGAGTTAAAAACCAAACTCAAACTAATCATTAAAAAAATCCATAAAAATAAATCTTTTGACCAAATTGTAGATGAGTTAGAAGAAGGTGCGGATGTTGTGCAGCCTTTGTATGATTTTGTATTGAAGCATATAGATTTGGGCGAGGATGAAATGGTTCAGAAGTATCTTGAGAATATTGAATAACTTATTATGTATGAAATATGGAGAAGGAAGTCCTTTATGCAACTTCTTTCTCCATATTTTGCTTCTTAATAAAACTCTTTTAAATTCCTAACTGTTTCCTTCGTATATTCACATAAATATTTTGAAACGCCCTCAGAATCTCCACATTCTGCAATCGCTGCCGCTGCACATGTATTACATACATGTCTTAATTTACATTGATTGCATTCCACACTTGTTTTGATCTCTTCTGTTTCTCTCACGATTTTATTCCACAATGTCATAAAATCATCCGTTGTATCAAAAGCATCATAACTTGGCTGATCTAACACAATACATGAACGTATCATGCCTTGCCAATTAACGACAAACGAACTCTGCCCAGCCCGACATGTCATATGCCCAGGACAGGCATCTCCTTCTTCCGTATGTTCTGCCAGATAAATGGTCTGCTTCGCATATTGCTCAAAAAGTTCATCCCCCATTTCCCGGTGTAAGATTTCAACCCTTGCCTTTGCAGCATCCTCTGGGTTTAATCTCTCATGAAAATTAAAAGGAGTTGTCCGCTCACGCACGGATGGATACATATAAGTATCGATCCGGACTGGGATATCATACTTTTCTCCGATATCTATGATCTCCATCCTGTCACGAAAATTCTTCTTCACAAGACTTCCATTGATCTTGACATCAATCTTATATTTTTTTAATAATTCAATCCCTCTGATCGTTTTGTCAAATCCATCCTTCATATGGCATAGATTCTCGTATGTCTCATTCTTTGATCCATATAAAGTTATATTTATCCTTCTTGGCTTATTCTTCGCAAAAAATTCCGCCCATTCCTCATTGATCAACGTTCCATTGGTATTGAGCGTGAGAATCATGCCCATATCTTTTAATGCACAGTATAATTCTTTAAACTGCGGAAATAATAAAGGCTCCCCACCCGTTAACAACAAAAACAATGTCCCTGCATCCTTCATCTGATGAGCAAAAGAAATCCACTCATCCACACTCCGCAATCCACCTTGCGACTGCATTTCTTGTTTGGATAAATGGACATAACACATGTCACAGTTTAAGTTGCAGAGTGGAAGTAATTCCAGTACTCCGTAGAGTGGAATATGATTCCTAGCTGCTTTGGCGAAGAGTTGACGTTCGAAGGTTGTGTTGGTGTCGAATAAATCCATGATTACTCTCCTTGTAATAAAAAAGAACCGATGGTACGGTTCTTTTTTTATATTTTTTATGATTTAGCTGTTTCCCATGTTTTCATATCTAACTTTGTTGTTGCATGACCATTATTACCCTTAGGTCCTCTCCAAACAATTACAGCCTCTCCTTCATCTTCTCTTCTATTCCAATTATAATCAACAAATCCATCATAAAAAGCATCATAACGGCTTGCTTTATGTTTTGCTGAACATGGATGATAACTATATCCTAACAATTTCTGATTACCTTTATCTCTTCCATCTTTATAATAATATAAAGGACCACCCGGTGCATTACATTCAAAATTATATACTGCTCCATGATCTCCACAAGCCGCCACATACTCATTCGGTGTAAATTCTTCTATATAAGCACTTGGTCTTTCATATCTTCTTTTCATAATCTTTTCCCCTTTCCTTCTATACAAATTCTATCTTCATCTTATATTGCGTTATCATTCTGCAACATCTTTTCTCATGACTATATTATACTAGAATCTTCCATTTAACGCAATAAACCATCTGTAAAAGGCATCTTTTTTTCGTAATCTGCTATTTTTATGTACTTAATTCTATGGCTATTTTCTTTTTTGTTCTAACAGCTGATTCCTTATATAATCCTGTCTTTGACAGTTAGAAAAATTAAACAGCACTAAAAACTGCTGTTTATAAAAAAGGAGGATACAGTGCTTTGTAACCTTGTTGCACTCTTTAGTAATATGTAATTACAGCCAAAAATCAGCCTTTGATGTGTTCTTGATAATTATAATAATACAAAATTCGCAAAAGTAAAGAAGTATAAAAAAATACTATAGAGTAAAGCAAAATATTTAACATCGCAAAGCTTTAATTTATAAGGGGTTGAAGCAGATTTTTATTTTATAACCGTCAAACTCCCGTGCTAAATCCTAAAGACGGGTATAATACAAATTAAAAAAATAAGTATTTAACACACTAGGGCTTGTCAAACTTCTCAATACTTAGTATAATAAAATTAATATTATAGAATATGATATTAATGATGATATATTGGAATAGAAACAAAAAAGGGGGAGATCATTATGAAAAAAACATACCTAAAACCAACAGCTTACATAGAAGCTTTTTCAGCAAACGAATATGTAGCTGCTTGTTATAGTTTAGCTTGTCGCGTAGGTTCTGGAGAAACAAATCCTGTAACTCATACAATATGGCCTTCAAATTCACGTGGCGAAGAAGAACATCTATCTTCTGGTACAGGAAACTGCAGTGATGCTGGTTCAAACTATTTAACTGTAGATAGCAACGGAAACTTTCGTAGTTTAGAGGAATGGCGATCCGACTTGAATAATAATAAAGGAGGATGGTTACATGGAACAAAAGTAGCCTATGAAGATTTAAGTGGTGATGGTAAGTGTGGTCCCGGAGATTATATCGCTTGGAATACGTCAACTAGCGATGGAAAACGAACTTGGCATCACTGGGGAATTGCTAAGGTAGCAGACGCTAAACATCCAAATCATTCATAATTTTATACTGATACAACAAAAGAGTTAGGTTCTCCCCTAACTCTTTTTCATTATCTCTAAAATTTTATTTCTCACTTTACCATTCATATAATATTCGTTTAATTTGCTCTTAAGATATTGAATTTTTGTTTTGGATATTTCCTCTACTAGTAAACTAGTGCCGTCTCCCAACTAAAATATTTTTACTTTCTATATACTCTTCTGGATGATTTAATATTTCTTTTATCTTGTTTTCTTCCATTATTCCAGATTTTAAAATCATCTGTTCAAACGATTCTGGCAAATATAAATCTATTTGGTTATTTAATCTCCTCAATTTTTCAATTTCTGAACCAAATGCTACTCCGTCCACTATTACTAAGATTTTTCGTCCTTTTTTCTCTTTATTCAGATATTCCACTTTAGAAAATATATTTAATTTCCCATTTGCAGTCTCGCATCTTAAGTTCTACGAAGCCTTAATCTTTTCCAATGATTTAGAACTTATCAGACGAATTCTGTGTTAACACTCAATAATTATCTGTTAAGAAATAATCTGCTATCGCTCTCGGCAACTCATATCTTCTTTTTTGTTTCATTATTTATGTTTATCTTATTTTACATATATTGACATCTATTCTTATTTTTGCTAGTATAATCACAATGAAACTATTGTTGGACATGTATCTTCTATCTTACATTTCTCAATTACCATTTCTGTATAATCAGATCCATACCTGTCCATTTCTACACTCCAAAGGAGGTCTAATATTCATATGACAAAAGTAAAAAACAAAATAACACCTGATACTATCCTTAAAAATTTCTGGAAAGATAACAAACGATTTGCTGATCTTTTTAATGCATGCTTCTTCGACGGAAATCCAAAATTAAATCCGGATGATCTCACAGAAGTTGACACTGATGTTTCGTCCTTATTGCAATTCCACGGTTATGCTGAAACCGTAAAAAGAATTGTCGATGTCGTCAAAAAATCAGCTTATGGTGTTGATTTCGTAATTTTAGGAATCGAAAATCAATCAAAAATTCACTATGCCATGCCACTCCGTCACATGCTGGGAGATGCATTTTCTTATCTTAAAGAATACAATGAAATTGCAAAAAAACATAAAAAAGAAAAAGATTATAATGCAACAGATGAATTTCTATCGAGAATGAAGAAAACGGATCGATTACACAGCGTTCTTACAATATGTATTTACTATGGGGAAAATCCATGGGACGGTCCTCATTCCCTAATTGATATGCTAGAAATCCCAGATGCTTTTAAACCTTTAATTTCGGATTATAAATTTAACTTAATTGAACTTCGTAAAAGTGAATCTTTAAAGTTTCACAATGATGATGTCAATACAATATTCAATATTAGCAGATTTATTTTTGACGAAAAATATGATAAAATCACTGATATATACAAAGAAAAAAATATATCATCCGAATTAGCCATGGTTATTGGTTGCATTACTGAATCACAAAAATTAATTAACGATGCTATAAAATCTGAACAAAAAGGAGGTACTGTGAATATGTGTAAAGCACTTGAAAAATTAGAAGAGAAAGGAAGAATGGAAGGCAGATCACAAGGTGAGTCCTGTGGTTTCATCAAATTAATTCTAAAAAAAGTTAAAAAACAAAAATCTTTCGATCAGATTGTAGAAGAATTAGATTTAGATGCTGACTTTGCAAAACCTCTTTATGATTTTGTTCTAAAACACATCGATTTATCTGAAACGGATATAATTCAAAAATACCTTGAAATGTAATACACCCTCTATGTAGTGATTTGAATAGACCTCAGTTTTATGAGGCAAAAATAAGAACAAATATTTTAAAAAAACCGATGGTAACGCTCTTAAAATCTGCGTGTTGCCATCGGTTTCTTATAAATATTTGTTCTTATCTTATTTTTGTCTCATAAACTAAACACTATTTTAAACGTTCCGCAATTGCCTTAATAAACTCTTCACTATTCACAGCATTCACATTCTCAAGAGTTGTAATAAGTGCCAAGTCTTTTGTCATTGTACCACTCTCGATCGTGTCTAATGTAGCTTTCTCAAGTTTATCTGCAAATGCCATTAATTCTTTATTGCCATCTAATTCTCCACGTTTTCTTAACGCTCCTGTCCATGCGAAGATTGTTGCGACAGAGTTTGTAGATGTCTCTTCACCCTTCAGATGTTTATAATAATGACGCTGTACTGTTCCATGAGCTGCTTCGTATTCATAGTATCCGTGTGGTGATACTAATACAGATGTCATCATTGCTAATGATCCGAATGCAGATGAGATCATGTCACTCATAACATCTCCGTCATAGTTCTTACATGCCCAGATAAATCCACCTTCTGATTTCATAACACGTGCTACTGCATCATCGATCAGTGTGTAGAAATATTCAATTCCCGCTTCATCAAAAAGGTTCTTATACTCCGCATCAAAGATCTCCTGGAAGATATCTTTGAAAGTATGGTCATATTTTTTGGAAATGGTATCTTTTGTTGCAAACCAAAGATCCTGCTTTGTATCCAGTGCATAACTAAAACAGCTTCTTGCAAAACTTTCAATCGATGCATTGATATTGTGCATTCCCTGGATAATACCTGCTCCATCGAAATTATGGATCAGCTCTCTTGTCTCTGTTCCGTCAGGTGCCGTGTAGACCAGCTCTGCCTTTCCAGGTCCCGGAATCTTCATCTCGGTTCCTTTATATACATCCCCATAAGCATGACGGGCAATCGTGATCGGCTTCTTCCAGTTCTTTACACATGGTTCAATTCCTTTTACCACGATTGGAGCACGAAATACCGTTCCATCCAGAATCGCACGGATTGTTCCGTTCGGACTCTTCCACATCTCTTTGAGTTCATATTCTTTTACTCTTGCCGCATTCGGTGTAATGGTCGCACATTTGACTGCTACTTTGTACTTCTTTGTCGCATTAGCCGAATCAACTGTAACTTGGTCATCTGTCTCATTGCGGTGTTCCAATCCAAGATCATAATAATCTGTCTTAAGATCGATATACGGCAGAAGAAGATCATCTTTTATCATCCTCCAGAGAATTCTGGTCATCTCATCTCCGTCCATCTCAACAATCGGTGTCGTCATCTGAATTTTACTCATAACTTCGTCTCCTTTTTGGCTATTTTTCTTCGATATGCAGGTTCTCCATAACATGCATAATATGGATCGTTGCCAGATTGCCGGCTTTTTCCGCATCCTTCGCCTTGATGGCATTCAGGATCTCGTTATGCTCACCAATCGACTTGATCGCACGCTCTTCTGTCTTAACAGAAGTCCTTCTTGCAAGCTGTACATATTTGTGAAAATCTGAAAGCACATGATCCAGAATCCTGCTCTTTGATGCCTCATACAGAATCTGATGGAATCTTCCATCCAGCTCTGTCAGCTGATCGGAATGTCCTTTATCCATATGATACTCGGATAAAAGAATGATCTCATCCAGTTCTTCCAGCTGCTCCTGTGTAATATGTTCTGTTGCCCAACGGACGCATAATCCTTCCAGCATGGAACGAATCATATAAATATCATGTACATCCTTATCGGAAATACCGGTAACATAAGCTCCTTTATTTGGGATGATGTTCACCAGTCCCTCCAGTTCCAGCTGTCTAAGTGCCTCACGAATCGGAGCCCTGCTTGTCTTAAATTCCTTTGCCAGATCCTGTTCCACAATCTTCTGTCCCGGCTCCAGCTCCTGGTAAATGATCCTCTTCCGGATAATATCTGCAATATTTTCTCTTAGTGTTCGATATATTAATTCTGCCATTCCTTTTACCCAACCTTGTTACTCATTCTCCGCCATTTCGGTGATCTGACACCATAATTATTATAACAGGACAGTTTCTTTCCTGTCTATAAAAAAATTAGAATGCACTCTGAATTTTATTTTTCTATCGTTCCTCGAAATACGCCTTCTTCCAGATTCGGAAAAACTTGCAGAGAGTTCTTCCGGAACTCTCTGCAAATACTTCTTTATGCAATTTCAAACAAACCATCGCCTGCTGCCTTGATATGACAGCTGTAAAATTCTTTGGATGCCTCGATCAGATAACCGGTATCCTTTACACCGGAAGTCTCATAAGCCGAATGCATTGCGAGCTGCGGAAGTCCGATATCCACGGTATTCATGGATACCTGCGCCATTGCAATATTTCCCAGTGTACTTCCACCTGCCACATCCGAACGGTTGGCAAAAAACTGCACCGGTACACCTGCCTTTTCACAGATTGCCTTGAAAATCGCAATACTTACTGCATCACTGGTATATTTCTGACCGGCATGAGATTTGATCACGATTCCTTCGTTCATATAGTTACAGTTATTTACATCTGTCTTCTGCTGATAATTCGGGTGTACTGCATGTGCATTATCACAGCTCAGCATAAAACTTCCGGCAACTGCACGATAGAAATCTTCCTCATCCTTTCCCAGTGCCTTGTTGATCCGCCAAAGCACATCCGACAACAGTGTCGATGCTGCTCCCTGCTTGGTTCCTGATCCAACCTCTTCATTGTCAAAGCAGGCAAAAACATTGATATTCTTTGCATTTTCTCCTGCAAGGAAACCATTCAGCGACGCAAACGCACACTGCAGATCATCCAGCTGTGGACAGGATAAGAATTCATTCTCTCTTCCCCATACAGATGGCTCCATTCGGTTATACAGGAACAGATCCATACCATAAATCTTCTCTTCTTCTACGCCAATCTCTTCTGCGATCAGTTTTTTCATCTCACCCGGTTCTTTTGCCGATCCAGCAAAAACCGGAAGCATGTCTACCTGTTTGTTGATCGCACGGCCTTCATTGACTGCGCGGTCCATATGGATTGCAAGACTTGGAATCATCAGAAGATCTCTTTCTACCTTGACCAGTCTGGTCTCCATTCCACTGTCCGTCTTTACAATTACGCGCCCTGCTACCGATAACGGACGGTCAAACCAGGTAGAGCAGATCATTCCGCCATAACCTTCTGTATTCAGAACCGTGTATTTTTTCTTCACCTCAATCTCTGCATTCTCTTTGATCTTAAAGGTCGGTGAGTCACTGTGGGACGCAGTTACATGAAAGCTGTACTCATCCAGTTGGTTTCCGACTTTAAATGCAAGAATGCTGGAATGGTTGCGGGTCACATAATATTTTCCGCCTTTTTCTATTTTCCATTTTTCCGATTCTTTCAGCTCCTGAAATCCTTCTTTTGTAAGAATATCCCGGATTGATTTTACTGCATGAAAAGCAGTCGGCGAGTTCTTTATAAATGATGTGAGTTCTTTAATTGTCTGGTTCTCCATAATGTTCCTCCTGGCATTTCAGCCCCTTTATTTTCCAGATTCTTTTGCACGTTCACACTCGGCAAGCTTCAGCATGATAATTCCAAGTGCAGTCAGCACTACCGGTGTGATCACATTCATTGCAAAGGTAAATGGATTTTTGTTATACATTCCCATTATACAACAGATCAGTGTCACAAAAAACACCATCCTCCAAAAAAGTATGCGATCTTCTGATTTTTCACAAAACGGTATTCTGCCGGAATCCGGTCAATACATTTCCTTTAATTCTACTAAATTCCCCTTTATTCTGCAAACTGTCTAATGATGTCTTTTACAATAAGGACTGCTTTATCCATTCCTTCTACCGTGATATGCTCAAATACGCCATGGAATGCATGTCCGCCCGTTCCAAGATTCGGACACGGAAGTCCTTTGAAGCTGAGTCTTGCACCGTCTGTTCCCCCACGGACCGGTGACACGATTGGTGTAATACCTGCATGCTCAATCGCTGCTTTTGCGTAATCGATCAGCTGCATGCACGGTTCAATCTTTTCGCGCATGTTGTAATA
>ERZ506896.725-NODE-725-length-21937-cov-10.481766_pt1 | contig 21937 bp, 20 predicted proteins | sample MGYA00513176_ERZ506896 | MGnify/ENA metagenome assembly ERZ506896
GGCTCGAATAGAGCCACCCCCACACATATGAGCAAAATTAGCTGCGTAGCAGCGGGAAAGCACGAGTATCGTGCGTTTTTGCGAATGTGCGTGGTTGGGTTCTGAATAGTTACATTGTTCATGGATTTAATTTTAAAAACACAACAGGGGAGCTGGTGTTTAGCCGGCTGAGAGTAGACTGGTAGTGTCTTGACCCATAACCTGATTTGGATAATGCCAACGTAGGATAATATCGCACGATTTTTAGGCGGATATACTCATTGGCGGTATATCCGCTTTTTGAATGTGTGGGTGATTATGAATAGTTGTAAAGAGATACAGATGAATAATTTTATAGAAAAGCTTAAGTCACGCAGTCCTTTGATTCACAACATCACAAATATGGTTACTATCAATGATGTGGCCAATATTGAGCTGGCATGTGGGGCTAGGCCTATTATGGCTATGGCACCGCAGGAGATGGATGAGGTCACGGGTATCTGCGATGGGCTGAATCTGAATATAGGCACTCCCTCTGAGGAACGCTTTGAGGCGATGCGCATTGCTGCGAGGATGGCAGCGAAAAAGAACATTCCTATTGTGCTTGATCTGGTTGGTGTGGGCGTGAGCCGCTTCAGAATGGATTTTGTGATGAGCCTGCTTGACGAGGTGCATGTGGATGTGATTAAGGGCAATTTGTCTGAGGTCAAGGCTGTTATGGAGCATGGCAGGTGCGATGGCGGCGTGGAAGTGACCGATACAGCAGCTGAGTCTGATGCAAAGGCGCTTGCGTGCAGGGCGGCCCTGCGATATGGCTGTATCTGTGTGATTACAGGTGAGACCGATTATGTGGCAGAATTATGTGATGAAGCTGATTGCTATGACAATAATGAAAGCAGTCTGATGAGTACTGATGCGATGGGGACCGGTGTGATAGATAATTGTGTAGTGAATGCTGTTGCGTCGGATGCTGACGGATACACGCATAATTACAGGGTAGGAAGCATCACAGGCGGCCATTTTATGATGAAGAGGGTGACAGGCACCGGATGTATGCTTTCAGGGCTCATTTGTGCGTTTGTTGCGGCTGATTGCGATGATAAATATGGTACAGTCACGGCAGCACTTAGCTGCATGAAGAGTGCAGGCGGGCTTGCTGCCTCTGATATGGCAGAGCACGGCAGAGAGACAAACAGCTGCTATTTCATTAAGCCCGGAAATGCTGCATACCGGGACAGGCTGATTGATGCAGTATATCATATATGCGATGGTGATTATGAACTGATGTGAATATCGCTGTATGACAGACAATTGGTATGCAGGTCATGAGTCTTATATTTGGAAAACAACAGGATAAGAGGTAAAAGGTATATATGAACAAAACTGATTTAAAGCTCTACGCTATAACAGACAGGCAGTGGCTGCATGGAGCGAGGCTTTCTGAGCATGTGAAGCTTGCAATAGAGGGCGGTGCCACTATGATTCAGATCCGTGACAAGGATATTCTGAGTACGGATTCTGATGCAGGGCTTAAGGATGAGTATAATGAGGCTCTTGAGATAAAGAGAATCTGTCATGAGCACAAGGTGCCGCTCATCATCAATGATAACGTGCAGTTTGCAATTGATATAGATGCCGACGGAGTACATCTGGGTCAGGATGACATGAATCCGGCAGAGGCCAGGAAGCTTCTTGGAACTGACAAGATAATAGGAGTTACGGCAAAGACCGTGGAGCAGGCAAAGAAAGCAGAAGCTGATGGCGCGGACTATCTGGGAAGCGGAGCCGTGTTTGGCTCTACCACAAAGCTCAATGCAAAGCCTATGACAAAGGAGCTTCTGCGTGAAATCACGGAGGCTGTCGATATACCGGTTGTTGCAATCGGAGGCATAAATGCAGACAATGCGGTCACGCTAAAGGGCACAGGGATTGCAGGAATCGCAGTGGTAGGAGCGATATTTGCAAGCGCAGATATAAGGGCTGCAGCCAGGGAACTCGCAGAAATATGCGACAAAATTCTGTAATCACAGTATGACAAACTGCTATAACTACAGTAATTAAACAATATTTTGAAGATACTGAACAGTTACGAGAAATGACAACATTCAGTAGAAAGGAGCGTAAATATGCATACAGCACTTACAATTGCGGGAAGCGATTCAAGCGGTGGCGCAGGCGTGCAGGCCGATTTAAAGACCATGCTTGCAAACGGTGTGTTTGGCGAGAGCGTAATCACGGCACTCACGGCACAAAACACCATGGGAGTTGATGCGGTGATGAATGTACCGGCTGATTTTATCGAGGCACAGATGAAGGCTGTTTTTACGGATATTTTTCCGGATGCGGTGAAAATCGGTATGACATCATCGGTAGATACAATTGAGGCGATTGCCGCAGGTCTTGTAAAATATAAGGCAAAAAACATAGTTCTGGACCCGGTGATGGTCGCTACAAGCGGAAGCAGGCTGCTTGAAGAAAATGCAGCAAACACTCTGATGGATAAGCTTTTTCCACTGGCTGACATCATCACGCCAAATATCCCTGAGCTTGAGGTGATATCAGGCAGACAGATTGAAAGCACAGATGACATCATAGAGGCATCAAAGGCTGTTTATGATAAATACGGCTGTCCGGTTTTAAGCAAGGGAGGTCATTTCACAGACACAGCATGTGTGTGTGACTATTTGTGGGATGGAAAGCAAATCATCACATTTGAGACCAAAAGAGTGGATAATCCAAACTCACACGGCACAGGCTGCACGCTTTCATCAGCGATAGCCAGCGGCCTGGCAAAGGGACAGTCGCTCGAGCAGGCTGTGGATAACGGCAAGCGATATGTCACGGCATGTTTAAAAGCCATGCTTGATCTGGGACACGGCAGTGGACCTATGAATCATGGAGCATTAATCTTGAAATAATTACTAATTAATAATACAAATAACAATAAGAACAGGAGAGTACAATGAGTAATTACACAACACAGATGGATGCCGCAAGAAAGGGCATCGTAACACCTGAAATTGAAAAGGTAGCAAAGAAAGAAAAGATGGATGTAGACAAGCTGATGGAGCTTGTTGCAAGCGGAAAGGTAGCTATTCCTGCTAACAAGCATCACAAGTCACTTGATGCAGAGGGCGTTGGAAGCATGCTTCGCACAAAAATCAATGTAAACCTCGGTGTGTCAAGAGACTGCAAGGACTATGATGTGGAGATGCAGAAGGTCATGAGCGCTGTAAAGCTTGGAGCAGAGGCTATCATGGATCTTTCAAGCCATGGCAACACACAGCCATTCAGACAGAAGCTTACAAGCGAATGTCCTGCAATGATAGGAACAGTGCCTGTTTATGACAGTGTTATCCACTATCAGCGTGATCTTGCAACACTTACAGCACAGGATTTTGTCGATGTAGTAAGACTCCATGCAGAGGATGGAGTGGACTTTGTCACACTTCACTGCGGAATCACAAGAAAAACGATAGACCAGATTAAAAAGCATAAGCGTAAGATGAATATCGTAAGCCGTGGAGGCAGCCTTGTATTTGCATGGATGTGCATGACAGGAGAGGAAAATCCTTTCTACGAGCACTATGATGAGATACTTGAAATCTGTGAGGAGCACGATGTGACAATCTCGCTTGGAGATGCCTGCAGACCGGGATGCCTGGCAGATGCAACAGATGTATGCCAGATAGAGGAGCTTGTAAGACTTGGAGAGCTCACAAAGCGTGCATGGGATCACAACGTACAGGTCATGGTAGAGGGACCGGGACATGTGCCGCTTGATCAGGTAGCAGCAAACATGAAGGTACAGCAGTCAATCTGTATGGGAGCACCATTTTATGTACTTGGACCTCTCGTAACAGATATCGCACCGGGCTATGACCACATCACAGCAGCAATCGGTGGAGCAGTGGCAGCAATGAACGGCGCAGCTTTCCTTTGCTACGTGACACCTGCGGAGCATCTTGCTCTTCCAAATGTTGAGGATACAAAGCAGGGTATCATCGCCTCAAAGATTGCAGCTCATGCAGCTGATATTGCAAAAGGAATACCGGGAGCTAGAGATATAGATGATAAGATGGCAGATGCCAGACGTGTGCTCGACTGGGATGCACAGTTTGCATGTGCGCTTGATCCGGAGACAGCTAAGGCTATCAGGGATGACCGTCTGCCTGAGGATGACCACAGCGAGGCATGCAGTATGTGCGGTAAGTTCTGTGCAGTGCGAAGCATGAACAAGGCACTTGCAGGAGAGTATATTGATATACTATAACTTTTTAGTACAGAAACGACTCGCAACTGTGAAGGTACTGAACAGTTACGGTATACTTTAAGGTGAGGTAGTAATGGAAAGTAAAAAGAACACTAAAAAAAGAACTCTTTCAATCAGAAAGATTGCCATGGCAGGAGTGCTTGTGGCAGTTGCCGTAGCAGGAAGCTTAATAAGCTTCCCTGTTGCCGGCAGCAAATGTGCACCTGTACAGCACATGGTAAATATATGCGCAGCAGTATTTTTAGGACCTGCATGGGGGGTCGGTGTGGCATTTTGTGCGAGTATCATCAGAAACCTGACAGGACTGGGAAGTCTCATGGCATTCCCGGGAAGCATGGTAGGTGCTCTGTGCTGTGGACTGATGTACAGATTCAGCAAAAAAATCATACCGACATGTATTGCAGAGGCGCTTGGCACAGGCATACTCGGAAGCCTGGCAGCGTATCCTCTTGCAAAATACGTGATGCTTATTCAGCCGGAAGGCATGTTTATATACATAGTGCCATTCCTTATCTCTACAGTGGCCGGAAGCATAGTGGCAGCAATTGTCATGCTGATTTTAAAGAAAAATGGCGCACTGACAGTATTTAAGGAAAATCTTGAGTAATATCCGGGGCTATGGCTTTATAAGAAGCTTCATGAGCTCATCCTGACAGATAGGCTTAGAGTAGTGATAGCCCTGAAAACAGGTGACGTCGAACTGCCTGAGATAGCTCTCAAGGCTATCATTTTCTATGCCTTCAATACATATCCTTAAGTCTGCGGCATTGGCAAAATTAATCATTCCGATTACAAGTGCCTGCTTCTTTTTCTCCTCGAGAATGTCTTTAACAAAGAACATATCTATCTTGATACCCTCTACAGGAAGCTCAAGCATCATCTGAGATGAAGAGCTTCCTGTGCCATAGTCATCCATAGTGATGTGGATTCCGGCTTCCCTGAATGCAGTGACGGTTTTCTTTATCATAGATAAAGGCAGATCTCTGCATCGCTCTGTAATCTCTATCCATAGCTGTGAAGGTGGAAAATCATACTCTTTAAGAATTGCCAGAGTATCTTTTACAAAGTTTTCCTTTTCAAGCTGTTCTGAGGATGCATTTACATTGATGAAGAAGCCCGGTTTTATCTTTGCAAATTCACTGGCTGCGTTTATTGCAGTCCTCATGATATAATTTCCTAGCTCATACATAGCCGGGGTATCCTCAAGCCAGTCGATAAACAGTCCGGGTGGCACCGTGCCAAAAGGCTCCTTTTTCCAGCGCACCAGAGCCTCAGCACCCATTATTTCACCATTGCAAGCCTTTACAATGGGCTGAAACTCTACAAAAAAGCCATCACAGCTATTGATAACCGACTGATGAATGATTTTCATGATATCTATATGCGAGCTGCCATTGAACCTGACCATATCATTGAAAAATAACAAATCAGAGCTGTGAAGCTCCTTCGCGCGGTCTAGAGTGTACTCCACCTTGCTGATGACAGTTGAGGTATCACCATCATAATCCTTGAGAATCAGACACGCAGCATATATATCAAACTCAAATTTAAAGCATTTAAAGAAATACATGGACTTTATTGTATCGGCAATTTTCTGATAGAAGGCCTCGGCCAAGGCACGGTCTGCTTCCTTTACCACAAATACAAACTTGCAATTATTCATATAGTAGGTAGCGGTGCTGCCATCCATCATGTAGATGAACTTGAGCGCAAGCTCACGCTGGATTGCAGTGTTGAAATTGGAACCATAAAGTATATTGAACTCATCTATATGACCTATCTCCACCTCGATTATGGCTACAGACCTGTTTTCCATGATATAGCCGTTGATGTCTCTTTCAAACTTTGACTGACCATAAAGATATGTATATGGGTCGATATCCGGAAGGGTATTTTCGTTTCTGAGCACGAGGACATGGTAGCGGTGCCCGTCATCACCGGTAAAAATGTCAGAATAAAATCCCATCATATATTCTTTGGTATGCTTTCCCATGCGGACATAAAATATATCATCCGTTTTTTCGCCATTTAAGCGATAGTGGATTTCCTGCTTATATTCCTGCAGGTCAACGTCGTTGACACAAGAGCTCAGCTGTTCAAAGAAGCAGGTATGCTCGCCGGCTTCAAAGCCGAAAAAATCAGCTGTCTTGTCCGGTACGTAAGATAAGTCATTATCCAGGTCGGTGATGATAGGATATATCCCGTCTGATAATTCTGAAATTTTATCAATAAATTCCTTGTATATCGTGTTTTCTATCATAAATTAAAACTCCATATGTGTATAATGCACAAAATTCTTTTATTATTATAGCATATGTATGCATTATATACAATAAGTTAGTTGGACTCTGAAAATGATATTTAGGTATGAAGCATTAATATAAATTAATGATTTTAATGTGTCATTTATATATTTGAAGGTATACTGATGACTGAAATATACCATCAGCTGCTTCAAATGCAACGTCACCATCATATTTGCCGGCAACAGAGCGGATGGATGACAGACCTATACCATAGTCGTCCCTCTTAGAAGAACGGTATTTTCCGTTTTGGATGGTAACATGTCCGTCAAAGCTGTTGTCCATAGTAATAATAAGTGTCTTATAGTGTACGTGGGCATGCAGTCGGATAAAACGTGATGGTGTTTCGTCTGAAGAATCCAGAGTATCCATGCGTCTGCAAGCTTCTATAGCGTTTTCTATCAGATTTCCAAATACTAGGCACAGGTCATTGTCCAAGGCCGCATCATCGGTTTCCGGAACAATAAGCTTTGTCTCAAGAGCGATATTTTCATTTCTGCATATGGCACTATAGTATGACAGAATGGAATTGACTACCCTGTTTTCGCAATAGCTTGCAGGCGCAGATGGTATGCTGTGGATCAGGGAATCCAGGTATTCATTCAGCTGTTTATTTTCAGTGTTTGCGAGGCCTTTTATTGCAACAAGCTGGTGACGCAGATCGTGGCGCTGCTTTTTAAAAAGCTGTTCGTTTGTTGTGATGAGCGAATTATATTTCTTCTGCTCCAACAGGGAATGCTCAAGGAGATTCATATCAAATATGAGCCTTTCATTCTCACGTTTTATACTGAGCATATCGCTTATATTAAGCCCCATTACAATTCCCATGATTATAATGAAAAGCAGAGTTCCAATCTGGTACAGCAATGACAATGAGGCCACAAATTTTAAATGATAATTGATTATCTCGGCACATGAAGCAAGTGCCAGTATGAATACCGGAACCATCAGCCGTTTTGCCCTGCTGTTTTGGCTGCGAACAGCCTCAAGGATGATGTATGCAGTCAGGAAGCAAAGTATGAGAGGCAGAATGACATGGAACACGTACATGCTCTGGGACAGTGCAACCGTACCGCTAAGCTGTAAGACACAAGCGACAAGGTCAAGCACGGTGAGGAGCTTCGCGATAACTATAATTGGCTTGTCATTCTTAAAACCAACTGCAAGCCTGCAGAAATACAGCAGCGGAATCATCTGCGAGAAAAGCCCTATAAAAGCACACAGATAAAGCAGTGTAGGGTTTTTGACTATGACACCTGTATAGTTGCACTCACCGATAGACCACATGCCGGCCATGAGTGAGAAGAATCCAAAATGAAATATCATCTTGCAAACCTCTTTATCGTAGTATAAAAGCATCAGTGAGATAAATATAAACAAAACACCTGCGGCAAGCTCAAGCAGTGCTATAAAGAATGACCATTTATTCAGCTTTAACAGAGTGAAAAATAAGGATTTGTATGCTCCGTAGATAGGAGAATATACCGTAAGCGAGCTTCTGGTAACAGGAGACAGATACTCTATGCGAAGCTCTGTATCACCTGAATGACCGTCAGTGCCTATCAGGTACCCCTCGGTTGCGGGATCCTTCATATAGGATGGATAGTTTTCGGTCCTGCCAAACTCATATATGAGTTCATCGTCCAGATAGACCTTCGCAGGGGAATAGACAGTTTTTATGTAGATTGGATCATCCTTGTTCAGATTGATATGTGTTGTGACGGTGACATGTGTGCGCGGCGAAAGGTGCTTAAAGGTATGTGGAAATGTGATTTCTTCTTTATCTGAATCCGAGCCCTCCACCACAGCATATGCAGAGCTTACGATAGTGGCTTCAGGATAGCTCGCCTGGCTCATAATCATGTTTTTGGAGGAAAGAAGCATTATGCAAATCAGTGTAAGCAGTATAATTGTCAGATAGGGAATATTTCGTATAGCGCTAATTTTTTTCATAATCCGGGCTCCTTGCAGTGTATTACTTTTGACAGTCTAGCTCATATCAAATCAATAGGAAAGTGCCTTATTTAAGCCCTCTGGTGTGCTCAAAGTAGTATCTCTCCAGAGCTTTTTTGGCTTTGCCGGAGAGCTCTCTCTTGATAGGGATATTTGTGTCATCGGCCATCACGAAGCATTTGAGTGAAGTATCAATGCGTGTGACATACGACAGGTTTACCGCGTAGCTTTTGTGCGGCAGAAAAAACAGCTCAGCGGGCAGCTGATCTGAAAGCTCTGAAAGCTTCTCATAGCAGCTGATTTCCTCATTTTCTTTTAAATGTATGAAAATCTGCCTGGCTCTCTGCTCTATGTACATGATATCAGAAAGGGCAAGCCTCTCCATACTCTTGTTTCTCTTCACATAAAGAGATGGGGCATCGGATTTCTTCAGCATGGCAAGGTGAAGAATGTTACTTAGCTCAGCTGCCGAAACCGGCTTTTCGATATAGCCGATGGCAGACAGCCTGTAGCTTTCCAAGGCATGCTCCGTGCTTGTTGTGATGAAAGCAACCGGGATATCGGCATCTGTCTCACGGATTATGGAGACTGCCTTGATGCCGGTCATGGAATCTTTCATGTATATATCCATGAGCAGCAGGTCATACTTTCCGTACTCATATGAGGCAAGAAAAGAATCTGCATCAGTAAAGACAGTGTATGTATTTTGGATATCGCTGTGGTTGAGAATATCACAAAGCAGCAAGGTCTCTGCAGCTTCGTCCTCGCATACAGCTATATTAAGTGTTTGTGGCATGTTTATTCCTCTGTAGAATGTGAATGATTATAAATAATCATAATATAATATGAAATAAATATCAAATAAATATTGCTATTAAATATCCGAAATGCTAATATAATTATCAGCAGTTAATTAATTATTTTAAGGAGGTTTCAGTTATGAAATACTGTACAAATTGTGGCAGGCAGTTAGCTGATGATGAGGTATGCACATGTCGTCAGCAGGCACAGCCACAGGCACCAAATCAGACACAGGACAACAATGCACAGGCAGATAATGCAGCACAGCAGGGACAGTTTAACGGACAGCCGCAGGGCAGCGCACAGGGACAGTTCAACGGACAGCCACAGGGCAGTGCACAGGGACAGTTCAACGGACAGCCACAGGGACAGTTCAATGGACAGCCACAGGGCAGCGCACAGTCGCAGGCGTTTGATAACTTCACACAGCAGGTGAGTGCAGCAGGACAGCAGCTGCAGAATGACAAGAATGTGGCATCTATCATCACATTCTACAAGGGTCTTGTTAAGAAGCCGGCACAGGCTGCAGCAGACTTTGTAAAGAATGCAAATATGGCATCAGGCTTTATATTTATTGGCTTATTTGCCATAGTAGAAGTAGTGCTGTCTGTAGTATATCTGTTATCAAGTGTAATTGGCAGCATAGGCGGCTTTGGATTCTCATTTTACCCGGCGAGCTTCTTTGAGGGAATCTTCTCAGGAATCGTAGGAGAGGCAGTAAAAGTACTCATCCTGGCAGCAGTCATTCTGGTTGTATTAAACGCAGTGCAGAAGGATAAAAAGGTGACATTTGCACAGACACTTTCAGCAGCATGTCTGTATGATGCAGTATACCTTCCGATTATCCTTGTGGCAGCAATCATCGACATAATCCCATTCCAGTTCTTTGGCAATGTGAGCAGCTGGCTGCATACATTTGCGGGTGTAGTAGGATATGTAAGCATATTCTTTGGAGTAAGGGCAATAGAAGAGGATGACAACAAGCTTCCACTCGTGTGTGGACTGGCATTCCTTGCAACAGCCATTGGTTCAACAATTGTAAATGCTATTTTCTAATTTAATATTTGATTTAACATATCTGATTTAATATATCAGAAATAGCCGGATCCTGTGAGATTTTCTTGCAGGATCTTTTTTTATTTCTGGCTTCGAATAGCTATCATATATCTTACGATTTGTCAAGTACGAGTTTTGACACTTTTTGTGTAAATTGTCGTTGTTATTGCCATGCGCGGAATTGATGTATAATGATAATTAGATTAATTTGTTTAGTTAAAAACTAGCTGAATATATGAGTCAATGATAATATGAATTCTATAATAAGCAGGTTTATAAAACTCGGGAAGAGAGGCACCTATGACGCATAAAATCAAGGTACAGATGTTTGGCAATTTCAGAATGGACTATAACGGAGCACCATTTGTGGCGGAAAAAATGCATAAGGAAAGCCAGTTCAACCGCATGATGCAGGCTTTGATACACTATTCTGACTGCGGAATAGCAAAGGATAAGCTCGAGGAAATAGTAATCGGTGAGCGTGACATAGATGCACCTCACACGGCACTAAGAGTTATTGTATACAAGACAAAGCAAAAGCTCGCACAGCTCGGACTGCCGGGAAAGAACCTCATATATTTGGAGGGAGGCATATATTACTGGACTCCGGATATAGAGATAGAAGAGGATGCAGCAGAGTTTGAGAAGCTCTATAACGAGGCCTGTGCACTGGAAAAGCAGATGCCACAGGAACCGGAGAGTGCAGAGACAGTGTGTGATGAGCGGATAAAGGAAATAGAAGACAATATGCTTGAGCTGTACGTAAAAGCACTATATCTGTATAAGGGAGAGTTTTTGGCGGCATATACAGGCGAGACGTGGATAGCACAGGAGGCCAGACGCTATCACACCATGTTTGAGAAAATCATAAATGAAGCTGCGTACATACTGAGAAAGAGAAAACAATTCAAGGGACTGGAGAAGCTCGGAGTATATGCGGCAAAGGTGGACCCGTTCAATGAGTGGGAGGAGCTCATCATGGAGGCGATGGTAGAGACCAGGCGCTATGAGGAGGCGGAAGAGCTATACACGGATGTCGTGGACTATTATCTCAGGGAGTGCGGTATTTATCCATCTTCAAGACTCTTGGAAATCCTTGAGAAATACAGTAATCAGATGAATCATGCACATGAGATACTGGAAAACATCCAGGAGGGCATGAACGAGCAGGAGGAAACGGAAAGAGGCGGATATTTCTGCAGCTATCCGGTATTCAGAGGAATATACCAGGCGTCCATCCGTATTATGAAGCGCACAAGGGTACCTGTATATCTCATGCTCTGTACTCTCGAGGACGAGGAAGGCAGACAGGTACAGAGCGAGACAAAGATGAACAAGTATTCAAGGCAGCTCAAGAAGTGCGTCGGTGAATCAATCCGCTACAGTGACATATATACCTCGTATGGAAAGGTGCAGTTTCTTATCATGCTCATCGGAATCAAGCGTGAGGACTGCGAGATAGTCAAAAAGAGAATCAACCGCCAGTTCGCAAAGAAAAATCCGAGAGTCGCAGAGAAATATCATGTGAACAGTATAGTTTGTGAGTTGTAAAGGAAATAGTACAAATAGGTTGGAAAAGCTACAAGGTGATTTTACACGATTAGAGGAAGTACTAATTTGATTATTTTATATATTATGGAGAAAATGTTATGAATGGTAAAGACAAGATATCAGTAATTATTCCATGCTACAATGTACAAAAATACATTATGAGATGCTTTGATTCAATTTACAGCCAGACATATGGCTTTGAAAATCTCGAAGTGATACTCATAGATGATTTATCAACAGACAATACATGGTCTATATTAGAATCCTTACAAAGACAATACCCGGAGAATGTTATATCTCTTAAAATACAGAAAAAAGGAAAGTGTGGCGGTGCACGTAATCTGGGAATGGATATCTGCACCGGCAAATATATCACATTTGTGGATGCGGACGATTATGTGCATCCGGATATGCTCAGGGTGCTGTATGACAGAATGACAGAGGACGATTATGATGTGGCACAGTGTGGTGTATCGTGCTTTAAAGCAGATAAGCCAAATGTATTAGAAGTAAATGATTTTGAAATTCAAAGGCTTGATTTGGATAATGTTGATAATAGGAAAAATCTCATTATAGGTCTGACCGGATTTACTAATGTAACAGCATGGGCAAAGCTATACTCAACCAAATTTATAATAGAACATAATCTAAGATTTATAGAAGATGTATATTATGAGGATACACATTTTTCTATGCTTTGTGTGTTACTTGCAAAGAAATATTGTAAGGTGCAATCGACATTATACTATTACTTTGAGAATACAGAGGGCATTATACGTTCTGAAATTAGCAATGCAAAGATCCGGGATGCTAAGATTATTATGGATCATATAAGGCAGGCTATTCAAAGTAGAAAAGCAGAACTGGGAAATGTAATTGAGCAGTGTTATTGTGAAATCCAGACATTTTTGTTATGGCACCAATATATTGAGCCATATAGTAGAATAGAAACCTTTATGAATAGGGAACTGGATATTTGCAAAGAAGAGTTTTTAAAGAGTGAACCGGATATATTTAATAATCCATATGTGAAGTTTTTTTCAGATGATGTGGTATTGAAAAGAATGTCAAGGCTGAGAGTAACTGCGAAAAAAATGGATAATGCATACTTTTTGGATAATGCAATGCATATCTGTCTTGGTATACATGATAAGGATGGAAATTACAGTGTCTGGGCTGGAACAACGATGCAATCCATTGTTGAAAACACAAAAGCGCCAATAGTTTTTCATATATTACATGATGACACATTGAACGAAATAAATAAAAATAAGCTGAGTCTTATTGCTGATAATAGTGGAAATGATATAGAATTTCATCATTTTAATTCGGACGTTTTTGGCACGTTTGCTGATTCAATGAATAGATTTGCAATTGGAACAATGTTCAGAATTATGTTGCCCGATATTATGCCGGATTTAAAAAAAATAATATATTTGGACTCTGATTTATTTGTAAATACAGATATTGAAGAATTATGGAACCTAAATATAGATAATTACTGTCTGGCGGCTGCTCAGGATTGTTCGACAATAAGAAATTGGGGAACTCCATACGCTGTAGCAGCAGGGCAGACAAGTCGTGACAGATATTTTAATGCGGGTGTTCTTTGCATGAATCTTGACAATATCAGGAAAAATGGAAGCCTGTTTCAACAGGTTATAGATTATCTGAACGATAATCCACGGACATGGCTTCCTGACCAGGATGCTTTAAATGCCATATTCAGCGGAAAAACCTTATTGATAGATGAAAAATGGAATTATTTTATTGATGAGGCAAGAAAAAATAATGAGAAAGCAGAGAAAAAAATATATCATTATGCTGCAACCCTGTTGATGCTGCATACAAATAATGAAATTGACAGAGCCTACTATTTCACAATACTGAGAACCCCATGGGGAGAGCAGATGGAGGATGGCTTATTGTGTAATTCTATGGGCAGAATTGTGGATAGAACAGCTATGCTGGAGAAGCTGCTAAAAAAAGCTACTCAAAACAATATACGACTCGTATTCTATGGTGGAGAGAATAGCTCTATAAGGAATGCAATGAGGCTATTAAATAGAAAATTCGATAGCTGTGAATGGCATGAGCATTTAAAGGAGAATGAGATTATCTGTGATGATAATACGGTCTATATAGTTTCAGCGGATGCGGACGATAGTAATGGATTAGAAATACTTGCAAATGCCGGATTAGAAAATGGCGAGAATTATTTTATAACACAGAGGTTTTTACATTATACAGAGGGTGGGTTTGCCCTATGATTTTTATTACTGATGAATTAGGTAAGTTTGAGAAAAATATAATAGAGCTGGCAGAAAATATGGGATTTAAAGAATGCAAAACAATAGAAGCCATAGATTTGTTTTGTGGCATATCTGAAAAAAACGATGTGCTTAAGGAAAAAGACAGGTATTATGCATTCATAGATATCCCTCAATATTGGAGTGTTCGTGCAGATGGTCTAAATGGTGCTATATATGATAATAAAAACATCGCTTGACAAGGGCACACAGAGGAAAACAACTGAAAATGAGCTGCCAAGCCTTACACAATGCACCGCCTAACAGGACATAGGCGGTGTTTTTGTATGCGGACAGCATTTTCTCTGTGTGCCGAAATAGGCCAGCCGTGCGGCATGGCCTAAATTCTTGTCAAGGAGGTTATTCGCGTCATGGCAGAAGAAAACAAGCATCCCCCTACCACGGAGGAACAGGCCCCGCCTGAAATTCCGGGAAAGGCCCCGGAAATGGAGCAGGCCGAGATCCCTGATGTGGGCGGCGGCCCTACTCCGTCTGCAAAGGTAATTGACCTTTCCGCTGTGCGTCCCGCGCCGGAAAAGGACGCTCCGCCGGACATTCCCAAGGAGCCGGAGGCCCCGCCCGTTTCCGTCACCGAGTACAGCAAGCAGGAATGGGAAAAGCCCATGCCGGAGCCGGAGAAGCCCAAGGCCAAACGGGGCCGCCCTGCAAAAACCGAAAAAGCCGCTCCCACCGAACAGGGGGCCAAGAATGAGGAAAAGGCGGAAAAGCCCCGCCGAGGCCGTCCGCCCAAGGCAGAAAAAGCGGCCCCGGAGCAGGTCAAGCCGCCCAAGGCTGGCAAAACCCATGCGGCCCCCGAGGAAAAGGCAGCGCCCCCGACCCCGGAAGTGCCGCCTACGTCCCGTGACGCTACCAGAGGCGAAAAAGAGGAAATCGTCTATCTTGACCTTTCCGACCTGCACCCGTTCAAGGATCATCCTTTCGGTGTCCGTGACGATGCGGAAATGAAATCTCTGGTGGAGAGCGTCCGCAACGGTGGCGTCAACCAGCCCGCGCTGGTACGTCCCCGTGAGGGCGGCGGTTATGAGATCATCGCGGGCCACCGCCGCCAGATGGCCAGCCAGCTTGCCGGGTATCGCAATATGCCCTGTATTGTCCGCAATATGACGGACGACGAGGCTATTCTCGCTATGACGGATGACAACCTCCGTCAGCGTGAAACGATTTTGCCCAGCGAAAAGGCCATGTCCCTGAAAATGCAGTATGAGGCCATCAAGCATCAGGGAGCGCGCGGCGACAGCGCCGAGGCCGGAAAGCTCTCTCTTGAAAGCGTGGGCCAGCGCAACGGCATGAGCGTGAAAACCGTACAGCGGTATATCTGGCTCAATGATCTTGTGCCGGAATTGAAGCAGACGATGGATGACGGAAAGCTGTCTTTCACCCCGGCTGTGGAAATTTCCCGTGTACGGCCCAAGCACCAGAAGTATATTGCCGTGTCCATTGAGGGTCAGCAGGCTTCTCCCTCCAAGGGTCAGGCAAAGCGGCTCCGTGAGCTGGACAAGGAAAACAAGCTCTCCCCGGACGTGATCGACGGCATTTTGTGTGAAGAAAAGAAAAAGGAGGATCGTGACGTGATCATTACTGGCGCTGAACTGGAAAAGTTTTTTGGCAAGGAGGCCACGCCCCGGCAGATGAAAGACCAGATCATGACGTTGCTGGAGGACTGGAAAGAGCGGCAGCCGCCCGAGCTTGCCAAGCCCGATAAGAAAATGGATATGGAAAAGTAACGACCTCTGGCCACCATGACCAGAGGCTTTTTGCTGCCCCGATAGGACAGGCTATTGTGGTTATATCCCCCGTCGCCGCCCGTAATCGAGCACAGGCGGGAGCGGGCTGTCAAGGGGGCTTCGCCCCGCCGTATGCGGCGGCTTTGCCCTTGACCGCCTGCCCCGGCTGTGCTTTTTCTCCGGCAAGCGGCGGGGGTATATCCTCCAGAGCCGCCCCCTTTTCCAAGATTGGAAAAGGGCGGGGGGAAAAGGTTGACCCACCACATTATATAAAAACGGAGGTTTTCACAATGAAACGACCCCTTGCGTATATCACCGCCGCGTGGAGCGGCGATCCCTGCGAGGCGACGGAGCAGGCCGCCAAGTATTGCCGTGCTGTCTATGAAGCGGGCTTTTCGCCCATCTGCCCCACGCTCTATCAGCCCCTTTTCCTGAACGACGCTGTTCCCGAGGAGCACAAGAGCGGCATCGACATGGGCCGCGACCTGCTTCGCCGCTCTCATGTGCTGGTGGTGTGCGGCAGTATCTCCACAGAAAGCATGAAAAACGATGTGGCCGTTGCCCAGAGGCTGGGGATCACGGCGACCACGCTGGACGGCATCCTGACCGTAAAGCGTCAGGGCCGCCGCTGATATGTCATCCCTGTTTGAAGCCTACATCACCAACCTCGGCAAATATAACGAGGGGCGGCTTGTAGGCGAAACGCTGAAATTTCCGGCCACCACAGAGGAGGTGCAATCGCTCTTAAAGAACATCGGCGTGGATGGGGTACGGTATGAGGAAATCTTCATTACCTCGTTCGACGGTGACGTGCTGGGCCTGTATGACCATTTGGGCGAGTATGAAAGTATTGACGAGCTGAACCATCTGGCCCATGTGCTGTCTGACCTCGACCAGAGCGACATTGAAAAGTTTGAGGCCGTCATTGACAGCGGCGAATACACAGGCAGCGTCCATGACCTGATCAACCTCGCGCAAAATCTGGATTGCTATGACTTCTACCCCGGTATCGACAGCGAGGAGGCGCTGGGCCGAGCCTACATTGAGGAAATGGAAATGCTGGATGTGCCGGATAATGTGCTGCCCTACTTCGACTTTGAAGCCTACGGGCGGGACGTGCGGATCAACGAGGGCGGCCATTTTGCCCCCGGCGGCTATGTGTTCAATAACGGAGGCGAATTTGTGGAGCGGTATCACGGGATGGAGGATATTCCCCCGGAGCACCGCATCTTTGCCTATCCCAAGCTGAATATCCGGGAGCAGATGGCGGAGTATCAGGAGGTCATAGACCGTTCGGCGCTGAACGAGGAAAAGCTGCGGCTCCCCACCAGCCGCGAGGACAGATAGGCCACTTCTGGTCACGGTGGCCAGAGGGCAAAGGAGGTGTAAGCTATCGTCGGAGATGAAGTGTCCCGGCAGACCATCGCCGTCAGCGTCAAGGCGTCCAAGCTGACCGCCCGTGCGCTGGCCTATGTGGTGGCCGCCGTGGGCCGGAAAATTGCCAAGGAGCACCGCAAGGCGCAGACACCCCACGGCAGGCAGAGTGTGCGAAAGCTCATGGGCCACGGTGGGGACACCAACGCTATTGAGGTGGACACGCCCAAGCTGTTTGACAAGGTAGCACGGAAATGGGGCGTGGACTATGCCATCCGCCGTGTGGGGGATGAAAAATATCTGCTTCTGTTCAAGGCACGGCAGGCCGACGCCATCACAGGCTGCTTTGCCGAGTATTCCCGTTTGGAGCTGAAACGGGCCAAGTCCCGGCAGACGCCGATCCGGGAGCAGCTCCGGCAGGCGGAGGAACAGGTGAAAAAGCAGCCCCAGCGGGAGCTGACAAAGGAGGCGGCGCATGGCGACAGATAAAATCGGGAAGTATGTTCTTCCGAATATCCCGTACCTGTTCATCGGCTGGTTTTGCCTGAAAATCGGCACAGCGTACCGTCTGGCCGCTGGCGCAGGCTTCGGGGAAAAGCTGCTGGGGCTGGGCCAGACTATCGGCGCGGCCTTTGCCAGCTTTGCCCCCGGCCTTGCTCCGCTGGATTGGCTTGTCGGCATTGTGGGCGCAGTCGGCTTCCGGCTGCTAATCTACTGCAAGGCGAAAAAAGCAAAGAAATTTCGCCATGATGCCGAGTACGGCACGGCCCGCTGGGGAACGGAAAAGGACATCAAGCCGTTTGTTGATCCCAAGTTTGAAAACAATATGCTGCTGACCGCCACGGAACGGCTCACCATGAATACCCGTCCCAAAAATCCAGCCAATGCCCGCAACCTCAATTTCTGCGGGATCGGCTCGTCCGGCTCCGGCAAGACCCGCTTTTGGCTCACGCCGCAGCTTTTGCAGGCTCATTCTTCCTATGTGGTGGTAGACCCCAAGGGCGGTGTGTTGGGACAGGTCGGCTCGTTCTTGCAAAAGTGTGGGTACAAAATCAAGGTGTTCAACAGCATCAATTTTTCCAAGTCCATGCACTACAACCCTTTGTCGTATATCCGCAACGAGGCCGACATCCTGAAATTCGTGAACGCCCTGATCACCAACACCAAGGGCGAGGGCAAGGAGGGCGATCCGTTCTGGACGAAAGCGGAAACGCTTTTGTACTGCGCCCTGATCGCCTACATCATTTTCGAGGGGCCTGCCGAGGATCGGAATATGAATACGCTGGTGGACATGATCTCCGGCATGGAAGTCAAGGAGGATGACGAAAACTATAAAAACGCCGTGGATTATATGTTTGACGGCCTTGCCAAACGCAAGCCGGATTGCTTCGCCGTGAAGCAATACCGTAAATTTAAGCTAAGCAGCGGCAAGACGGCAAAAAGCATCCTCATTTCCTGTGGCGCACGTCTGGCTCCCTTTGACATCCCCCAGCTTCGGGAGATCATGTCCTATGACGAACTGGAGCTTGACCGCATGGGAGATCGCCGGACGGCAACATTCTTCTGCATCAGCGACACGGACAGTACCTACAATTTCCTTGTGGCGCTGGCCTTTTCGCAGATGTTCAACCTCTTATGTGAACGGGCGGACAATGTTCACGGCGGACGGCTGCCCCATCATGTGCGGGTACTGTGGGACGAGGCGGCCAACACGGGACAGGTACCCCAGCTTGAAAAGCTGGTTGCCGTCATCCGTTCCCGTGAGATCAGCCTGTGCCTGCTGTATCAGCAGTTGGCGCAGTGCAAGGCCATCTACGACAAGAACGCGGAAACCATTCTCGGCAACATGGATAGTGTGCTGTTCCTCGGCGGGCGCGAAAGCTCCACCATCAAGGAAATATCCGAGAACTGGCTGGGTAAGGCCACCATCTCCATGCAGACCGAGGGACGCTCACGGGGGCAGTCCGAAAGTTACAGCCAGAACACCCAGCGGCTGGGCCGGGAGTTGATGACCCCCAGCGAGCTTGCCACCATGCCCGGAGATCGGTGCATTTTGCAGCTTCGGGGCCTGCCGCCGTTCTACTCCAAGAAGTACGATTTGAAACAGCATCCAAACTACAAATACACCGCCGAGGCCGACAAGGTGAAAAACGCTTTTGACCTCAACAGCCTTGTGACACGGCGGATGGACAAGCTCAACCCCAACGAAACCTATACCGTTTACAAGGTGGACGTGCCGGATGAGGCGATCACAGGCGAGGACGAGGACATCCTCAACTATGACGATCTCGACGACCCGGATGCCTTTGTATAACCTCTGGTCACGGTGGCCAGAGGATCAGCTGCCGCCAGAAATGGCGGCTTTTTTCATGGCCGGGGACATCCCGGAGAAATGGAGGATTTATGCAGTTTTTTGCTTCTGCCGTTACTACCCTGCAAACTCTCGTCGTGGCGCTGGGCGCTGGCCTTGCCGTGTGGGGCGTGGTCAATCTGCTGGAGGGCTACGGCTCGGATAACGCAGCGGCCAAAAGCCAGGGCATCAAGCAGCTCATGGCGGGCGGCGGCATCATCGTGCTGGGCACGACCCTGATCCCTCTGCTGTCTACCCTGTTTTAAGGGCAGCTGCCGATGGGTATTCTCACCGAATGGATCACGGAATGGCTCAAAGGGCTTTTGATCGAGAGCATCATGGGAAACCTCGAGGGGCTGTTTGACACGGTGAATACCCGCGTCGGGGAAATATCCGTACAGGTGGGGACTACCCCGGCGGCATGGAACGCCGGGGTGTTCTCCCTGATACGGCAGCTTTCCGAAACGGTGATATTGCCGATTGCCGGATTGATCCTGACCTTTGTTGCCACCTATGAGCTGATCCAGATGATACTGGAAAAGAACAATATGCACGAGTTCGACGTGGCGAATATCTACAAATGGGTATTCAAAACCACTTGTGCCATCCTGATCCTGTCCAACACGTTCAATATCGTCATGGCGGTCTTTGACGTGTCCCAAAGCGTGATCGCAAGCGCGGCGGGCATCGTCACAGGCGCAACCAACATCACGCCGGATATGCTGGCCAATCTGGAAATGACCCTTGAAACGATGGAGCTTGGCCCTCTGCTGGGCCTGTTCCTGCAATCGTTCCTCATTAAGTTTACCATGCTGGCGCTGAACATTTTTATTTTCGTGATCGTATATGGCCGCATGATCGAGATATATCTGCTGACCAGTTTAGCCCCCATCCCCGTGGCGACGCTCTCCAACCGGGAGCTTGGCACGATGGGCCAGAATTATCTGCGCTCCCTGTTTGCCGTGGGCTTTCAGGGTATGCTGATCCTCGTCTGCGTGGCGATCTATGCGGTGCTCATTCAGGGGATCGCCACAGGCGGAGATCCTATCGGCGCGATTTGGGGCTGTATCGGCTATACGGTGCTTCTGTGCTTCATGCTGATGAAAACCGGGACGATCTCCAAAAGCATCTTCAGCGCCCATTGAGAAAGGAAAGGTGATCTTATCGCTGATACCGCCGCTTCTGCTCATGGTGGCCAGAGGCCGATCCAGGAGGGCCTGCACCTCTCTGACGGCATTGAGGGCCTGCGTTCCCTGCCGAAGCATAGCGTGGATATGCTTCTGACCGATCCGCCCTACGGCACGACCCGGAACTTTTGGGATGTGCCGCTGCCGCTCCCGGAGCTGTGGGAGGCGGTGAAATGGGCCGTCAAGCCGGAGGGCGCGGTGCTGTTTTTCGCACAATGTCCCTATGACAAGGTGCTGGGCGCGTCCAACCTCGCCATGCTCCGTTATGAGTGGGTATGGTACAAAAGCCGCTGCACGGGTTTTCTCAATGCCCGCCGCGCTCCACTGAAAAAGACGGAGAATATTCTGGTGTTCTACCAGAAGTCCCCGGCCTACTTTCCACAGTTTGAACAGGGCAAGCCGTACAAGAAAATTCACCGTTGCAGCGGGAACAGCCCCAACTACGGAAAGTTTGAACGCACCAGCGGCGAGTCCGATGGGCAGCGCTTTCCGGGGAATGTGCTGGCGTTTCCCGCAGTGACAACCACCGTGCATCCCACGCAGAAGCCCGTGGCCCTGTGCGAGTACCTGATCCGCACCTACACACGCCCCGGCGAGGTGGTGGCGGACATCTGCGCTGGCTCCGGCACAACTGCCGTAGCCGCGCTGAACACAGGCCGCCGCTTCGTCTGCTTTGAAACCGCCCCGGCCTTTTACGGCCCCGCCACGGAGCGCATCCGGCGGGCGCGGGAGGCTGTGGCATCTGGCAGGAAAGGAGAATGATGACAGGAACCTACGAAATTATTTACGCCGATCCCCCGTGGCGCTACTCGGCTAAGAAAGTGCAGGGGGCGGCAGAAAACCATTACCCCACCATGAGCATTGATGAATTGTGCGCGCTGCCTGTGGCCGAGCTTGCGGCCAAGGACAGCGCCCTTTTCATGTGGGCCACGTTCCCACAGCTCCCGGAGGCCCTGCGGCTCATCCGTGCGTGGGGCTTCACCTATAAAAGCGTCGCTTTTGTCTGGCTCAAAAAGAACAAAAAGGCGGATAGCTGGTTTTATGGGCTGGGCTTCT
>ERZ506896.739-NODE-739-length-21636-cov-6.276169_pt1 | contig 21636 bp, 9 predicted proteins | sample MGYA00513176_ERZ506896 | MGnify/ENA metagenome assembly ERZ506896
GTAATGTATACTCCAAAGAAGAATGTAAAAAATGTTTTGCAAGATTCTATTGCAGCGGTGGATGCAGCGCAAACTCTTATAACTTTAATGGTACGATCAATGGAACTTATGAGATCGGATGTAAATTAGAACGCAAGAGAGTTGAATGTGCACTTATGGTAAAAGCAGCATTAGCGTTAGAAGAGGAGACGGAGAATGAAGAAGCGTAATAGCAGCGGCAAGTATATTGCAGGGCTTATTTTACTGATTGCGTTGTGTGTATTTGGAGTATTTATTACAACAAAAGGAATCACAAAGAACAAGATTGGACGAGCAAGCAACATTGAACTTGGATTGGATCTTGCAGGTGGAGTCAGTATCACATATGAAGTTGATGGTAAGAACGTATCTGACAGTGATATGAAGGATACCGTATACAAACTTCAGAAACGTGTGGAAGGTTACAGCACAGAAGCAGAAGTTTATCAGGAAGGAAAAGATCGTATCAATATCGAAATCCCCGGAGTAACAGATGCAAACAAGATCTTAGATGAACTTGGTAAACCAGGAACACTTTCTTTTGCAGTTCAGAAACAGGTAAAAGTAAAGCAGAATGGAAAAACAACAACACAGACTACTTTAGATACCATTTTAACAGGACAGAATGTTAAGAAAGCAAAAGCTGTCACAAATCAGAATCAGACAACTGGTAAGAAAGAATATTTAGTTGCCCTTGAATTTGACTCCAAAGGAACAAAAGCTTTTGCCAAAGCTACAAAAGCAAACATCGGGAAACCAATTTATATCATCTATGATAACCAGGTGATCAGTGCACCAAATGTACAGGAAGCGATCACAAAAGGTGAATGTACGATCGATGGTATGGAAAGTTATGAAGCAGCCGAGAATCTTGCTTCATCTATTCGAATTGGTTCCTTACCAGTCAAATTAAAAGAACTTCGTTCTAACGTAGTGTCTGCTAAGTTAGGAGTTAATGCGATCCAGACAACGATTAAGGCTGGAATCATCGGATTTGCCTTGGTATGCTTGATCATGATCGCATTTTATGCAGTGCCAGGTATCATTGCATGTGTAGCACTTGCAATTTATATGCTAATGATGTTACTTGCACTGAATGGATTTAATGCAACGTTGACATTGCCGGGACTTGCGGGTATCATCCTCGGTATCGGTATGGCGGTCGATGCCAATGTAATCATTTATGCAAGAATTCAGGAAGAAATCGGAGCAGGTAAGAGTACAGGAGCTGCGATCAAGTCTGGATTTGGAAAAGCAGCTTCAGCTATTATTGATGGTAATGTTACAACACTGATCGCAGTTTTAGTACTGTGGTTTAAAGGATCTGGAACGGTCAAAGGATTTGCTCAGACATTAGGAATGAGTGTACTAATTTCCATGTTTACAGCACTTGTGATCAGCCGATTCCTTGTATATGCAGCATATCACTTTGGACTTCGTGATAAGAAATGGTATGGAAAACCAAGAACGATCAAGACAAGAGATTTTGTCTGTGCTGGTAAGAAATACGTTGCAGTCGCAGGTGTGATCATTTTAGTCGGACTTGCAGCACTGCCTATGAACAGAAGTAAGATTGGTACGATCTTAAATTATGATCTTGAATTCTCAGGAGGAACAGCATCTACGATCACATTTAAAGATGATCAGAAAGTAAATGATTCTTTAGAAAAACAGATTGTGAAAGCCTATGAGAAAGTCAGCAAATCAACATCTGTTCAGAGTCAGAAAGTAAAAGCGAATAACCAGATGGTTGTTAAGAGTGTAGAACTTAACCTGAATCAGAGAAAACAGATTGAAAAGACATTAAAGAAAGATTATAAAGTTAAATCAGTTACAACAGAGAATATCAGTTCAACGATCAGTAATGAAATGCAGAGAGATGCATTTATCTCAGTTATCATTTCAGCAATCTGTATGTTGATCTATATTGCAATCCGATTTAAAGATGTTAAGTTTGGATCTAGTGCAATCATCGCATTGTTAAATGATGTGTTAGTTGTATTTGCGGCATATTCTATCGGAAGATTATCTGTGGGTGGAACATTTATCGCATGTATGCTAACGATCATCGGATACTCTATCAACTCAACGATCGTTATCTTTGACCGTATCCGTGAGAATCTGAAACTTCAAACGATCCGTACAAGAGATGATATCAAAGCACTTGTAAATCAGAGTATTTCAAGTACACTGGTTCGTACGATCAATACAAGTTTAACAACATTTGTTATGGTATTGGCGTTATTTATCTGCGGAGTATCATCTTTAAGAGAATTTGCCCTGGCATTGATCGTTGGTGTTATTGGTGGAGCATTCTCTTCTGTATTCTTGACAGGACCATTATGGTATATGATGAAGACTCGTATGGGCTCTGATGCTATAAAAGAAAGTAATGGACAGACATCTGTACAGCCAGAGAAGATCACAGCGAATCCAAACCGCAAGAAAAAGAAGAAAAAGAAAAGAAAATAAGACAAGTAAAAAGAGTATTCAGTAAAGACTGAATGCTCTTTTTCTAGAAGATGGAGAAACATGATGGAACAGTGGTATCTGTATAAGAAAAAAGCCGATTTTACAAAGATTGGTGAGAAATTTCAGATTGATCCCGTGATCGCAAGACTGATCAGAAACAGAGATGTGATCGGGGATGAAGGAATACATAAATATTTATATGGAAATCTTTCGGATATTTCAGATCCATTTCTGATGAAGGGAGTCAGAGAAGGTGTGGATATCATAAGAGAGAAGATCAGAGACAGAAAAACAATCCGCATTATCTCAGATTATGATGTAGACGGAGTTGTTTCTAACTATATTTTATGGAAAGCAATCTATGATCTTGGTGGAATGATTGATTTTCAGATTCCAGACCGTATGAAAGATGGTTACGGGATCAATGAAAATATCATTGAGAAGGCAGTAGAGGATCAGATTGATACGATCCTTACATGTGATAATGGAATTGCAGCTAGTGAAGCAATCAGATTTGGAAAAGAACATGGTCTTACAATGATCATTACAGATCACCACGATGTACCATTTATTTTAAATGAAGATGGAAGTAAAGAAGAAATTCTTCCACCAGCTGATGTTGTCATTAATCCCAAACAAAAAGAATGTAAATATCCATATCCGCTTCTTTGTGGAGCAGGAGTTGCATTTCAGTTTGTGAGAGCATTGTATAAATCTATGGGCGAGGATGAAAACAAACTGGAAGATCTGTTATCTATGCTTGCGATTGCGACTGTATGTGATGTTGTAGATCTTACAGGAGAGAACAGGATTTTTGTGAAAGAAGGATTAAAGAGGATCAAAGAGACAAGAAATGTGGGTCTTAGAGCATTATTGGATGTTCATGATCTTATGGAAAAACAGATACAGTCTTATGCTCTTGGCTTTATTATTGGACCATGCATTAATGCAAGTGGCCGGCTGGAATCTGCAGAAAAAGCATTGAATCTGTTCCTGGAAGAAGATAAAAAGAAAGCAATGCAGACAGCAAAAGAATTAAAAGAGCTGAATGATCTTAGAAAAAGTATGACAGAGAATGGTGTAAAAGCAGCATTAGATCAGGCAATGAAATATGAAGCAAAAGGCGATAAAGTACTTGTTTTATATTTACCAGATTGTCATGAAAGTATTGCTGGGATTATTGCTGGAAGAATTAAGGATCGTCTAAACCATCCAGTCTTTGTACTTACTGATGCAAAAGATGGAATTAAGGGATCAGGACGTTCTATCGAAGAATATTCCATGTTTGAAGAGATGATGAAAGTTAAAGAGGTGTTTACTAAATTTGGCGGGCATCCGATGGCAGCGGGATGTTCTCTTGAGAAGGAGAACCTTAAAGCATTTCGTAAAAAGATCAATGAAAATTGTACATTGGATGAAAAAGATTTCGCAAAGAAGGTGCAGATCGACATCGATATGCCGGTTGATTATATCACAATGGATCTGATTCATCAGTTGTCAGTACTGGAACCTTTCGGGAAAGAAAATAAAAAGCCCCTATTTGCACACCGTAAATTAAAGATTGAACGTGTCAATGTGTTTGGAAAAAATAAAAATGTAATTAAATTAGCATTAAAGAGTAGTCAGGGAACACGGATTGATGGTATGATTTTTGAGGATGAAACAGAATTTAGAGAAAAAATGGGGACAAACAAGTATATTACATGCACTTATTATCCTGTGATCAATGAATATCAGGGATATAAGAGTCTTCAGATCAATATTCAAAATTATTTTTTTGCGGAGGGATAACATGAGTAAGATAAAACTGGTTGCAATGGATCTTGATAATACATTATTAGACAGTAATAAACAAATATCAGAACATACAAAAGAAGTGTTAAAAGAGGCGATCAGACAGGGAGTTTATATTGTACCTGCTACAGGACGTATTTTCAAAGCGATTCCGGAGTTTTTGAGAAATATTGAAGGTGTTCGTTATGCAGTTTGTTGTAATGGAGCAACAGTATATGATCAGTATGAAGAAAAGATTATTTATACGAATCATTTATCCGTGGATGTGACATTGGAGTTATTTAGAATACTTGAAAAATATCATTCCACACATGATATTTATCAAAATGGACAGGGATATATGGAAAAACGTTATTTGGATCACCTTTCAGAATATAATGTATCAGGACATTTACTGAAACTGGTAAATGATACAAGGCTGCCAGTGGATGATCTTAAAAAGCATCTCAAAGAAAATCCATTAGGAATTGAGAAGATCAATGCATTTTTTGATAATATGAAAGAAAGATCAGCAGCAATAAAAGAATTGACTGAAAAAAATATTGCTAGTGTATCAAGTGCACTTGATAATAATATTGAGCTTAATCAGTTTGGCTGTGATAAAGGGGATGGATTAAAACATCTTGCCAAATGTCTTGGCTTAACAATGGATGAAGTTATGGCATGTGGAGATGCTGGAAATGACACCATGATGATCAAGGCAGCAGGAACAGGTGTTGTTATGGGAAATGGACGAGAAGAATTAAAAGCAATTGCTGATTTTGTTACAAAGACAAATGATGAAGACGGAGTGGCATATGCGATTGAGAAATTAGTTCTTAATTCTTGACGATGTTATTTGAAGTGATATAATAAGTATGTTTAAATAGTTAGGGGGGAAATATAAGAATGAGAAAAACGCGTAAAACAGCGGCTGTATTGGCTCTGTATGCGGTTTTGATGCTTAGTTCAGCGTCTGTAGTAAGTGCAGATCAGGTAAATGATAAGACATTTGCAAGAGAACAGACAAATGAGCAGACTGACACTAGCAAAGATAATTCTGCCCAGACGACAGAAGCTTCGACAACTGAGGCAACGACAGAAAAGAAAACAGAAGCTAAGCCAACGACAGAAAAGAAAGATAAGACAAATACAAGTCATAAGAAGAAAGCAACAACTAATAAGACAGAGCGTAATACAATAAAGAAACATAAGAAGAAAAAGAAAGATACCAAAGACAAGAAGAAAGATAAAAAGAAAGACAAAAAAGATAAGAAAGCGATCATTCCAAAAGTCTATAATGACCATAGCATTGAGATGAAAGGAAAGAAAGAATCTATTCAAGGATTTATTTATTTTAATCAGGCAGATGCAGCATGGAATGATAATGGTTACCAGATTCATAGCAGCGGATGCGGACCAACAGCAATGGCTGTCTGCATCAGTTCATTAACTGGTAAATGGGTTACACCAGTAGATACGACAGTTTGGGCATATAAGCATGGATATTATACAAGTGCGGGTGCAAGTCATGAGATGGTACCGGCATTGGCAAAGCAGTATAAACTTTCATGTAATGGACTAGGAACAGATATTAATAAAGTACGCAGTGCCTTGAAGAAGAAACATCCGATAGTAGCACTGATGGGACCTGGTTATTTTACAAAGAAAGGACATTTTATTGTTCTTGTAGCGATTGATAACAATGATCAGGTAACAGTAGCTGATGTTGGAAGCAGAGAACGTACACAATATAAATATCTATTAAAAGATGTAGTAGCCCAGACAAAAGCTGCTTCAGCAGGAGGACCTTGCTGGGAGATTTACTCTAAAGATAAGAAAGCAAAGAAGACAACCGATACAAAGACTAAGACAATTCAGGCGAAGAAAGAATTTAAAGATACATCTAAGATGTATGCAGAGATCAAAGCAGTCTTACAGAAGAACTATCATCTGAGTGTACCGCTTAAGAAAGGAACTTTGGTCAATAAAGATCAGTTTGTCACAGTTAGCTCTTTAACGATCAATGATAAAGTTACAGTTATGGATGTGTCTAAGAAACTTACAACAGATGTTGATCTTCAGCAAGTAGTATCTGAGATTAAGACAGACGCAGTCAAAGGTTCTTTTTGGAATACAGTAACGATTGAACCTAATAAAACAAGTGTAACAGAATAATTTTAAATTACATAGTAAGAGATAAGAAGCACAGAGAATGTAAAAGTTTTCTGTGCTTTTTTACTTCATAGGAAATTTCAGGAGGAAAACATTATGAATATTAAAAAAATGATAACAAAAATTACAGCGGGAGCATTGTGTATGTTAATGTTTGCAGCAACTGTTGGACAGACAATAAGTTCAGTACATGCAGCACAGAGTGATGTGATCGATACATCAAGAACGGCATCCTTAACAATCCACAAATACGACATGACAGCAGCACAGAAAGGCGGAGTTGATTTAAGTCAGTTTACTGCTACTGGAAAACAGGATGCAAAAGCAGAAGAAGCTTTAAAGAAGTATCCGATCAAAGGTGTTGAATTCAGCTATCTGCGTGTCGGTGATGTAGAGCAGCAGAGTGAAGCTGGTAAAGTTCAGATGATCTATGAACTGCCAGATGCATTACAGAAGATCTTAGGATTAGCAGATTCAGATGCGGCAAAGACAGAAGGAAGTAAAGATTACTTTACAAGCCAGATCATCAATGACAAGTTAGCTTCTGCATTAGAAGATAACACTGCATCCAAAGACAAACTGGAAGATTACATGAAGACAAACAACGGAACTGCCATGGATCTTACAGATGCACAGGGTGTGACAAAGAAAGACAAGCTGCCACTTGGTCTTTATCTGATCGTAGAGACAAAAGTTCCAGAAGATGTCACTTATACAACAAACCCTTGGTTCGTGCAGTTACCATCCACTGATTCCGAAGGGGATGACTGGTTCTATGATGTTGTATGCTATCCAAAAAATGAAACTGGTATCCCAACCCTTGATAAAAGAGTTCGAAACAATCCAGATCAGGATAATGTAACAACAGCAGAACAGAGTGCTTTAGCAGATTTCACAAATGCAAGAGAAGAATACAAATACCAGAGCACAGTTACAGCATCCAAAGCAGAAAAGCTTGATTATCAGTTTATCTCAAAATTACCACACATCACATCAGGAACAACATACCTTTCAACATACGCGTTCGATGATAAGATGGCAAAAGGTATGACATACAACAAAAATGCAGTGATTGCGATCTATGACAACAAAGATGCAGCAGATACAACAAACGTTAACAACGTTGACAAAAGTGGTGCGATCGCAGTATGGAAATCATCTGATACAGATCCTAAGTTTGCAGTAACATATGGTAAATCTGGAGATGATTCTACAATGAAAGTAGAAATGACAAAATCCGGATTAAACGAGATCAATAAGAAATACTCTGACAAATATATCGTTGTTTACTATACAGCAGATGTAAACACAGATGATACAGTCGTTCTTGGTGACATAGGTAACCCTAACGATGTGTCCTTAACATGGAAGAGAACATCTACAGATTACTGGGATATCTTAAAAGATAAATGTATCGTATATAGCTTTGGTTACAACTTCACAAAGAAATTCTCTGATAACAAAGGAGATGCAACAAAAGTTAAATTCGTGATCCAGAACAAATCTGACAATTACTATTTAGTAGCAAAAGCAGACAGTGACGGAATTTATCAGGTAACTGGAAAATCTGCAACAGAAGAGGGTGCAACACAGTTCAGCCCTGCAGCCGATGGAAAACTGATCATCAATGGTATTGAAGGTGATGAGTATGGATTTACAGAAACACATTCCGATGCTGGATATACATTACTGAAAAAAGAGATCATCGTAAAGATCAATTCAACAAAAGCAGATATCACACCAACACAAGCAAACATCACAGGAATCCAGTCTAAGAACGAAAATGATTCCACAGCAAACGATGGTGTAAAAAATGGTACAGAACTCGCTAATGATGTAGCAGTCCAGACAACAGGTGCATCTGCAACGGTTGACAGCAAAAAAGCAACAATGAGTGCAAATGGAGAATCCGTAAACGCATTTGTTGATATGGAAGTTACAAACCAGAAACAGTTCTTACTGCCAATGACAGGTGGTGTAGGAAGCTATGCACTGATCATCGCAGGTGTCGTTATTGCCGGATGCGGATTTATGATCGTTAAAAAGAACCAGAAACGTAAAGAAGTTCAGTAAGAGTTAGAAACTTAAAAATGTTTTGATAAACCCTGTCAGGCAACTGGCAGGGTGATCTTAAAAATATGAGACAAAAAATCATTCCAATACTGATCATATTGTTTGGTTTTGCCTTGTTGTCTTATCCGTTCATCAGTAACTACATGTTTGAAAAAAGTGCTGGTTCAACGATCAAGTCCTATGAAAAACAGGCAAAAACCTATGATCAGAAGCAAAAAGAACAGGCATTTCGGGAAGCGGAAGAATATAACAAAGACCTGATCAAGTCAGCGGTACAATTGACGGATCCGTTCAAAGTCAAAAAAAGCAATGGAGAGACACTGATCTATAATAATATCTTAAATATCGATCATTCAGGAGTGATGGGATATCTGGAAATTCCCAGTATCTCAGTCAATCTCCCAATCTATCACGGTACAGATGCAGAAATACTGGAACGTGGAGTTGGGCATCTTGCAGCATCTTCGATTCCGGTAGGTGGAAAAAGTACCCATAGTGTATTAACTGGACATACCGGACTTAGTTCCGCAAAGTTATTTACAGATCTGACGGAAATGAAAAAAGAGGATCTGTTCTTTATTCATGTACTGGATCGAACCTTAGCTTATAAAGTGGATCAGATCTCTGTGGTAAGACCAGAGGATACAAGAAAACTCCAGATCGTCAAAGGAAAAGATTATGTGACACTGGTAACATGTACCCCATATGGAGTCAATGACCATCGTTTACTGGTACGGGGTGTCAGAACCAAGTATGTAAAGAAACAACGATCATCGATACGGCCAAGAAATCAGGATTCCCAGTGGATGAGAACTTATAAAAAAGCGATCGCCATCGGGCTTATGATCGTTACAGCCCTGATCTTATTAGGAAAAGTATTTCAAAAGCTTCATCGAAAGAAAACAGAACATAGACAGATCAACAGAAAGAAAGGGAGAGAGGAATGAAAAGGAATCTGATCAATTTATTAGGCATTATCTTAATGGGGATCGGAACCTTTTTGTTCCTTTCTCCCGATTTTTCTGCGTATAGACAACAAAAAAATGCAGATCAGGAGATCAAAGCCTTTCAAAAGGAAAAGAAGATTCCGAAGGAAAAAGATCCTTTCTATCAGGAGGCCTTACAGTATGATCAAAAGATCTATAAAGAAGGCCAGAAAGATCTAAAGGATGTCTGGAGTTATCGCACGTCACCGATCCGGTTGAAAGATGGCAGGAGCAACTTTGGATATATCAGGATCAAAAAGATGCATGTCAAACTTCCACTGTATCTTGGAGCAACCTTAGAAAACATGAGAAAAGGTGCTGCGATCATGGGAGAGACATCATTACCGCTTGGCACGAAGAACAGTAACTGTGTGATCGCTGCACATCGTGGATATCAGGGGATCCCATATTTCAGGGAGATCGAGAAGCTGAAAGCAGGAGACAAAGTCACCATTCAAAACCCATGGGAAAAACTTTCTTATCGGGTCGAAAAGATCAAGATCATAAAACCGGATGATTCAGATCAGATCCGGATTCAGAAAGAAAAAGATATGGTAACACTTCTTACCTGTCATCCATACCGCAGTCATGGAAAATTTCGATATGTGGTTTATTGCATAAGAGATCAGGGACAAAAGCTTCCAGCTCAAAAGATCCGTACAATGAATGATACTTATTTTGAATCTTCCAAATGGGATATTCAAAGAGAGAAGATCGTCCGATATGCAGGGTTAGGGATCTTGCTCTTTTTTGGAATGGAACTTATAAAAACAAGCAAAAGGAAAGGAGGATGAAAAAGATGCATAAGATGAAAAGCAAAAAAGGATATGCGATATTGGCACTTGTGATTGCCATAAGTTTTATTACCGTCCTTACATGGAACAATTTGGTACAGGCATCCTATAAGACGAAAGAAAATGCGGGAAGTACATCATTCCCAAACAATGATAAATATACCTATGTTGAAGTAAAAGGTCCATCGGGAACTTCCACATTAAAACTACAGGTAACCCATTCTGGATCAGCCTGTAAAAACTATTCATTCGATAATGCAAGCCGGACACTGAATATCAAACAGGTCTCTGCAAGCAATCCAAATCCATATGGTTTGAAACTTTCTACAACGTCAGTCAAAACAACAAAATCCAATTCTGGATCGTATTCATGGATCAGCGTAAAAGTAAAATATACGGTTCCGGCTCATCAAAAATATAACAATGTGACATATGATGTACCATTCAGCCAGTCGCATAAACTGACAAAAACACCCGATCACAGCACGAAAGAACAAACGGATTTTGAAACTACGATCGGACTGAGTGCTTATGACACCGGTGTTGCACCATATAAAAAACCAAGTGACCAGAAATATTACAGATACTATGATTGTAAAGTTACGATCAACCTAAATAAGACACAATACAAAGTGACTTATAAAGGGAACAATGGAACGATCGCATCCGCAGATTCAACAAAAAGTTTTGCCTGTGGAAGTAAACTGACATTTCCAGTGGCAAATCGAACAGGATACACTCTTACCGGATGGAAGGATACGGCAAACAGTACAGGGACGTCTTATACGACAAACAGTACGATCTGTGGGAAAGCATTAACTTTATATGCCCAGTGGAAAGCAAATCAGTATAAGATCCATTACAATTCCAATGGTGGAAGCGGAACAATGAATGACAGTACCGTGACATATGATGGTTCGTTCACACTTCCAAAAAATACATTTACAAATAACGGTTATCAGTTCCTTGGATGGAGTAAGACAAAGGATGGAGATGTTGCAGCTTACGAAGATCAGGAAGCAATCAAATATCAGACGGCTTCTGACCTTACCTTATATGCGATATGGGGAAATGGACAGTATAAGATCAGCTTCATGCCAAATGGAGCACAGGCAGATGCAAAGATCATACCGGTAAAGACAGGAGAATCTTATACCATACCATCCGGTCTGTTTACCAGAAAAGGATATACGTTTGTAGGATGGGCAAAGACTCCGGATGCAGTCAGGGCAGATTATACGAATGGAGCAGCTGTCTCTGATCTTACAGATGCCGGAAAGACCATCAAGCTGTATGCGATATGGAAAAAGAATGACGGAAGCATCAATAAAACAAACATCATCCATGATGAAGGCATGTTTACCGGAGACATTGAGATCGAAGGGCAGAATGGAACAGGATATAGTCATGCTCATACAGACTCCGAATATGCAAACATTGATAAGACAGATGCTCCCGGATATTTTACAGATCGGTATCGATAAAGATAACAGCAGGAAGTCCTCTTTCTGCTGTTACGATAAAAATGGATAAGATCAAATGAATCAGGAGGAAACTATGAAATACAAGTTGAAAAGAAAACTGAAAAAGATCGGGACGTTCTTCCTGGCCTTGTTAACACTTTTTTCTTCGTTGTTTGGAGGAATGGCCGGAATGCCAGCACCAGTCGTCAATGTTGCGGCGAAAGAAGGAACAGCGACCGTTGGTATGAGTCAGGTCATGGATTGTAATAAGATCAGTGCGTTAAACCGGCCGGCAAGTGAAGGACTATGGAAGATCACTGCAAATGGAAAAGGAACCTTTTGCCTAAATTCCGGAAAATCCATGTGTAATGGTGACACTGTAAAGTATAAGACACACAACGCTGTGACTTATAAGAATCAGGGAGTTGCAAAAGCTCTGACCTATTATTACTGGAAGAGTTCCAAAAATACAAAGGCATTTGCATTAACACAGGCCTATATCTGGGCATGTGGAGCAGGTGTCAGCAAAAAAACAACGGTTTATCAGGCAGGAAAAAATCTGGATGATAAGTTTTCAAGCAGTGATGCAAAGGCTTTCTGCGATAAGATCAAGAAAACAGATCCAAAAGGTACAATCTATTACTATACAGTGACACACTGTGTAAAAGGAAAGAAGCATGATAAACATCAGATGTTATATCGTATGACGAAAGATGTAACTCCGGCGAAGACCGGTTCATATACATATTCAGACAGTACATCGGAAAGTGATCAAACGGAAGTGAAGATCACAAAACGTGATCAGGCAACAGGTGTTGTATTATCCGGTGTCAAGTTCCAGTTTTTCAGGGATGGAAAATCCGTTGGTACAGCAGTGACAGATGAAAAAGGTGTTGCCAGTCTTACATATAATGAGACGATTTCTTCTGGAACAAGAAGCATCACAGAAAAGTATGTGAAAAACTGGAATGAATTATCAAAGGATGATCAGGAGTCGTATACGGAAAAAGGATACTATGATTCCGAAGCCACGGCAAAGGCTGCGGCAGAAAAAGAAGTCGCCAAATTACTGCAGGGGATCATTGAGGATAAGAGATCCAAGACACATACGTGGACGGCAAAAGAGATCGAAGCAGATGCAAGGCATAATAAAAACACAACAACAAAAACAAAAAAAGCAACGGGAAAAACGGCAAAGGTTGATCTTGGAAGTATGTATGATACAGAAAAAACGATCGCTCTGGAACTGAACAAAAGAAGTATCCTGGAAGACTTTGGGACAGATGCAACCTATGCAAATGCAGAATATGGAGTTTATGCCAGATTTGGTATTCTCGCATCCGATAACAAAACTGTCAGATATAAAAAAGACAGTGAAGTCGCAACGATCATTACCGATGCGACGGGTTATGGATGTGCAAAGAAACTGCCGGTCGGAGAGTACTATGTCAAAGAAAAGAATCCACCGAAAGGATTTGAACTGAACAAAGACAGTACAAATATCACACTGAACAATGATCAGCTCATTACTGTATATGAAACACCAGTCAAAGGAAAGCTGCAGATCCACAAAACCTATGATAATGATAAAAAGGCGGAATCCGGAGCGGTATTTGAAATATATGACAGTAAAAATCAGCTGGTCGATACGATCACAACCGGAAGTGATGGAATGGCAACGAGTAAAGAGCTTCCATATGGTTCTTACCGCTTACATCAGACCAAAGGAACGGATGGATTCTCCAAGATCCCAGATATGATAAAAGTGATCGATGGGTCCATAAAAACTTATCAGATCGAAGCGAACAACCCAAGAGAAGCTGTCGCGATCTCCATTTCAAAAACAAAGGTCATCACGGATACACAGACATCCACAAACACAGAGAGACCAGAAGCCGGAGCCAAATTTGAGATCATCAGAAAATCAGATCAGAAAGTCGTTGAGACACTGACAACCGATGAAAATGGATATGCTTCATCCAGACAGTTGGATCCTGGGACTTACACGGTACATCAGATCAAAGGATCAGATAATTATGCATTTGTAAAAGATTTCGATGTCACATTAAAAGACGGAGATAAAACAAACCATATGTATGATCTTAAGAATCCATGGATCGGAAAGAAACTCATGATCAAGAAAACAATGGAAAAAAATAAGGTGGAAGAAGCCGAAGTATCCGCGGAATTTGCTGTACTGGATGCATCAAAGGCAAGTGGATATCAGGATGCAGATATGAGCAGTGAAGAAAGCCGTACCGCTTATATCGATTCACTGTCCAAAGATGCCGTGATCGGCACACTGACAACCGATGCCAAAGGAACTGCAAGTCTTTTACTGGAAGATCTGAAAGCAGACCATGATTTTCTTGTGATCCAGACAAAAGGGGCAGAAGGATATGATCTGGCACCTGCTTATGATTCCAGAGATCATAAACCAAAAGAAGTCGATGGCATGAAAGTTTATGAATTTACTGCAAAAGATGTATATTCCGATTCCGCATCGATCCAGATCAAAAAGGAAAAGAAAGTATCCGATACAAAAACGGAAGCTGAAACAGGAGCAGTCTTTGAACTAATCGATCAGGATGGAAAAGTCGTAACAACGCTGACCACAGGAGAAGATGGGACTGCAACAGCAAGTGGTATCGCTCTTGGAATGTACACATTACATCAGAAGAGTGGTTCGAACAAACATGCATTCTTAGAAGATCAGGTCATTGTGCTGACCAAGAAAGATAAAGGAAAAACGATCAAATACAGTTATGCGGATCAGGAAAATGAGATCGATTTCGTCCTTGTGAAACGATCCAGAAAAACAAAGAAGCTGTTAAATGATGCAGAGTACGTCATTTATGATGATGATGGAAAGGAAGTTGCAAGACTGACTTCCGGAACGATGAAAGATGGATACGCAACATGTAAGCTGCCTTATGGACATTATACGATCAAAGAAGTATCCGCACCAAATGGTTATAACAAAAATGATGCAGCAAAAGAATTTACCTTAGATCTTCAAAGTGTGGACTACGACAGCGATGGAAATGGGACTTACACCTATGAAGATACCGATGAACCAGTGTATGGATCTGTTTCACTAAAAAAGACAGGTGAAACATTAAGCGGATTTGAAGATGCCAGCTTTGTTTATGAAAATGACCAGATCAGCGGAGCTGTATATGGACTGTATGCCAAAGAGGACATCCAAAAAGACGATGGAACTCTTGTCTGGAAAGCCGGAACTCTGATTGATCAGAAAACGACATTGAAAGACAAAGTCGTACAGTTTACCAGAAAAGGAGACGATGGAAAGGACACGACGGACTTTTATCAGGGAACTTATTATGTGAAAGAGATATCTGGTCCAAATGGATATTGTATTGATACAGAAGAACATGAGGTTGTGATCAACTGGGATACGAAACCGGGAACGATGAATGATATCCGAGATACCGAGGATGTTCCGGATGTGGAAGAACCACATGGAAACAATACGCCGTCTCCTAGCAGCGGTATTTATGTGCTGGAAACAGGGGAAGCATTGAATCAGGAGATCCAGGGTGCAGAAAGTATTACATTTACATGGGAAAATGCTCCGGATGGAACAGATACCAAAGACGTTTCACAGGACAAAGACGGAAGTATCGTCTTATGGAACGATGGAAATGATTATTATATTTCCTCCCAGAAAGCAGATCAGGTCATTTACATGAACACGATCTCCAGTAAGATGTTCTCAGAATGCAAGAGTCTGACAAAGATTAATTTTAAGAACATTGATACATCCAAAGTCGCGGACATGTCAGAGATGTTTGCCAACTGTTCTGCATTAAAAGAGCTGGATCTTTCCAGTTTTAATACTTCAAATGTGGAAGATGTACGAAAGATGTTCTATGGCTGTACAAACTTAAAGACGACCTATGCACAGGATCAGATGGTAAAGGCAGACGATGATTACAAAGATGCCCAGGTTACAGGTATCAGTGCAGTTGCAAAAACAGATTTTACAAAAGGGGATACCTATCATGCTGATGATTTCACGTTTTCCAGTAATTACGACGATGATGGACAACAGGAGCTTACTGATGTAACGGATGATGATGTAACCTTTGAACCGGAAACCGCAGAAGCTGCCGGAAAACAGAAAGTAACGATCTCCTTTAAAGATTCCGGAAAATACAAAGGCTATGATCCGATCGAAACAATAGTCAATGTGATCGATCCGGAAGATGTCGATGTATCTCTTGATACCGACAAGCACATAGATATCAATCTGGAATGTAACGATCTGTTACAGAAGTACAGCATTCAGTTTATCAAGACAGATAAGAAAGGAGAGATGTTGCCAGGTGCGAAGTTTGCATTAAAAGCAGCCTGTGAGATCGTAAATAAGGATGAAAAGACGATCTTTCACAAAGGAGATACGATTGCAACCACGGTTTCCGGAGATGATCAGTTCGGTTATCTGGAATTCTTTGGACTGCCAACTGGCATTTATGCAAAAGACGGTGTTGGAAAAGAAATGTACACCGTAGAAGAAGTGGAAGCACCACTTGGATATGGAAAGTCTGATGAAACGATGACATTCAGTGGAGAGGTCTTAAATGATCAGACCGCAGATTTCATCCATGACGTGGCGACACAGGGAAATACTAACAATGATGAAATAACATATGTCCATGATTCCAAGACGCTGGTCAACAATCCTTCTGACTATGTGCAGGTGAAGAAATATTGGATCGATGATAACAACTCCATGAACACAAGACCAGTATCAGTGACGATCAAAGCAGAAAATAAGAACACACATGAAGTGAAGACTTATGTGCTGAATAAGGATAACAACTGGGCCATGCAGACAGATATCAAGCGAGGCGAGGAAGGAAACTATACGTTTAGCGAGGTTTGTAATGCAGCTAATTATACAAGAGTCAGTGAAGCAGGTGGCGATTGGGACAAAAATACCTATACGTTATCTTATACAAACAAATATGATAAAGGTGGAAGTGTAAAACTTGTTGTTAAGAAAAACTGGGATGACAGTAATAACAGTGATGGAATCCGTCCGGATTCAGTAAATATCAAATTATATCGTAATGGAACAGATATGCAAAAAGATCAAATATTAAGTGCAGCTAATAACTGGACGGCAGAATTTAATGATCTTCCAAAAGAAGATGATCTTGGCGAAAAGTATGAATATGAAGTCAAAGAGGATTCATCCTCTGTTGTGAATGGAAATGCCAAGACTGGATATGAGATTGCTTATGAAGTAAAGGAATCTACAGATAAATCTAGTGATATCACAACGATCACAACCAATATCACAAACACACATAAACCAAAGACCGTACAGAAAACGATCCGAAAAGTATGGGATGATGAAAATGATCAGGATAAGATCCGTCCAGATTCTGTAAGGTTTAATCTGTTAGCAAACGGAAAAGATGTGGTAGATACCGTAACCTTAAATTCCGAAAACGGATGGAAAACAAGATCAAAAGTCCTTCCAAAATGCGAGAATGGAAATGAGATCGAGTATACATGGGAAGAAGTAAAAGAAGGTGTTGTGATAGGAAATGAACAGATCGGATACAAGGTTTCATACGATGATGAAGATGATTCTGACACAACGATCGCAACCAACTCTCATACACCGGGCAGAGTAAGCATTACCATCACAAAAGAATTAGATCCATCCAATCTGAACATGGATGTTGGAGATGCTGTATTTACATTCGGCCTGACAGGAACCGATGTTTACGGAAAGAAGCATGCTTATAAAAAAGATGTGAAATTTACGAAAAATGAAGTGGAAAACTTCACAAAAGAAAACCCTGGAAAGATGATCAACCTTTCAACAACATTTGATGATCTGTACTATGGAACTTATACATGCAGTGAAAGCGGCATGAAAGAATACTTTAAGCTGAATCATCTCTCAACGACAAGTACCAATGGAAGAGTGGATCAGAAAGCAGGAACGGTTACGTTTGACATCGGACCGGAAGAAAGCAGTGCATCTGCAAAAATCACAGGAGAAGCAACCTTCCGAAACCAGATGATCAAAGGAAGCATTAAGCTAAAGAAGAAAGACTCCAAAGGAAAAGTCTTAAAAGGTGTTCGGTTTACGATCAAGGATTCTGATAGAAAAGAAGTTGCAACCAAGGAAACGGATGAAAAAGGAGAACTTCTGTTTGATGATCTGCTGCCAGATACTTACACGATCACGGAAACCAAAACAGCCAGCGGCAAGAATCTGCTAAAAGAACCTCTGGTCGTAACTCTTCCGTTATCTGTAACACAGGCAGAAGTAGACAAGGGAAATGTAGATACCTCCAATGCCATCAAGCAGGGAGATACTTATTATTTCTATCATCCAACGTATGAGATCACAAATGATGCAAACCTGAAACTGCCAACTACTGGTGGATTCAATAATATCAAAGCTTATGTACCATTAATCGGTGGTTTTGCATTGATCTTAGCTGTAGTATTCTATTACTTCAAAAAGAAAAAAGGAATTGTGATCTTTAGAAAGAAATAAGAAATGAGTTTAATGAATTATTCAAGAAGATAAATGCTCTTTGGACAAGATCAAACGAAGGAAATAGCGAAAAGAAAGGAAGTACAAGAAGTAAATAGATGGAGGATAGATTATTATGAGTAAAGGAAGAAAAGGAAAAAGGGTAATGGCTGCAGCAATGGCGGTTGTGTTATCTGTTGCTACGGTAACAGCGGGGGTATTACCGAATACAGCGGTTTATGTGCATGCAGAAGAATCGGATAGAACGTGGACCAAATTAGCTGATTCTAGTGTAGATGGTTTTTATTACAGGGAAGATCAGTATGGAAATATTGAGTGTGTAACGGATAAAACCTGTGTATACACATCGTATGATCAAATGGTTAAAGAAATTGCTTCCATAGCAAAAAGAATCTTTCTTGAAAATAAATATGCAAAGTATGATTTTGATATTCCCGTTGAAATAAAATCGGATCATACGATTGAAGAAATCGAGAATGGAAAATGTGATAAAGATATTCGTAATGAAATTTATAAAGATACAGGGAAACCAAATGAAGGGCATACAATGTCTGCATTTACTGTTGGTGGTGGTAATCTGTTGGCAGAGAATTGTTCAGATGGGATAAAATATTCAGATGGTGGATATAAAGGATACTATTCTGGAAATGGCGGATATGGAGATAGGCGGGATAGATATCAAAAAGCGACAAAAAAATTAGATGAAGTTATTAAATCATTGAATCTTGATGGGAAATCGGATTATGATAAATTTAAAGCAGTTACAAACTGGATTGTTTCAAATGTGCGATATGATGAAGATAACGAAACAAAATACCAACACGATTTAACCGGAGTCGTTTTAGATGGATTAGCAGTTTGTGATGGGTATGCAGGGACTTTTTATTATATGGCAAATGCTGTAGGATTAAATGCTTTGTTTGAAGATGGTATAACAAACAGTAATAGAATTCGACATGCATGGAATTTGGTTCAGATTGATGGAACATACTACTATGTAGATCCTACAAATGCTTATTTTAAAGAGGATGGAGAACCGGGAAGAGAACTGCTACTTGGTCAAAAATATCTATTCAGTCTTTATACTCCAGATAATACTACAATAGAGGATACCTATAAAAATATCTCACAGGATGACTACTTGAAAGAATATTCCATATGCAAAGGAAATCATGATTTATGGGAAAGTGGACACAATGGAGCTACATGTGAAAACCCTGCAACAACAGTATATTCTTGTAAAAATAAGGGATGTTTATATAAAAAGTATGTAGAAACAGCACCGGCCCTTGGTCATGAATGGGGTAATGCAAAAATCACTCAAGAGCAATCTTGTGAAAATCCTGAAATTACAACTTATACGTGTACACATAGTCTTTGTGGAAGAAAAAAACAAGTAGAAACCAAACCCGCCCTAGGTCATACCTGGGATGAAGGAAAGGTTACAAAAGAAGCTACCTGTTTCGAAACAGGAGTTAAGACTTATACCTGTACTCGCTGTGGTGGAACAAAAACCGAAGAGATCCAAAAAACAAAACATGACTATGAAGAGCATGTCGAAACTCCGGCAACCTGTACATCCAGAGGCGTCAGTTACTATGTATGTAAAAACTGCGGACTTACAACATCAAAAAAACAGACACCTGCGACTGGTCATATCCATACAGAAGTCCGTAACAAAAAGGATGCAACTTATACAGACGATGGTTATACCGGAGATACTTACTGTAAAGATTGTGGTAAGAAACTGGAAACAGGAACCATGATTCCAAAACTGGTAGAAAAAGAACATGACTACGGAGAATGGGTTCTTGATCAGGCTCCAACATGCAAAAAATACGGAGTAAGACACAGGATCTGTAAGAACTGCGGAGATCGAGAGGTCGATGTGCTTGACAAAGTCGATCATTCATGGGAACTTGTCTCAACAACACCTGCTACATGCACCATTGGAGAAATCCAACATTATAAGTGCAGCGTTTGTGGAGAGACAAAAGATGTGACATTAAGTAATCCATTAGGAGAGCATTCCTGGGATAACGGAAAAGTAACAAAAGAAGCTACCTGTACGGAAGATGGAGAAAAGACTTATACCTGTACTGTCTGCAATACGACAAAGACAGAAGTCATTCCTGCTACCGGACATCAGCACAAAGAAGTAAGAAACGCAAAGAAAGCTACCTGTACCGAAGATGGTTACACCGGAGATACCTACTGTACAGACTGTAATACAAAACTGGAATCTGGAACAGTGGTCAATAAACTCGGTCATACATGGGATAACGGAGTGATTACAAAAGAAGCAACAGGAACCGAGGAAGGTGTTAAGACATACACCTGTAAGACATGTGGCGAAACAAAGACAGAAAAGATTCCAGTTACATCCCACCATTTGGATCAGGGAACGATCACAAAGAAAGCTACTTGTACAGAAAACGGAGAGAAAACGTATCATTGTACGGATGCAGACTGTGATAAAACATATGTAGAAACGATTCCAGCGACTGGGCACAAGTTTGATTCCTGGAAGACTGTAAAAGCCCAGAGTATCTACAGCGGAGCTGTACAGAAACGTACCTGTAATGCCTGCGGTAAAAAAGAAACAAGGATTGTTGGAGACAAACTAAAACCAGTCTTAAAGGTCAATGCACCAAAACTACAGTTAAAACGTAGACAGAAAACACAGAAATTCACATTAACTGATATAGCAAAAGGAGATTCTGTTAAGTCATGGGTAAGCAGCAACAAGAAGATCGTAACTGTTTCAGGGAAACCAAATGGAACATGTATCATCAAAGCCGGTAAGAAAACTGGAAGTGCAAAGATCACGATCACAATGAGATCAAACCTGAAAAAGACAATCGGTGTTAAAGTACAGAAAAAAGCAGTAGCCTGTACATTCATTAAAAATGTACCAAAGAAGCTGACACTAAAACGCAAGAGATCTTATCAGTTAAAACCAGTGATCAATCCGATCACATGTACTTATAAAGCAAAATACAAGACTTCCAACAAGAAGATCGTAAAAGTAACATCCAAAGGAAAGATTACAGCAGTAAAGAAAGGAAAAGCAAAGATCACAGTGATGGTAGGCAAGAAGAAGTTTATCTGCATGGTAACTTTCGATAATATAAAAAAACAACACACAACAAAGCTCGTAAATAAGCCATTTTTACGAGCTTTTAAAAAAAATTAAAAAAACTTTCAAAAAAGTGTTGACATTTATCGAAAATGAGAGTATATTATTATTTGTCGTCAGGCAAGAGAGCTTGAAAGACACAAGGGATCATAGCTCAGCTGGGAGAGCATCTGCCTTACAAGCAGAGGGTCATAGG
>ERZ506896.745-NODE-745-length-21434-cov-4.242341_pt1 | contig 21434 bp, 21 predicted proteins | sample MGYA00513176_ERZ506896 | MGnify/ENA metagenome assembly ERZ506896
CTGCGGCACTCATGTGAAAAAGACAGGAGAAATAGGGATGATTAAGGTTATTTCTCTCATCAATCACAAAGGGGGAGTCCGCCTGCAAATGGTATGCGGCAAAAGAGCTTTGGCGCATTTTGACAAAGTGGATGAAGCAAACAGGGAAATAGGAAAAATATTTTCCGCAAAACCATATGAAACGGCAGAAGCGGCCGCGCATTTTGCGGAGGAACAAATTCGTCTGCGGGAAAAAATAAATGAACTGAATAAAAAATATATGAAAGCACGGGCAGAATTGCTGCCTTCAGAAAAGATATGTATTCTTGCAGAAGAAGGAATGACGATGATGGAAATCAGGAAATTCTGCGAATATCTTTTGAAAGAAGAAAAGGGAGAAATTTGCGCCGTCCTTTCTCCCAAAGATGAAAACGGGTATAACTATGCCATAGGCAGCAACTCCGTTAATTTGAGGAATAAGCTGAAAGATTGGAATGAAAAACTTCACGGAAAAGGCGGCGGAAAGCCTGAGATGGTACAAGGCAGTTTTTCATCCGATTTGGAAACGATCAAATCCGTTTTATCGGAAAAAGAATAAAATAATAAAACTTTTACATTAAAGGGCATCGCGGAAGCAGGAAATACTTCCATGATGCCCTTTTTACTCGAATTTATAAAATATGGAGAGGGGATAAATGATTTTACTCGGAAGGGATGAATTTATCGGATCGACGGTTCAAATTCTTTTTTTAAGACATAGCCGTAAGCATGTTTTTCGCCGTCATTGCCTTCCTCTATATATACTCCTTGGATTTCAGGGGCAAATCCGGGAAAACGGTTGATACTTTCCACCAAATCAAGAAAATATTCAATACATGTTTCAGACCAGCTTTCTCCGGGGTGGAGACAGATAATCCCGGGAGGATAGGGAAGTGCCCCTTCCAGAGCGATGCGGTTTTCCGCATTTTCTAAATCAATGAGTTCGCCGCGGCCGCGAATAAATTCATGATTGGCCTTTTGAGGGCTCATAACATAGGGAGGGAAATATTCCTCAAGAAACAGATGCTTCTGCAAGGTGAATATATGCCGTTCCTTATAAAAATCATGCATTTCTTTGCAAAGTTCGGTGATCGTGTATCCTTTATATCTTTCTTCGTATGCATGGTAAAGTGAGGGGAGAACGTCAGCGAGCGGAGCATTTTCATCAATCAGTTTTTCAAAATCAATGAGCGATTGAACGAGATCATCCATTTTTTTCGCACTTTCTGCAGGAGTCAGAAGGAACAGGATATCATTCAAGTCGCACTTTTCTGGAATGATTTTATTTTCTCGAAGATAGTCGGTTAAAATATTTCCGGGAATACCGAACTCATCATAAGCATTGTTTTCCACATCGATACCGCAGGTGACAAGTTGCAATTTCATGGGATCAATGAAATATTGTTCCTTGCCGTAACCGTGGAAACCGTGCCACGGAGCTTCCGGATCAAATGACCAATAACGAATATCGTTTGCCATCATTTCCGTATCGCCGTCTTCCCATTTTTTGCCGCAAACGACAGGAGGGATAAAGGGGCGTATATAGCGGCATCGGCGGAGGATTTGTTTCCGGGCTTCAATTGCGGTTTTGACGGCATCGGTCCAAAGTTTCTGCCCTGCCTTGCCTTCATGAATTTTTGCATTTATATCCAAAGAAGCGAAAATCTGGTAGAGAGGGGAGGTGGAGGCATGCATCATGAAAGCGTTATTTACTCTCTTATGGGGGACATAGCGATCTTGTCCCTTGATATGAGAATCTTTTTTATGGATTTGGGAAGCCATGGAAAATCCCGCCTGCTGCTTATGAACGGACTGAGAAACAAAAATTCCCGGATCTTCCGGTGTGAGCTCGAGAAGAAGGGGACTGCAGTTTTTCAGCATGGGAATAAATTGTTCATAACCGACCCAGGCAGAATCAAAGAAGATGTAGTCACAGAGGGAACCGATCTTATCGACGACTCGGCGGGCATTATAAATGCAGCCGTCATAGGTGCCGAGTTGTATGACCGCCATACGGACCGGTCTTTTTTCTTTTGCTTTTATCGGATCTTTTTCGGCGATTCTTTTTCTGATATATTCTTCATCAAAGCAATGATCAAGAATTCCGCCGATGGAACCGTAGGCGTTTCTGGCGGTTTCCAGATAAACAGGCATAGCTCCTGCAGATACCAAAGCACCATGGTTGACAGATTTATGATTGTTTCTGTCAAAAAGAACGATGTCTCCTTCGGAGAGTACTGAATTTAATACGACCTTGTTTGCTGTAGAAGTACCGTTTAAAACGAAGTAAGTTTTGTCTGCATGGAATACAGAAGCGGCAAATTTCTGAGCTTCCAAAGCAGGTCCTTCGTGAATCAGAAGATCTCCCATGGCAACATCGGCATTGCAAAGATCGGCATTGAAAACATTTTCTCCGAAGAAATCATAAAAAGCACGGCCGGAAGGATGCTTGCGGAAAAAAGCACCGTTTTGATGGCCGGGACAATCGAAGCGGGAATAATTTGTATTTACATATTTTTCAAGATTTTTAAAAAACGGGGGAAGCAAATCTTCTTCATAAACGGCAGCGGCGTTTTCAATTTGCAGAATACATGAGGCTGGATCTGTCTCACTCGGTTCAATCACGCGGAAGACTTGGGAGATGAGTTCCTTTTCTGCCATCTCATCAGAGCTTTTTATCAGGAAAACGGGGATTTGAAAAGATTTTATGGTTTCATTTTTCAGAATGTCTCGATCCGCCGCGGTGATTACAACGGCAGAAGTATCGGTATAATCCGTGTCACTGATATCGACAATTTCCCGATGGGACAAAAGTTTTAAATGTCGTCGAGCGTTTTTTGAGCAAGCAATTTTCAGATGATTCAATGGGATAACCTCCTGGCGGTAAAGACTGTAAAGGCAGTAAGCCAATGAATGAGCGGTTCTGTGCCGATCCTGTTCAAAATGAAGCTTGTCGGCAGTTCTTCTTATCGATATTATCGTATCTCATTATACTATGAAGAAGACAACTTATTGAAAAATGGGGATATATGATTTGTCAGATATAACGGCTTCTGCATTGCAGTGTTTATATTTCCTTTTCATCGGGGGAAGTTATGTAAGAAGCGTATGAGGGAGTTGATTTTTTAAAGATATAGTTATATACTATACATACATATTAAAAATATCTTTTATGAAAATTTCAAGAAAAATTCTTTTGCCGGTTATAGAAGAAAGGAGTGAAGCGAAATGGGATATATGGCAGAGGCGGGATTCGAAGACATGATGTATCAGATTTACATTATGGCTGTTTTTTTCGTGGAATATGCCAATCTTTTAGTTCCTTATCGGGAAAATTCCAATCTTAAACGTCTGCTGGCCAGATTCACTTCTTTTTTCAAAGGATTCATCGGAGCCGGAGGCCGGAAGATGAAGGCTCTGAAACCATTGGGCTCCGGAGCAGATTCGGCAAAAATAAATATGAAAACTGATTCATTCATGATTGAAAGACAGAAAAAGAAATCATCTGTCTTCATCGCGTCCGTAATGAATCATTTGTTATACGGGATATATGGTTTGCAGCCGCGCAGACAGTTCTGTTATTTTTGATAAATAATAAATTTGAAAAACTGTCCGAGGTGCAACATTTCTTTATGCATCGGCAGTTACTTTTGATAAGAGAATTCTATTGATTGACCATGCTTGCCCCGAGGGGCGGGAAACTTTTATATCGACAAAGAGTATTTCGATACTCGAAACGGACGCGGCGGGCGTCTTTTTTTGTGATATAAGAGAATATGATGAAAATGAATTTATATAATGACATTAAAAAAATTATATCCATAACAGTTCCGATACTGGTGGCGCAACTTTCCACCATGGGCATTAATTTCATAAATACAATGATGGCAGGTCATGCCGGTACGGATGATTTGGCAGGCGTATCGGTGGGGACAGGTTTATTTTTCCCCTTTGAAGCGGCAGCGATCGGTCTTTTAATGGCAGGAACGCCTATTATTGCCCAGCTGATAGGAAAGGGAGATCAAAAATCCATCCCTTTTGTCGTGCGGACAGGGTTATATATAGGAATGATCATTTCCGCTGCTTTTATACTGGCTTATCTGGTCTTTGCGGACTCTGCTCTAAAAAGTCTCTCCTTGGAAGGAGAAGTTTACCATGTGGCCAAATATTACATAGCCGCCATGGTGGTTGCGGTCGTATTTATTTCGTTCATTATTCCGCTCCGTGCTTTGACCGACACGATGGGAGAAACGACCATATCCATGAAATTGTTTGTATCGGCGCTTCCCATCAGCGGAGCATTGAATTATTTATTGATTTTCGGACATTGGGGATTTCCCCGTTTAGGCGGTATCGGTGCAGGAGTTTCCGCAGCGGTTACTTATTTTATCATCCTGATAATGTTTCTCCTGATTGTTTTTAATGACAAAAGATTTATGGGGAAGGAAATCTTTTCTTCTTGGAAGAGCCGTGCTTCCGACTGGAAAGAATATTTAAATGTAGGAATACCCGGCGGTCTTTCCGTTTTTATGGAAATGGGACTTTTCGGAATCATCATTATTTTTATGGCCAAGTTCGGCACGGAAACTTTGGCGGCGTATCAGATTGCCGACAATTTTGCCAATATGGCGTATATGGTGCCCCTATCCTGTGCCATGGGACTCACCATCCTCGTGGCGGAAGCGGCGGGAGCGAACAATCACAGTCTTGCCGGAAGATATGCGAAAGCGGGAATTTTGCTGTCTATCGGATTTTCTTCGGTAGAACTTCTGCTGACCGTTCTTTTCAGAACACATATAGGCATGATTTATACGGACAATTCTTCCGTTATTCTGATTGCTTCTCAGTTCCTGATTTATGCATCCTGTTTCCAATTCTTTGATTCCGTGGCAGGACCTGTTCAAGGAATTTTGCGGGGGTATAAAGACACAAAAGTCCCTTTCGTTTTACTCCTGATTTCTTACTGGTTTATCTGTTTCCCTTTGTCACTGGGATTGGATCATATTATGGACATGGGGGGTATTTCCTACTGGATCGGTCTCGTGACTGCCGCCGGTGCGGCTTCCGTTTTCCTGACCCTCCGTCTTATGACGATAGAAAACTTTTCCTTTGCTTCCATAATTCATGACTTTGAAAGCAGAAGTGAAGAGGAAGTTTACGACATATGGGAGAGGGCAAAGCTTCTCAGAGTCAGAAAAGCTGCCCGGATCAGCCGGCAAAAAACAGCATTGTTGCAATACAGCCGGTCTGTGATAAGGAGAAATATTTATATACCTCAAAAATTGATTCTTGAGATTTCAAGGCATATTCTTATGTTATTGCGTTTGTATACGACAGGGTACGGCAGTAAATCTTATGTCCCATAGCGTATTTAAAATAAAAGAGAGCGGATTCTTTTGATAGAATACCGCTCTTATTTTTATGTCAACAGAAATTTTTTTAAATCACCGGGGCTGTCAAACAGGAAATCCGCACCGGCCTCTTCCAACTCTTTTTTGCTTCCGTATCCCCAAAGAACACCGGCTGATCGGATATGATTGGATTTGGCACCGATGATATCATAATTTTTATCGCCTACCATGAGAACGGAATCATTTCTCTCTGCCGGTACACCCAAAATTGCCAAAGTTTTCCTTATCATCCGGATCTTTTGATCAAAATCTGCTTTGTTTTTCATTTCATCTTCCGGATCACTTCCTACAACGGCAGAGAAGTAAGAAGTAAAATGAAATTTTTGCAAGAGTTTTTCGACAAGGGGGAGAGGTTTGCTGGAAGCGACGGCAAGAGTGGCACCATCGGCTTGCAAAATATCCAATAATTCTTTTATTCCTTCATAAGGCGAAGAATCAAAGACTCCTTTTGTATCGTATTGCTCTCTGAATTTTGTAATAACCGCCAATATATCTTTGTCGGACAGTCCGTAAATCTTTTTGATTTGAACATTCAGGGGAGGTCCGATGAAAGAATGGAGAACGGCAGAATCATTTTCTTCGATTCCTACGGCGGTGAGTCCGTATTGCATGGCTTTTGTAATGCCCGGCCCCGATTCGGAAATAGTGCCGTCCAGATCAAAAAGAATGTAATCGTATTTCATAAAATGCTCCTTTAGTGTGTGTTGAACTCAGTATATCAGAAATTCTTCCATATAAATATAAAAAACGGCTGTGATTGAAGTATATCGATCTTTTTGCTATTCTAAAGAAAAGATTGAATTATCATTTCGTTTTGGAGGAGGACATATGTATATAGACGGAAAAGCATGGATTGCCAACAATGAAAAAAATGAAAGAATCTGCTTAATTCCTAAAATGGTGAACCGTCACGGACTGGTATCGGGGGCTACCGGTACAGGGAAAACAATCACCCTGAAAGTCATGGCAGAAACTTTCAGTGATATGGGAATTCCCGTATTTATGGCCGATGTCAAGGGAGATATTGCAGGAATCATGAATCCCGGTACCGACAGCGAAGATATGCAAAAGCGTTTGGAAAAATTCGGTCTTAAAGAGGCGGGATTTTCTTACAGCGGTTATCCCGTTACCTTATGGGATATTTACGGGCAGAAGGGGATACAGCTCCGCACCACCGTTTCCGAAATGGGGCCCATGCTTTTGTCCCGTATTTTGGAACTGAATGATTTGCAAAGCGATATTTTAACGATTGTGTTTAAGATAGCCGATGATAATAAACTGCTTTTGCTGGACACAAAAGATTTAAAATCTATGCTGAATTATGTCAATGACCATAAGGAAGTATTTGAAGGTCAGTATGGAAAGATGAGTACCGCTTCCATCAGTGCCATCGTACGCTCCCTGGTCGCTTTGGAAACGGCAGGAGGAGATGTTTTCTTCGGCGAGCCGGCTCTGAACATTTCAGACTGGCTTACTTTGGGAGAAGGCGGCAAAGGGATGATTCACATCCTTGACAGTGAAAGTTTGATTAACAACGGGAAAATGTATTCCGCATTCCTGCTTTGGATGCTTTCCGAATTATTTGAAACACTTCCCGAAGTGGGAGATTTGCCGAAGCCCAAGATGGTATTTTTCTTTGATGAAGCGCATCTTCTCTTCGATGGTGCCTCCAAACAGCTTTTAAATAAAATCGAGCAGGTGGTTAAGTTAATCCGCTCTAAAGGGGTAGGCGTCTATTTCTGTACACAAAATCCGAAGGACATTCCCGACGGAGTGTTGGCACAATTGGGGAACAAAGTGCAGCATGCTCTTCGGGCATACACACCGGCAGATCAAAAAGCGGTGAAGGCGGCGGCGCTGTCTTTTCGTGCCAATCCCGAATTTGATACGGCGGAAACGATCATGTCTTTGGGGACGGGCAAGGCAATAGTATCTTTCCTCGGAGAAGACGGTGTGCCCGGCATGGCAGAAAAAGTTTCCATTCTTCCGCCTCGGTGCAGTATGGGAGGAATCAGTGACGGTGAGAGAGATACAGCCGTTAAAGCAAGCCTTTTATACAGCAAATATGCAAACGGCTATGATCCCGATTCGGCGTATGAATTGTTGCAGCGTCTGGGGATGGAGGAAGAGGCTGCCAAAGCAAAAGCTGCGGAAGAAGAGCGATTGGGAAAAGAAAAGGCAAAAGCAGATGAGCTGGCTGCCAAAGCAAGTGAGAAAGCTGCCAAAGAAGCGGAACGCCAGGCCAAAAGAGAAGAAGCAGCCAGAAACAGGGCGATTCAATCGGTGGGAAGTTCCGTATTAGGGACGATTGGCCGTGCGGCAGGAAGATCTTTGGGCGGCAGTTTGGGAGGAAGTCTCGGGAAGAATGTAGGCGGAAACTTGGGAGCTTCCCTTGTTCGCGGTATTTTCGGTACTCTTTTCAAAAAATAGAGGGGGAATTATGAAACGTTTTATAATGATTGCAGTCATGAGCTTCTCCGTTCTTTTAGGAGCAGCCGGTTGCGGAGGAGAAGCGATGGGAGCCTATAAAAAAATAACTCCGAATGAAGCAAAGGTGATGATGGAAGAAAGCAAAGTCACACTGGTAGATGTGAGGACTGAGGCGGAATATAAAAAAGGACATATTCCGGGGGCAATTCTTGTGCCGAATGAAACGATCGGAAATACGATGCCCGAACAGCTTCCCGATAAAAAAGCGACTATTATGGTTTATTGCCGAAGCGGTGCAAGGAGTAAGCAGGCGTCCGATAAACTGATTAAATTGGGCTATGAAAAAGTATATGATTTAGGCGGAATTATTGACTGGCCTTATGAAATTGAAAAATAAATGAAAGGAGGATTACAGAAGCGGGATTCCTTTTTATAAGTAGTGCAGTTGTATTTATTCACTGAAAAGAAATTGTGAATGAAGAAAGGGAGAATGGCATGGAGTTTCAAATTAAATATTATAAAAATTTGGTCTCATTTCATATTCCTGATGAGAATGTGCTGGAAGAAATTAATCCCAATGAGGTTCCTTTCGTAGAATCGGAAACCGGTGAAGTGAAGAGAGCTTTGGAAAATCCCTTCGATACTCCCAAGTTGCGGGATATCGTAAAACCCGGCGAAAAAATCGTGATCGTTACGAGAGACGTGACAAGACCGGTTCCTTCTAAGATTATTCTTCCCTGCCTGATTGAAGAATTGGAAAAAGCAGGCGTTAAAGATGAAGATGTAACCGTTGTTTTCGGGCTGGGAAGCCATAGGGCGCAGACGGACGAGGAACGAAGAAATCTTGTCGGGGAAGATGTTTATAAACGAATTCGCTGCATAGACAGTGATCCGACAGATTGTGTTCATCTGGGAGTATGTAAAAACGGAACGCCCGTCGATATTTTCCGTGTTGTGGCAGAAGCGGATCGCCGCATTTTGGTGGGAAATGTAGAATACCATTATTTTGCAGGATACAGCGGAGGAATGAAAGCAATCATGCCGGGCGTATCCTCAAAAGAAGCGATTCAGGCAAATCATAAAAATATGATTCTGCCCGGCGCTTTTGCAGGGAATTTAAAGAATAACCCCGTCAGAGATGATATAGAAGAAGTGGCCCGGTTTATTACGGCGGATTTTATCCTCAATGTAGCGCTGAATGACCATAAAGAAATCGCTTTTGCGGCAGCAGGCCATCCGGTAACCGCTCATAGAAAAGCCTGTGAATTTTTAGACAAAATATATAAGAAAAAAGTCAAAGAACCGGCAGATATTGTTGTCGTCTCTACCGGCGGATATCCGAAAGATATTAATTTATATCAGGCGCAGAAGTCCATAGATAATGTAAAACATATTGTAAAAAAAGGCGGAATTCTTGTAGTATCCGCCAGCTGCAGGGAAGGCTACGGGAGCGAAGTTTTTAAAAAATGGATTGAAGAATATCATACACCTGAGGAAAGAATTGAAAATATCAGAGAGCATTTTGAACTGGGCGGCCACAAATCGGCAGCTTTGGGATTGGTGCAGGAAAATGCCGACATATATCTTGTTACGGACATGGATGATGAAATGGTGAAAAAAGCCAATATGACACCTTTCCATGATTTGCAGGAGGCGGTGGATCAGGCACTGTTGAAGATGGGAAAAGAAGCAACCGTATATGTAGTTCCGATCGGCGGTTCTACCTTGCCCGTTGTGGAAGAATAAATAAAAAACGTCCTTGCGGATGCATTGATGATGCCGGAAAAAGAGGCAAAGGAAGTCAATGAAAGTCGTAAGGGCGTTTTTATTTTTGGAAATCACAGTTTAAAAATGATTCCCGAAACAGCGGCGACGGCTATATATAATATGGGATGTTTGTTAAATTTTTTGAGAGTAATCCATATAAAAAGGGCAAGGAGTATAGACGGCCACTGAAAGAGAGAAAGAATGTCGCCCGTATTTTGATAAAGATCCCAGTTTGTAAGAGAAATTTTGGCAACACCCAGACCGGCAGCGGCAATCAAAGCAGTGGAACAAGGGCGGAGTCCGTAAAATATTTTCTGTACCAGAAGTGAATTTTTAAATTTGTCCAATGCTTTTGATACGGAAATGATGATAAAAATAGCGGGAGAAGTCAGAGATAAGGTGGCCCAGATGCCGCCCAATATGCCGAGAGTCTGATAACCGGCGTAGGTGGCCATATTAACACCCAGAGGCCCGGGAGTAGATTCGGAAATAGCGATCATATTGGCGATATCTTCCGTGGTAAACCAGCCGGTAGAAGTGGAGATGTCATATAAAAACGGGAGAGTGGCAAGACCGCCTCCGGCAGCCAGAAGTCCTGCCTTAAAGAATTCCCAAAACACAGAAAGCCAGATCATTTATTCACCACCTCTTTTACGGGCGGACGGGGCATAAGGAAACAGCCGGCTATACCTGCAAAAATAACGGAAAATGCGGGGGAAAGCGGGGAAAATAAAGACAGAAGGAGGATGCCTATAAAAATGAAGGCGGTTCGTTTATCGGTTACAGATTTTTTTCCCAGTTTAATGATTGTGTCAAAAATTAAAACGCACACGCAAGCCCTGATTCCGGCAAAAGCATGAATAACAAGAGGATTATCTTGGAAATTGGTCAGAAACAGAGCAATGAGGGTAATGATAATGATAGAAGGGGTGATGATACCCAATGTGGCAAGGATACCGCCGCTGATACCGCTCAATTTGTAACCGATGAAAGTGGCGACGTTGACGGCGATCATACCGGGGGTGCATTGGCCGATGGCAAAATAGTCCATCAATTCTTCATCAGTACCCCATTTTTTATTTTCCACCACTTCTTTTTGCAGAATAGGAAGCATGGCATAACCGCCGCCGAAGGTAACGGCTCCTATTTTGAAAAAAACAAGAAATAATTCTATCAATATTCTCATAAAAATTCTCCCGTAATCGTTTTAAAAGTGAGATATTTTCGGAACAGGTGAACACAAGAAATATAAAAATTCCCTTTGAATCGGGAATTTTTATATTTCCTTATTCTTTATTTTCTTTTTTCTCCGGAATCTTCGGAATTCTTTTTATTCTTTTCCTGTTCATCCATTTTTTTAAAAGCTTCCGCCATTTTTATTTTACGGATGATCTCTTTTCCTGCATCGCTTTGGAGATAAACCAGCGTGGTTTTCGGAACCATGCGGTAAACGGTTTCCCAATCATCTTCGGCGAGAGCTTTGCGGACGGAAGAAGCGCTGACGACCTGATTTCCTTTTTGCTCGCGGGGAATGACCTTTAATTCGATTCCGTTATTGGAAAATACTTCTTTCATGGACTGATTGTATGCCAAAGTGGTTTTGTCCGTCGGTTCTTCCCCTACGAAACGAACGGTAATGTTCAAGGCGGGAGCAATGCGTGTGGCAAAAACGGTGGCGTCTAATTTTGTCTGTGCCGCAAGTTCATCAGTACCTTTGATGAAATAGGTAGGGAAGGTAGCGTTGGAAATGATATAATTGCCGCCGCTGACGACGGAAACACCCTTCATATCCTGAACACCCTGTTTAATCAAAGAAAAACGATCGGAAAAGGGGAATATGGAGCGATCTTCCTGTACGGCAAAAATAATAACTTCATCGCAGTGATTGACTGCATATTCTACAAGAGAACGATGGCCCAAAGTGAAAGGATTGCAGTTCATAACAATGGCACCGCGGTTCTTCCCTTCTCCCGTACCGAGAATGGAACGGACACGGGTCAGATAATCTTCGAGCGTATCCTGTCCCCTTTCTAAAAGACCTGCATAAGGTTCCGCCGTAGCCACTTCCGTGAATCCCATATGTTCAAATACGGGAACATTCTTCGGCTTGGTGAAAATCTGGTTGCCCGTTATGCCCCGCCTGTTCGATTCGCCCTGCAGGTTACGAATGATGCGGTGGGTAAGACCTTTTTTCTGATAATCTTTGCTGATGGCTATATTTCTCATGACACGGCCGCCTAAAGAACCGGTGCCGATTAATTTGCCGTCATCAAAAAGGCCCATGGTATAATCGATATTTCCTGTGAAAGTAAGATCAAAAGTTTTTAAAAAATCGACAACTTTCTGTTTTTCTTCAGGATCGGTCAGAAAAATTTCCCGTTCTGTAATCATGTATTATCTCCTTATCAGATAAAAAATAAAATATGGGGTATACATTTCTTTATATTGTAAACATTATTTATTATATTAATAGTATATCATGAGTAAAGTTGGTTGGTAAATTATCAATAACAAAATTTTCCCGCTGCATTCAAAAAACGATACAGACGCCAAAGAAATTTGTTTATAAATTTGCATTTTTCCGATCGGGCTTGTATAATATAAAAGCTTGTTATTTACAAGTAACTTCCTGGCCCATGGAGAGCATGGGACATAGGTCCGAAAAGGAGGCGATTTCGTGAAAAAGTATGAAGTTATGTTCGTCGTGAATGTTGCAAACGAAGAAGTAATTCAGTCTGCAGTAAAACTGATTCAAGATACGATTGTTCGTATCGGCGGAACAGTTGTGAAAGTTGATGAATGGGGCAAACGTCATCTGGCATACGAAGTCAAGCATCAGAATGAAGGCTACTATGTAGTTGTCGATTTCGAAGCTGACCCGTCACAGATTGCGGAACTTGACCGTATCATCAAGATTCATGAAGAAATTATCCGTCATATCATTGTTAAGCAAGATGACTAAAACCAGAGGTAAACAATATGAATTCAGTTCAAGTAATGGGTAATCTGGCAAGAGATCCGCAGATTCGTGCCACTAAAACAGGACGGGCCGTCGCATCTTTTTCTATTGCGGTAAATCGTAATTATACCACTCCGCAGGGAGAACAGCGGGAACTTACCGATTGGATCAATATCGTAGCTTGGGGAACCTTGGCTGAAGCGGTAGGCAATCAGTTGAAAAAAGGCAGCCGCGTTTTTGTGGAAGGCCGTTATTCTACCAGATCTTACGATACCCCGGACGGACAAAGAAGATATGTTACCGAAGTTGTGGCAAATATGATCGCACTTCCCATCGGCACGGGTGCCCGTACTCAGATGCAGGATCAAAATTTTGCCGGCAGCGAAAATTACAGCCAGTCTAAAGGCGGTTTCAATCAGTTTGGAGATTCTCACACTGATGAGGATATTCCCTTCTGATTCTCAAGTATGGAGGAAATATGATTAAGAGAGATAAAATAAGAAGACCGAGAAGAAAAGTCTGCCAATGCTGCGTTGATCATGTTGATCATGTAGATTATAAAGACATGGCAACACTTCGCCGTTTCGTTTCTGAAAGAGGCAAGATTCTTCCCCGTCGTGTAACAGGAATTTGCGCAAAGCATCAGCGTAAAATCAACCTTGCCATTAAAAGAGCAAGAGCGATTGCACTGCTTCCCTTCAGCGCAGACTGATGGCTATAAAAGCTCCCGTAGGGAGCTTTTTTTAATGAAATTTATTTGATTTATATGAAGATTCCGGTCATGCAAGCAGGAATGGGGAAATAAAATATTTTTCCTTATGTGAAAATTATGATATAATATTGCAGTTACAGGCAATAATTAAACAAAAGTTTATTATAAGGAAGCGCTTGTTGCTTCTTTTTTTTCGTACAGGAGGTATGAATGTACGATACATTTATGGAATTAGGTCTTGTTCCTGAAATTATGAAGGCCATTAAAGATATGGGATTTGAAGAACCGACACCGATTCAGAAAGCATCTATTCCCGCAGCGACAGCAGGAAAGGACCTGATCGGACAGGCCCAGACGGGTACGGGTAAAACCGCTGCTTTCGGGATACCGATTTTGGAAAGAATTGATCTGAAGAGGCCGGGTCCGCAGGCTGTTGTTCTTTCTCCGACGAGAGAACTGGCGATTCAGTCGGCGGAAGAAATTAATAAACTCGCTCAATATTTGCCGATTCATGCTCTTCCTATTTATGGCGGGCAGGATATTGAAAGACAATTCAGAGCACTCCGTAAAAAACCGAATATCATCGTGGCGACACCGGGAAGACTCATGGACCATATGAGAAGAGGGACGATTGATTTATCTCATGTGCAGATTCTTGTCCTTGACGAAGGGGATGAGATGGTGGATATGGGATTTATTGACGATATCCGTAATATTTTATCCGCCATGCCCGAAGAAAGGCAAACCATGTTTTTCTCTGCTACCATGCCCGGCCCCATCAGAGAATTGGCAGAATCTTTCCTGAAAGATCCGGAACTTGTCAAGATCAAGGCGGCTACAGTGACCATTGATCTGGTAGAGCAGGAATATATCGAATTGCCGGATCGGCAGAAATTTGATTGTCTCTGCCGGTTATTGGATATGGAAAATCCTGAACTGGCCATCGTTTTTGTCCGCACCAAGCGACGGGATGATGAAGTGACGGAAGCATTAAAAAAGCGCGGTTATATGGCGCAAGGCCTTCACGGCGATCTGTCTCAGCAGAAGAGAGATACGGTAGTAAGACAGTTTAAAGAAGGAACGATCGATATTCTGGTAGCAACGGATGTGGCGGCAAGAGGTCTTGACATCAGCGGCGTTACCCATGTATACAATTTTGATATGCCTCAGGATCCGGAAATCTATGTCCATCGTGTGGGGCGTACGGGAAGAGCCGGACAAACGGGTCTGGCCATGACTTTTGTCGTTTCCAGAGAAATGGGGCAGCTCCGTGATATTGAAAGAGCGATCCGCCGTAAAATTACAAGAAAGAGTATTCCCACATTAAGTGATGTCATAGAAGGAAATCAGCGTGCCGCTATTGAAAGCTTGCAGGAAACGGCGCAGACGGAAGGATTGGAAGAGTATCGCGAAAATGCGGAAGAACTGTTAAATGATATCGATTCCGTTTCCTTAGTATCGGCAGCCATTAAATTATTGACAAAACAACCTGATGTGACACCCGTGAACATTACCGAAGAACGTCCTCAGTTCAAAAGAAGAAAAGGCTTTGACGGAGGACAGCGCGGTGAAAGGCGCAGACGGTTTGAAGGAAATCACAAAGAGAGAAAACACGGCAATGGCAGAAAAGAAGAATATTCGGATAATCATAAAGCAAGAAAACACAGTGAAGATAAAAAAGACGAACATTCGGGAAGCCATAAAGCAAAAAAACATGGGGGAGATAAGAAAAGAAATATTCATGATTCCGTATTCAAACCCTATTTTAAAGAAATATAATTAAAGAATATAAAAAGCATCACCGAATTGATTATTTTGCGTGATGCTTTTTATGTCCTATCTGTAAGAAATAAAAATACAGGAAAAATCTATTTTGATATAAGTTTATTTTTGAGTTGTAAATACGTATCCGTATAGTAAGGCGACATCTGGGATTCTCTCAAATCGTTTCCGAAAGGTCTTTGACTGAGGGCAAGCAGGGGAGGCGACTGGATTCGTTTGGCTACGGCAAAACCGGAAAATAAATTCCACCATTTTTCAAGATCGGAGATAAAATCAATCGGTGTTTTGAAAATTTCATTAATTTTTACTTTTGTACCGATTGTTTCTTCCAGACGGGACTGACTGTACAGAAGAAGGATATCTTCAGGGGTGAGTCGTTCCTTCGGTTCAATGAAGGAGCGGAAAAGAAAATCATGATATTCGTAAATCAAAGGATCGCCTAATCCTTTGTTGATATCTTGATTTTCAGAAAGCTCTGCACTCGGTTTTATGGAAAAATTTTCGTCAGGGATGATTTTTGAACCATAGAAATGATTTAATTCCCGTCCCAGTTCATATATCTGATGTTTCCACAGATCTCCCGTGGCAGCGAGAGCGCCTGCCAAATCACCGTAAAGCGTTCCATACCCGATTGACAATTCGGTTTTGTTGGCATTGCAGGTAAATATACCGCCGAAGGAGGCGGACAGTGCCGACAGAATGCGGGAACTTCTGTCGCGGGCCTGCATATTTTCCTTCATCAGACCGGAGATATGCAGAGTCTGTTCTTTTCCGGGTGACATAATTTTTAACCCGTCCAGAGATTCGACGGTAGCATCGATAAAGTTGCCGATGGGAATTTGCAAAAAAGGAGATTCCAGATTATCCGCCAATTTCTTTGCCAGATTTTTTGTGATTTCCGAATTAAATTGTGTGGGAGTATTCACCAAAAGAAGATTTTCTCGAGGAAGGACAGAGCGGTACAGTGCCGCATTGACGGCTGAATCTATGCCGCCGGAAATACCGATCACCACTTTTTCTGTATGAATGGCGGAGAGAAATTCTTTGATACCGTAACGGAGGGCGGGAAGAAGTTCGTCAGCGGAGTGCGGAACGGACGGTTTTTCCGGAATAATTTGCTTTGCATCCGGATCAAAAGAAAACAAGCTGCGCTTTTCCTGATAGGATTCGGCTTCGGATAATAAATTTCCTTCCTTGTCATATGCGGCGGTCATTCCGTCATAAACATAGCAATTTTTTCCGTTATTTTCGAAGCCTCTTCGATTTACATAAATGATGGGACAGTGAAACTTTGCAGAAGCATTGCTGAACAGATGGTGATATTTTTCTTTTTTTTCAAGGCAGAACAGTGAAGATGCCGGATTGAAAATAATATCGGTTTGTTTTTCCGAAAGAATTTTCATGGGAGAAATAAAAAAATCTTCATCAAAACTGTCTTCGCCAAGCAAAATTCCCACCTTGAAATGTTCCCCTCTGATTGAAAAAGAAAAAGGGGAAAACAAGTCGCAGGGAGAGATTTGTTCTTCTCTTGCCCAAACAAGGGAATCCGTAAAATATCGTTTATCATCAAACTGACGGTAAGCAGGAAGTAGGGTCTTAATGATGTAAGGCAGTTTCCCGTTGGAAAGAAAGGTGCCTTTGGAGGCAATAAATAGAGCATTGTATTTTCTCAGGCTTCCGCCTTCATTCCTTTTACTTCTGTCAACAGCTATATTTCCAAACAGGACTATGATATTTTCGGCGGCTTCAGCTATCTTTCTTCCGTAATATTCACACTCCCGGAGAAAAGCGGATTGTTCCCATAAATCACCGATCACGGATCCGGATAAACACAATTCCGGAAGGAGGAGAAGATCGGCGCCGTTTTCTTCGGCGGCTTTTATTTCTTTTAAGATATTTTCAAAATTACCGCGGATGTTTCCGGGGAGAACGGCAAGCTGTGATGTTTGGATACGGATCATGGATATCGGCTCCTTTCCTTTGCGTTTCCTCTATTGTACAAAAGCATTTCCTTCGTGTAAATAAATGGATCTTGGTATATAATAAGAAAATAATCGGAAAGGAATTTCATGAAACTTTACAGAACATATTCTGACTATTTGAAGGAAAAGTATAAGGAAAAAGTATATAAGATACCGATTGCGATTCCCGTTACCTGCCCGAACAGGGACGGACAACTTTCTGCGGAAGGATGCATATTTTGCGGTTCCATCAATGCCGATTATGAAACGAATGCATTGGGAATGGAAATCAAAAAACAGATTGACCGAAGTATTTCCCATGTGGGACGTAAATATAAAGCAAAGAAGTTTATCGCTTATTTTTTAAATTTCACGGCTACTTATGCTCCGCCGGAAGATTTCAAAAAATGGGTGGAAGAGGCCTGCTCCCATCCGGATATAGTGGGACTGAATATTTCCACGAGACCGGATTGCATTCACGAGAAGTATTTGGATATACTCAAAGAAGCAAAAGAAATATACGGGACGGATATAACCGTAGAGTTGGGACTGCAAAGTGCCAATCCCCATACGCTTATAAAAATCGGGCGCTGCCATACGGCAGCTGAATTTATAGATGCCGTTCTCAGGATAGAAAAATATCATTTTAATATATGTGCTCATATAATTGCCGATCTTCCATGGGATGACAGGATTGATGTGGAAGAAACGGCTAAACTGGTTTCTGTTCTTCCCGTCACGGAGATAAAAATACATTCCCTCTATGTAATTAAAGATACACCGCTTTCTGATATGTATGCGAAGGGAGAAGTACGGCTTCTTTCGCAGGAAGAATATGCAGAGCGGGTTATCCTCATTTTATCTAAAATAAGGCCGGATATAGTGGTGCAGCGTATCGTGGGACGGGCATCGGAGAATACGGTTTCCGTCAACGGAGGAAGGCCTTGGTGGGAAGTCAGAGACTATATAGAAGACATGATGAGAAAAAGAAATATCCTGCAAGGGTCAAAATGTGATTATATGGACGGTGCCGCCGTCCGTCAGTGGACAGATTAAAAAGAAGGAGTGACTACCCATAGAAGAAAAAATAACAAAAGAAATGATGGTTAATGATATTCAGAATGCTGCTCATATTTTTGAAAGAGACAGTGAATGGCTGCATTTTATAGGAGAACATTATCATACGGAAATTTTCGGCAGGGGCAATTTAATCCGTGTCAGCGGCTCCGCGGAAGATGTCGATAAAAGTATGGCCGTCCTTGAAGAGCTTATGCGGATGATACAAAAGAGAATCCGCATTTCCGAGCGGCAGGTCCGGATGGTGATTCAATTTCTTGATGAAGGTAAAATTCATATCCTTCGGGAAATGGAAGAAGACATCATCAATGTGACGAAGAACGGAGAACAGATCCGTCCGCGCACTTTGGGACAAAAGATCTATATTGACGCTATCCGGAAACATTCGATCACTTTCGGCATAGGTCCTGCAGGAACGGGAAAAACATTTCTGGCTGTCGCCTTGGCCGCTTTTTATTTAAGAAATCATGATGTGCAGAGGATCATTTTGGTCCGGCCTGCCGTGGAGGCGGGGGAAAAGCTCGGATTTTTACCGGGAGATATGCAGGAAAAAGTAAATCCTTATTTGCGGCCTCTTTTTGACGGTCTTCTCCAGATGTTCGGGCCCGAAGAATTTTTGAGGCTGCAGCAGAAGGGACAGATCGAAGTGGCACCTCTTGCCTATATGCGAGGGCGTACACTGGAAAAAGCTTTTGTCATTTTAGATGAAGCGCAGAACACCACAATAGAACAAATTAAGATGTTTTTAACCCGTCTGGGATTCCGGTCAAAGATGGTGATAAACGGAGATATAACACAGATCGATCTGCCGAATAATGTAAAGAGCGGTCTGGTGGATGCCGAGCGGGTTTTAAGAAATATTTCGGATATTTCCTCCATCAAATTTACGGAAGAAGATGTGGTTCGTCACGATTTGGTTGCCGCTATTATTCATGCTTATGAAGAGGATTCGAAAAGAAAGAAACGGAGAGAGGAAACACATGGACATCACGATTAATTACAGCGACATGAAACTGTACAGTGAAGAATTGGAAAATTTGATTTTTACCGTATTGAAAAAAGGAGCGGAACTTCAAAAAGTAGCAGATGACAGTGAAATCAGTGTTCTTATTTGTGATGCTGATACCATTCATGAGTTAAACCGGACCTACCGTAATGTTGATGCGCCTACGGATGTGCTTTCTTTTGCTTTAAACGAAGGGGAAGAGGGCATGCCGGAAGAAGAAAAAGCGTTGGGCGATATCGTCATTAATCTGGACAGAGCCGCCGAACAGGCTGAAGAGTACGGACATAGCAGGGAAAGGGAAACGGCGTATTTGTCGGTTCACGGATTTTTACATATTCTCGGATACGACCATTATGAGGAAGAAGATAAGAAAAAAATGCGTCAGGCGGAAGAAGATATTTTGAAAGCTTGCGGATTGGAACGAGTGATCACAGAAAGTACATCCGGCGATGGAAAAAATTGAAATAGAGACATTGATTTCTGCGGCCCTGAAAGCGAGGGAAAACGCGTATGCGCCATACTCTGAATATGCTGTCGGAGCGGCCGTTATGGGAGCGGACGGTCAAATTTATTCGGGATGCAATGTAGAAAATGCTTCCTATCCTGCGGGAATGTGTGCAGAAAGAAATGCCGTCGGAGCGGCTGTTGCGGCAGGAGTAAGGGGATTTACGGGGATGGCGATAGTCGGAAGCGAAGAACATTTTACACTGCCCTGCGGAATTTGCCGCCAAGTGATTTCAGAATTTCATGTGCCGCTTATTATCACGGCAAAAAATAAAGAAAATTATCAAATATTTAAAGAGGAAGAACTGTTGCCCCATGCTTTTGTGAAGGAGAATCTTAAAGAATCGTGAAGAGGAAACGGAAATGACAGAAGAAAAATTTCACTCCGGCTTTGTTGCACTGGTGGGACGGCCGAATGTAGGAAAATCCACTTTGATGAATGCGGTTTTGGGAGAAAAAGTCTCCATAGTTTCCGCTCATGCACAAACAACAAGAAATAAAATTACCGGCGTATGGAACGGAAACAACAGTCAGGTCGTCTTTTTGGATACACCGGGAATGCATAAACCGCAGAGCAAGCTGGGACAGGCAATCCGTCAAAGCACGATAGATGCGTTGGATGAAGTGGATGTCATCGTTTTTATTTGTGCCTGCGATGATCCTCTCGGTGCGGGAGACAGATATATATTAAGCCTTCTTCAGGACAGAAAAGTACCCATCATTCTCGTCCTGAGCAAAATTGATCTGATCAAAAAAGATGAGCTTTTGAAAAAAATCGATCAGTACAGCAAAATGTATTCTTTTTCGGAAATTATTCCTTTATCTGCGGTAAGCGGAGAAAATATAGATGCCTTTACAAAAATATTGGAAAAGTATTTACCGGAAGGTCCCAAATATTTTCCCGATGATATGGTGACCGATCAGCCGGAACGTAATATCGTACAAGAAATCGTAAGGGAAAAATTACTGATCCGCACCAGAGAAGAAGTCCCTCATGCGATCGGTGTGTTTACCGAAGAATTCAGCGAAAGAGAAAACGGGAAAATTTATATCCGATGCACGATTTATGTGGAACGGGATTCACAGAAACGCATCATCATAGGGAAGAAGGGTTCTCTTTTGAAAGAAGCGGGTCGGGAAGCCCGGGAGGAAATACAAAATATCATAGGAGCTCCGGTATTTCTTGACTTATGGGTAAAGGTAAGTAAAGACTGGAAAAATAAAGATTATATTTTGCAAGAACTCGGATACAAAGAACATAAGTGATTGATTCAAAGGGAGGAATGTCTTATCAGTATCCATTTAGAATGGACGGTCATTTGGGCGGTTATTGCATTGGCAGCTGCTTTTTTCAATTATATGTGTACGGTTATTAATTTTTCCTTTGCCCGGATGAGGAAGAATTATATTGAAAATAACGATGAAATGAATTCGGAATTGGTAAAAAAAGTAGCGCCTTATTACAAAAAAACATCGGAAGTCATTGCAGGAACACAATTGGGATATATTGTATTCTCCGGTATTTTCGCTTGGTCTCTCTATCGTATGGTGACAGCAGGGCTGGCTTTACCGGCAGATTACGGATTTAATGTTTCCGAGGGCGTTGCCCATGGGGTTGCTCTGATTTTTTGCGTGATTGCCGTTTTATTATTCTGGATATTTACGGTCTTATTGCCTGCCTCGATTTCGCTTGTGAGACCGCTCCCCATGCTGTCATCGCATATCTGGTTTTCAAAGATATTGAATAACTACTTTCCGCCTTTTATAAAACTCGGAGATCGGAAGAGCGTCGTGTAGGGAAAGAGTG
>ERZ506896.756-NODE-756-length-21167-cov-8.247821_pt1 | contig 21167 bp, 14 predicted proteins | sample MGYA00513176_ERZ506896 | MGnify/ENA metagenome assembly ERZ506896
AAAGTTCAAAAAGGTGATAAAGTCTTTAGTGCAACTGATATTATTAGAAAATAATAAGATTTAGAATCATCAAAAACACATCCAAGGAGAATACAAAATAATGGAAGAAAGATGGGACATCTACGATAAAAACAAACAACCAACCGGTCGTACAATGAAGAGAAATGACTGGACATTAAAAGACGACGAATATCATTTAACGGTTCTTGGAGTTATTAGAAGACCAGATGGAAAGTTCCTGATCACAAAGAGAGTCATGACCAAGGCATGGGCACCAGGATGGTGGGAAGTGTCTGGAGGAGCTGCACAGGCTGGAGAGACTTCTTATGATGCAGTGCTTCGTGAAGTAAAAGAAGAAACAGGACTTGATGTCAAAGGCGCAGAAGGCGGATACATGTTTACCTATAAGAGAGAGAATCCAGGAGAGGGAGATAACTATTTTGTAGATGTTTACCGCTTTACATTGGATATTGATGACAGTGATGTAAACTTTCAGGAAGCCGAGATTGATGGGTATATGTTTGCAACAACGGATGAGATCAAAGCTTTTGCAGAAGAAGGCATTTTCTTACATTACGACAGCATAAAAAAAGTATTTGAATAAATGGAAAGAATCGACGAAAAAGATGCAAGATAAGTCCATTTGATGGCAAAGTTGTTTATCAGAGAGTGTTTAATACGATTAAATTATATGCCAAACAAAGAAGATTAATCTCCATAGTTTCAGATCAGATTCATGAAAAAGAAAAAAGCAATCAGATGTGTATGATGTACTTGTCAGCGAACGGGTATACAAGATGATATTCTGGAAAAGATTCATTATAAATAATAAGAAGAGGATGAATTATGAGTTCAATAACAAAACGCAGTAAATATGAAATTGATATGTGCAATGGGACGATCATGGACAAACTAATATCATTTTCGTTACCGTTGATGTTATCAGGAATCCTGCAATTGATGTTTAATGCAGTCGATATTATCGTAATTGGAAGATTTAGTGGAAGCCAGTCATTGGCAGCAGTTGGTTCTACGACAGCCCTGATCAATATGTTTACCAATTTGTTTATTGGAATCTCATTGGGAGCGAATGTATTATCAGCGAGATTTTATGCAGCGGGTAAGGACAAAGAGATGTCAGAGACTGTACATACGGCGATCACACTTGCATTGATCAGCGGGATTATAATGGTATTTGTAGGTTTGATCTTTGCAAAACCAGTGTTAGAACTGATGGATACACCAGATGATGTAATCAATCTTTCAACACTTTATATGAGAATTTATTTTATGGGAATGCCATTTTTTATGCTTTATAATTATGGTGCATCAATCTTAAGAGCCGTTGGAGATACAAAACGTCCGTTATTTTTCCTGATCATAGCAGGAATCGCGAATGCAGGACTTAATATGTGTCTGGTGATCATTTTTCATCTTGGAGTAGCTGGAGTAGCGATCGGAACTGTGATCTCGCAGTTTATTTCAAGTGTTCTTGTATTACGCTGCCTGTATCAGTCACAGACAAGTTATCAGTTGCGATTTTCAAAATTAAAGATTAACGTAGAGTATTTAGAACAAATCTTCCAAGTAGGAATTCCAGCAGGAATCCAGAGCACAGTCATTAACTTTTCAAATGTACTGCTTCAGTCATCTGTAAACTCATTTGGTTCGATCGCAATGGCTGGATATACCGCGGCGAATAATATTTTTGGCTTCTTATATGTGACAGTCAATGCGGTAACTCAGGCATGTATGAGCTTTACAAGCCAGAATTATGGCGTTGGAAAATGGAAACGAATGGACAGAGTATTGATTGATTGTTTGATTTTATCATTTATAGCAATGATGATTCTTGGAAATAGTGCATATTTCTTTGGACCAAAACTTTTGACGATCTATACAAGCAATCCAAAGGTTATTCAGTGTGGAATGGAAATCTTATTATATACAACAGTAACCTATTTCCTATGTGGATTCATGGATCTGTTTCCAGGTGCGTTGCGTGGAATGGGGCGTTCTGGTGTGCCGATGATCCTTTCGATCATTGGAACGGTTGGAACAAGAATCGTATGGATCTTCTGGATCTTCCCAAGTCACAGGTCGTTAGATATTTTATTTATTTCATATCCGGTATCATGGATTATAACGATCATCTTACAGGTTATCTGCTATTACTTTGTGAGAAAACAATTGTACGGAAAAAAGATTGCACAAGCATAAATATCAAATAATATATAAAAATGTCGTATGTCAGTAAATTATTTTGACATACGACATTTTTGATTCATAGTTGATTTAAATAAAATCTAAGACTTGATCATTTTTTCTTTTTGTGGAGATGAACTTCAGGAATTGCTACATTATCATAAAGAATAGAATGTTCTTCTTCTTTTTCAACTTCCTGTTCATCAATTTGTTCTTCTATCTCATCAAAATCCTTTGTGTGGATCTCTGGGATAGCAACATTCTCGCTTTTCATTTTATAGTCTAGTTTTTCTCTGAGGTTTTTTTTGATCTCATCACGTTTCTTTTTTCTCTTTCCAAACATTTTCATTGACTCCCTTTAAGATTATAGAAAATTGATAAAAAATGTAATTACCAGACTGTTTAAGAAGTCTGCAAATAAACTACCGATCAAAGGCACCAGAAGGTAAGCTTTGACAGATGGAACATAACGTTCACAGATGGCCTGCATATTCGCCATGGCGTTTGGAGTGGCTCCCATTCCGAAACCACAGACACCAGAAGATAATACAGCAGCATCATAGTCTCTTCCCATGATATTAAATATTACGAAATATGTAAAGAAGAACATTAAGATTGTCTGACCTGCAAGTAATGTGATCAGTGGAAGTGCAAGGTCTGCAAGCTGCCATAATTTTAATGTGATCATGGCGATTCCCAAAAACAGGGATAAGCTGATACCACCGATGTCGTTGATCTCACCCATATAAATTGTAAATTTTCCAGAATACTCACCGATGTTACGCATACATGCAGCAGCGATCATAGCACCAATATAAATTGGGAATGTCATTCCTGTCATGGATAGGAACTTGGAAATGATCGTTCCAATACCAATAGCAATGATCAGCTGAAATACAGCAGCTGGATACATGCTGGTGTGACGTTCATGTTTCTTTTCTTCTTCTACCAAAAGGCTGTCATCTTCAGGAATAGCAGTTTTTAATAGATCTTTTTTCTCGATCAGTCGTTTGCCGACAGGTCCACCCATGATACTTCCTGCAATCAGACCGAAGGTTGCGGCAGCAGTACATAGTGTGCTTGCTCCTTTTACACCAAAGTCTTCAAGAACAGGGCCGAAAGCACCGGCAGTTCCATGACCACCGATCATAGGAATAGAACCAGTACACAGACCAACCAAAGGACTGATATGAAGTACTTTGGCAAGGCCGACTGCAAGGAAGTTCTGACTTACGATCAGAGCGATCACAAGCATAAGGAAAATGATCAAAGATTTTCCACCGCTTTTTAATACCTTTAAGTTTGCCTGAAATCCAACAGAAGTAAAGAAGAATACCATACATACTTCTTTCAAAATATCATCAAATGAAAATTCGGCGATTCCTGTTACAAAGCAGATACATGTAAAAACTGCAAAGATAACACCACCGATAACAGGTGCAGGAATGCAAAATCGTTCTAAGATTGCAATTCTGTGTTTTAAAAAGTTTCCTAACATCAAAACGACTACGGCGACCGCGATCGTCTGATACATATCTAGTTGTATTGTCATTTATTTATACCGCAGCGGATTAATTGCTTCCTTTCTCTGTATTTACCGTGATTCCATATTGTTTGTAGTAAGCAGCTGCACCATCATGGAATGGAATCGTGATTCCCTCTACAGCAGTTTTCTCATCAAGAGAAATATCTACAGGGAGTGCATACTGAATCTTCTGTTCATTTGCAAACAGAATCTTTGTGAGTTGTTTAACCGTATCTTCAGACAACTTGTCACTTGCAAGAAGTACCGCTTTAACACCGACAGTTTTTACAGGCTGAGTCTGATCAGTATAAGTATTTGCAGGAATTGAGTATTCTGTGTAAAACTTATAAGACTTCTTCAGACGATCAATACCTTTCTGGTCAAGGCTGATAAGACGGATCTTACGTTGCTTTGCTAATTCGTTGATCACAGTTGTCTGTACTCCAGCGGTACAGAAAAGAGCATCAATATCACCAGAATTCAATTTCTTTGCGGCGTTTGTGTAATCAAGATTTACTTCATCAACAAGCTTTTCATTTAATCCGTAAGCACTTAAGATCTGTATAGCATTCTGTTCTGTTCCAGATTCTTCCTCACCAATACTGACTTTCTTTCCTTCCAGATCTTCAATAGAATGGATTGATGAATCAGCAGGTACGACAATCTGACACGCTTCAGTATAAAGCGAAGCAATGGCACTATATCCTTGATATTTTTTATCATTTTCAAAAATACCAGTGCGCTCATATGCATCATTGATCAAATCCATTTGGGCAACTGCCATCTGGATATAATCTTTTGACAACAGACGAAGGTTTGCTGCGGAACCAGCAGTTGTTTTTACTTCGATATTATAGTTTTTGCTTTTGGATGTGACAAGGTTTGCAAAAGTATCACCAAAAACCTGATAAGTACCACCAATACCAGCAGACCCAAAACGGATCTTCCCGGCATTAACCCCACATCCAGTCAGGCATATGCAGATCATGACTGCAACAGCACAAAGGATTGTAAGTTTTTTCTTCAAAGTATCACCTCTTATTATTTATTTGCTCAGTGTATGTTATTATTTTAACATTAAATTACTATTTCGAAAAGATAAAAAATCTTGACTTAGAGTGTACTCCAACTTATATAATAAAAAAACGAATAAAAATCAGATAAGGAGAAAGAGCATGTATATTGAAAATATCAATGGACCAGAAGATGTCAAAAAATTATCCGATGAGCAGTTAAATGTCCTTGCCGAAGAGATTCGTAAGGCATTATTAGAAAAATTAAGTAAGCATGGAGGCCACTTTGGGCCAAACTTTGGTATGGTAGAAGCAACGATCGCTATGCATTATGTATTTGAATCACCAAAAGATAAGATCGTATATGACGTTTCTCATCAGTCTTACCCACACAAGATGTTAACTGGTCGTAAAGATGCATTCTTATACGAAGAACATTATGATGATGTATCAGGATACAGTAATCCAGGAGAAAGTGAACATGATCATTTTACGATCGGCCATACATCAACTTCTGTAAGTCTTGCATTAGGACTTGCCAAAGCAAGAGATTTAAAAGAAGAAGATGAAAATGTGATTGCAGTGATCGGTGATGGATCTTTAAGTGGAGGGGAAGCTTTAGAAGGACTTGATTACGCAGCAGAATTAGGTGGAAATCTAATTATCATAGTCAATGACAATGATATGTCGATCACAGAAAACCATGGTGGATTATATGAAAATTTAAAAGAACTTCGTGAAACAAATGGGGAAGCAGAATGCAATCTTTTCAAAGCCATGGGATTAGATTACATTTATGTCAAAGAAGGAAATAAAATTGCTGATCTGATCAAAGCATTCAAACAGGTCAAAGATACAAAAAAAGCAGTTGTCGTTCACATTAATACGCAAAAAGGAAAAGGATATAAATTAGCCGAAGAACATAAAGAAGACTGGCATTACTGTGCTCCATTTGATGTGGAAACAGGAAAACCTTTATATTCATTTGAAGGAGAAGATTTCTCAAGTGTAACAGCAGATTATCTCTTAAAGAAAATGAGAGAAGACAAAAAGGTAGTAGCCATCACATCAGCAACACCAACCGTTATGGGATTCACAGAAGACAAACGTAAGGAAGCTGGAAAACAGTTTATTGATGTTGGAATTGCAGAAGAAACAGCAATGGCAATGGCAGCCGGAATCGCAGCAGGTGGTGGAAAACCAGTTTATGGAGTATATTCAACATTCGTACAGAGAACATATGACCAGATCACACAGGATCTCTGCATTGACAGCAATCCAGCAACGATCGTTACATTCTGGGGATCCGTATATGGAATGAATGATATAACACATCTTGGATTACAGGATATTCCAATGATGAGCAATATTCCGAATCTGGTATATCTTGCCCCAACAACAAAAGAAGAATATCTGGCAATGTTAGACTGGAGTATCGATCAGGACCAGTATCCAGTAGCGATCAAACTGCCAGGAGGGGAAATGATCTCAGATGGCAAAGAAGTAACAAAAGATTTCAGCCAGTTAAATAAATATGAAGTAACACAAAAAGGAAGCAAAGTTGCGATCATCGGACTTGGAACATTCTACAACATGGGATGTGAAGTTGCGAAAGCAGTAGAAGAAAAGACAGGAACAAAAGCAACTGTGATCAATCCATATTATATTACAGGAATTGATGAAGCATTATTAGAAGGTCTTAAGAAAGATCATGATGTAGTGATCACATTAGAAGATGGATTCTTAGAAGGTGGATTTGGCGAGAAGATTGCAAGATTTTATGGTAATTCTGATATGAAAGTATTGAATTATGGAGTTAAGAAAGAATTGCTAGATCGCTATGATGTGAAGGAATTGCTTAAGAAGAATCGATTGACAGTTGAGCAGATCGTAGAAGATCTGTAAGATTTAAATAGTATAAAAAAGAATCCTAAAAATAACAGGATTCTTTTTTTATTACAAATATAAATCTGGACGGTGGAGCGTGTTAAGTGAAAAATTTAAAAAAGAGAAAAATTGAGTGATTTTTTAGGGCTGACAGATGTTTCATTCTGTCTAAAATGTAGTAACAAACTAAAAAACGCCGCACGTCCAGACAAGATTGCCCAGACGGCCGGCGATTAATGATCATACTCCCATGTGGTTGATTCCACGTGCTCCGTCAGTCATATGACCTCATGGGTATTAGGTTACTATAACTGATAAGATTCGTCAAGCCAGAATTTTAAGAAAATACAAATGTTTTTGTATGAAATTTCAGACAATTATAAAATGATGATGAATAAAAACAAGTAAGTAGGGCATCCTTTGAGCATGAACAAAAAAAACATGATCAGAGGATGTCTTTTCTTTATCATAATTGCTGGAAGCATCATGATATGGCAAAGATATACTTTTCATAAAATACAACAAAACAAAATACAGCAAAATTTAAAAAATAATCTGATCCGTTTCCATGTCAGAGCAAACAGTGACAGCAGCTTTGATCAGGCGTGTAAATTAAAAGTAAGAGATGCTGTGATCAGCAAAGTCAGTCAGATGATGGATAAGGCAGATACAAAAGAGGAAGCATTTGACATCCTAAAAAAACAAAAAGATAGTATAAAAAATACGGCACAGGAAATATTAAAGAAAGAGGGAGTTATACAAAAGGTAAAAGTACATTTTGTACAGGAAAAATTCCCAGAGAAAACTTACGGACAATATACATTTCCAGAAGGAATCTACGATGCATTAAGAATTGATCTTGGAGAGGCAAAAGGACATAACTGGTGGTGTGTCATGTTTCCAGATCTATGCGTAACAAAAGATGACAAAGTAAGAATTAACAATACGGCAAGAAAAAAGATGGAGAAACTTTTAGGAAAAAAAGCAGTTGAGAAAATTACAAAAGATAAATATCTTGGATGGTTGTTTAAAGCATAAGAAAAATGGAGCGGTCAAATTGTACCGCTCCATCTTAAAGTTATGTATTCTATGCTAATGGTTTCTTTGCAGAGACAAGAAGTAAATGTTTCTTCTTATATACTCTGAATTTTGTAAGTCCTGCATTCTTAAAATATTCTAAAGTCTCATATGTAGAATGTCTGCGGTTGTCACCGGCAGTTAAATAGGATGGAATATTAGAAACAATTCGCAGAGCATCAGGCAGAGCAGACTCACCAATATAAAGTCTTCCACCAGGAATTAAAACACGAAAAGCTTCATTAACAAACTTCTGTGGATCTTTGAATGTATGGAAATCATCACATACGGTGATCACACGGAAACTATTGTCATCGAAAGAAAGGAAATCACTGTAGCTTGTCTCAAAATGAAGGTCTGGCCAGTTTGACCTTGCCTCAAGAATCTTATCTTCAGATTCATCAATTCCATATCCTTCAACATCTTTCCAACGAGTCAGTTCATGTAAAAAAGTACCATCACCGCAACCGACATCTAATATATTGTCTGCATCTCTGATACAGATCTTCTTGATCATTTCATCCCGTAAAGCATCTCTCATAAGAAACTCCTTTCGTATGCCTTGTGGTTTATATGGCATCTCCCTGTTACTCTTAATAATACCAGAAAATGGTATCTTTGGAAAGGAGAGCACTAAGGAGTGATTATAGCATAGATACAGAATTTGTCAAATTGTGATTTAAATTCTTCCTTCCTTAAACTCACGCATCATCTCATTTGTCAGACTAAAATCATTTGGTTGTAATTCGATCTCATCTCGTGTTTTCCATTCTGCAAGTTTCAATTCAGAAGCATCCATATGAATGTCGGTATCACCATCAACTTCACAGTAGAATCCAGCAAGCAGATCATCAACAACACCCCAAGGCTGGGATTTGTAATACTGAATATTTTTTACACGAAGTCCAGCTTCTTCCATAACTTCACGTGAGACTGTCTCTTCCAGAGTTTCCCCGATCTCTGTAAATCCGGCGATCAGGGCGAATGGAGTAAATCCCTTGCGGTATTTGGTAAGAAGAAGTTTATCATCATTTTTAACCCCGACAATGACTGCAGGTACGATTCTTGGATAGATCAGATGGCCACAGGAAGGACATTTTAAGGCACGTTCTGTAGAAGAATGGACAGTTTCATGACCACAGCAGCCACAGAAACGATTGGTACGGTACCAGTTATAAAGATGCAGACCTGTGATCGCAGCAAAAGTACGGTATTTTGGACCGATCTGCTGATTGCGGAGATCACGTACCGTACAGAAGTTATAACCTTCAGGAATCTCTTCAGGATCTTTATTTAATAAGAAGTAATCATCATCGTCAACAGAAAAAAGATAAGTAAGAGTATCTTCTGTAACATGAGCATCATTTACAAAATCACTTAGGCGGGGAAAAGATAAAAATAAATCCTCTTCATTTAAAAGAGTAGGCCTTGCAAGTTTTCTGCCATCTCCAGTACGGATCATTTCATCAGGCAAAAAGAGATTCTCCTGCCCCATTTCTTCCAGATCAGATTTCTTTAATAAACGATGAAGAAGGCCATCCTTTGTGAAATATAAAATGATACTGTCAGTATCAGGTTTTTTGGCTGGATCGTAGTGATTGTCTAATTTATGAGGGTAAATATCTTGAATCATAGTTGGTTGTTCTATTCCTTTCTATATATAGTAAATAAAAAACAATATTATCATATCAGAATCATGTAAAAAATCCTAGATAAAAACTAAGTAAAGACAAAACGAAACAGAAGTGATATACTATCTAAGTAGGTGAAAGATATATACAATTAAAGGTAGGATCACATATGAGTAAGTTATGTAGTTGTATTGTTCCATGTTTTAATGAAGAGGAAGTAATTCCGCTTTATTATGAGGAGATGCAGAAAGTAAGGAAACAAGAAGAAGGGAAAATTGACTTTGAGATTATCTTTATCGATGATGGAAGTAAAGATAAGACATTAGAAGTTATAAAGAAATTAAGCGAACAGGATGAATGTATTCATTATGTATCATTTTCCAGGAACTTCGGAAAAGAAGCTGCGATGTATGCAGGATTTGAACATGCCAATGGTGAATATGTTGTGACAATGGATGTTGATCTTCAAGATCCGCCACATTTAATTCCAGAGATGATCCGATTCATCGAGGAAGAAGGATATGATAGTGTGGCAACAAGACGTGTTACAAGAAAGGGAGAACCACCGATTCGCTCATTTTTCGCAAGACATTTTTATGGATTGATCAATAAGATCTCTGATGCTGATATCGTAGATGGAGCCAGAGATTTTCGTATGATGAAGAGAGATATGGTTAACGCAATCCTTTCCATGCCAGAATATAACCGATTTACAAAAGGTATCTTTGGATGGGTAGGATTTAAAACAAAATGGATTGAATTTGAGAATGTAGAACGTGCAGCAGGAGAGACAAAGTGGTCATTCTGGAAATTATTCCGATATGCATTAGAAGGAATCATTGCATTCTCCACAGTGCCGCTTACGATCGTATCACTGATCGGAGTGATCGTTTGTATCATCGCATTTTTATTCCTATTGTTTGTTGTCATAAGAGCAGTAATATTTGGAGATCCGGTCGCAGGATGGCCGTCATTGATCTGTGTTATTAGTTTCTTAAGTGGAATTCAGTTACTTGGAATCGGAGTTGTAGGAATGTATTTGTCTAAGACATATTTAGAGACAAAGAAACGTCCGATCTACATTAAAAAAGAAAGTAAATAAGATACGAAATATTCTTCTTTTATGAGATATATATAAAGGAAGAATATTTTTTTTCTCTTTTTAGCAAAAAATGACCAATTGTACAAAAAATAAAAATGACCAACGTTCAATAAATAGTTGACTTTTATCAAGAAAGTGCATATAATAACGAATGATTTAAGGAGAAGAAACCTCTTTGATAGTAACAATAATGCAAGGAAGGAGCAGCTGTGATCATGTTAAAAAGAGAATGGCAGAAAATTTTAAAGAACCCCTGGATGATTATCATTTTGATCGCGATCATTACGATTCCTGCAATTTATACATCTGTATTCCTTGGTTCTATGTGGGATCCATACGGAGATGCAGATCAATTACCAGTAGCGGTAGTCAATCACGATAAGAAGGTAAATTACGAGGGAAAAACATTACAAGTAGGAGATGATCTGGTAAAGAATCTGAAAGATTCAGGATCACTGGATTTTCATTTTGTAAGTGACAAGAAAGCAGAGGAAGGATTGAAGAGTGGAGAATACTATATGATCATTTCCATTCCAGAAAATTTCTCAAAGAATGCAACAACATTAATGGATAAGAATCCAAAACAGATGAAACTGACATACAAGACAAACCCAGGTACGAACTATGTAGCATCCAAGATGGATGATAGTGCCATGGCGAAGATTGAGAAGTCAGTCAGAGAAAAAGTAACAGAAACTTATGTAAAGACCGTATTTGATCAGATCAAGACAGCCGGAAGCGGTTTCCAGAAAGCAGCAGATGGATCTAAAAAGATCGAAAGCGGAGCGAAGAAGCTGAAAGCTGGAAATGATACGATCGAACAGAATTTAAAGAAGTTAGCATCCAGCACATTAACATTTCAGAATGGAGCAAAATCACTTTCCGTAGGGCTAAAAACATATACAGCAGGTGTAGCCAAAGTTGACAGTGGAGCAAAATCTTTAAAATCAGGAACAAAGACATTGAAAAATGGAGTTGCAGCTCTGCAGACAGGAGCAACTCAGTTATCCAATGGCTCTAAATCCTTAAAATTAGGAATCTCCCAGTACACAAACGGAGTCAGCACAGCACAGGCTGGAAGCAAACAGCTTGCAGCGAATAATAAAGCATTAAATGCAGGTGTTGAGAAATTATCCAGTGGAAGTAAGGATTTAAAAGATGGAACTGGAACATTATCAGCAGGTCTTAAAAATCTGTTGGGTCAGACAAAAGAAACATCCAATGGACTTGGAACTCAGTTAAAAGAAAATGAAGCGAAGAAAGATGGAATTATAAGCAAACGAAGCAATTTCGATACACAATTAGAAGCATTTAATACAAAATTAAATGAATTAAATCAAATGCTTTCTGCTGAATCAACCGCATCAGAGACATCAACACAGAAAGCAGACAATGAAACAGCTAAGAAGGCAGCAAGTAGTGCAGAAAATGCAAAGTCAAGTGTATCTGATTTAAACAGCAAAGTAAGCAAGTTAAAGAATTCATCTGTACTTGATAAATTAAGCGAAGAAGATAAAAAAGCATTATTAGCTGAAATCGACGAGGTAGATAGCGCAGCATCTGATGTTGAAAATAATGTTGATGAAACATATACAAATGCACAGAAAGCGGCAGATACAAAAACAACAGCAAAAACACAGTCCGCAAGTAGTGAACAGCAACTTGCAACAGTCAAAGCATATGTTAGTTCTTTAGCAAAATCATCTAAGCAACTTGCAGAATCATCCCAGACACTTTCTGGATACGAAAAAGCGATGATGAATGGCTTGTACGAAGGCTTAAATGAAGTAAAAACAACATTAGACCGTCAGGGAACAACTCAGGATACAATGGGTATGATCCAGGCGTTAACTCAGTTATCAGAAGGTGCCACAAAAGTACAGACAGGAATGACAACCTTAGAATCCGGAATCAATGACAGCACAAGTGGATTAAAGATTGGAATTGCAAACTACACAGCAGGAGTTGAAAGTCTGAACACAGGACTTACAACATTAACAAACAACTCCAAAGCATTAAATAGCGGAGCAACTCAGCTGAATAGTGGAATTGGTCAGGTAAGCTCAAAACTTCCAACATTTAAGTCAGGAACAGCAAAACTTTACAAAGGAACAAAAACACTGAAATCAGGAACAGCAGCCTTAGTTGCTAACAACAATACATTAAACAGTGGAGCCGGACAGTTAGCATCTGGAGCTGGACAGATCGCAAGTGGATCAAGTCAGTTAGCAGCAGGATCTACAACTCTTGGAAATGGAATCGGAACACTTCAGAGTGGAAGCAAGACATTAAAAGATTCCTTACAAAAAGGAGCAGATCAGGTTAATAGTATCAAGGCAACCAAGAAGACAAACAAAATGTTTGCCGCACCAGTAAAAGCTAAGAATGTAGAATATTCACACGTTGATAACAACGGTCACGCAATGGCACCATATATGATGTCCGTTGGATTATTCGTAGCATGTATGGCATTTACATTAATGTATCCTTTAATGGAGAAAAACGAAGAAGTCAAGAGTGGACTTCAGTGGTGGTTAAGCAAAGTCACAGTCATGGCAGCAGTATCCATTGCGCAGGCAGTGATCATGGTTGCAGTTTTAATGGGAATCAATGGACTCGAACCACACTACGTAGGAAAAACATTTGGAATGGCCGTCTTAGCATCCATGGCATTTATGTCATTGATCTGCTTCGGTGAAATGTTATTAAACCGTGTCGGAAGTTACGTCATGTTAGTATTCATGGTCGTACAGTTAGGTGCAGCTGGAGGAACATATCCATTGGATATGGCACCACACTTCTACACAGTATTACACAAATATATGCCATTCAGCTATACAGTACACGCATTCCGTCACACACTATCCATGGATGGACAGATCGGACAGGATATTGCAGTGTTTGTTGGAATCTTAGTTGTGTCAACATTAGCAACGATCATCTTCTACCGCTTCAGAATGAAGAAACAGGTTGGAGGAACATTGGAACCTAATGGAGCGCCACAGCATTAGATATAAAAATAATTAAATAAAAACTCTAATGAACAAAAGACTAAGGCAGTCAGTTTTGAAGATGCGTATTTATGCGATCTTGAAACTGGCTGTCTTAGTCTTTTGGCATGTAATAAATTATATTTATACGAGAATAACTATAAAATGTCAATAATAATCATTTGGAGTGACTGTTTTTTATTGTATGTATGAAAAATGTGTATAAAATGTGAACAAATACATTGAATAAAACTTGACGCAAGAGTATAATTAAAAAAGTATAGTAATTGTAAATAGGGATAATAAGTTAATAAGGAGGTTTTACTTATGAAGAAGACTAAGATTTCACGGAAAAAAGTACGTGGAAAGAACATGAAGAGATTATTTGCTTGTTTGTTGAGTTTGTCAATGATACCGGCGAAAGGGGTAGCGGTATTTGCAGCACAGGACCAAAATGTATCAACAAAAGTTGTGAAGACAGAAGGACAACAGGCAATAAAGACAACTAAGGCGGAAGAGTCTAATGATAAGAAAGTAAATTTTACAAAAGATAAGATTGAAATTGGTAATTTTGAAGGAATTCAATTTGATAATATTGATCCGGACGATATAGAAGATGTAGAATTTGATATTGCTGAAGAAGATCAGGATAAATTAAAAATCTATAGTGTAGATGATGTAGGTGGTTGTGAATATATTCCAGAAGTAAAGGGAAATGTTGGAGACAAAGTGAAGGTAGGAGCTACGATCACGAAAAAAAATGGGGATTCAATTACAGTTGAGCCAAAAACGTTTGAAATACTGGCACAAACAGATTCAAATGTAGTTCCAATAAAAACTTACGGTTTATATAAAGCATTATTAAATAAAGATCATAAATCTGTAGATAAAAATAATAATGGGAAAATTGAAAAAAAAGAGCTGAAAAAAATATTTTATATAAACTTATCAGAAGGCAGTTCGTATGATATGAATGTAAAAAGCGAAGAACTGAATCTTTTGAGTGATGCAACAGAATGTAGAAATGTAGATTTAGATCATGATAAAGCATTAACTAATATTAATTTTGTAAAAAACATGAAAAACTTAGTTAGTGTCAATTTGTATAACACGGGAATTCAAACAATTGGCGATGCACTGGATCATGTAAAAGATCAATTAGAAGAGTTGAATTTAGGAAATACAAAAGTTTCATTTGATGAAAAAGCAAAATTTTTAAAAGATGAAGTTACAGTACAAGAAGGTACAACGAGTAGCAAAGGGTTTATTAGTCATTTGTTTGATTATGATAATGAGGAAGTTTTTTTAACAGATGATGCTGGTTCTGCATTAACTGCAAAAAGCGATTGGCGTACGATTAATATTTCAGCGGAAAAAGGAAGTGCAGGTAAAACTGGAGAATTAACAATTAAAGATGGCGAAAAATCTAAAAAAATTAAGATTAAGATTATTGGAAAAGATCAAAATGCTCCAGGATTTGCTCAAAATAAAATAGATGATACAATTGGACATTTTATTGAAATTAAAACTAAGGATGGAGCAAATATTGATATGGACAATGACATATCAGTAGATAATGAAGATGTGGTAAAGGTTGATTCTATTTTTAAAGAAGGGCCAGAAGAAAAAGATATTTATTATTTGGAACCTCAGGGAGTTGGTACAGCTAAGGTTACAGCTAAGTTTACAAAAGATGGTGTTACATATACAGATACAATGGAAGTAAATATATCAAAGGCAAAAGATAATATTGTGCCATTAAAATCTATTTATACATATGAAGGGCTGTTAACAAAAGATGGAAAATCTGCAGATGAAAATAATGACAAACAAATTGATACTTCCGAGATATTAAACGTAAATGAATTTTATACACGCAAATCAGGAATGACAGATAAGCAATTAGAAGGATTGGATAAAGCTGTAAATTGTACAAAAATGGGTCTGGAAAATAGCAATTCTATTACGGACATTGCTTGGATGAAAAATTTAAAAAAATTAACAAGAGTTGATTTAGGTTATACAGGTGTTAAAGATATTTCTTTCTTAAATGATATAAAAGATCAGATTACATATCTTAATGTAAGTGGTACGAAAGTTCCAGCAGATCAAAGATATCAGTTGATAGATCAAAAGGAAATTATGGTAGAAAAAGGAACCAAGATTGAATTACCATCCAATATTACTAGATTTTTAACAGAAGAAGATAAGATAAAGGTTGACGATGAAACAGTTGCAACTTTTAAAGAAGAAAGTGTGCCATCTATCGAAGAGGGAACAGCTTGGGTGATTAAAGCAGAAGGAGAATTAGGACAAGCAACAAATCTTGTAATTCAAAATGGAAATGATAAGAAAATCATACCAATTCGAATTGTAGACAAGGCAAAAGATGCGATTGGATTTGCTCAGAAAGACATGACAATAAAGCAACATTCATTTATGAAAGTTCCAATTAATAATTTAAAGAATGTAGATGAATATTATATTATCACAGAGAGCAACGATAACGATGATGAAGAAAATCCTGAAGATATTTTAGATACCAAGTGGGGTTACAATGAAGATGAAAAATATAAATATTTTGAACCAGGAAAGAAAACAGGTACAGTTAAACTGGTAGGAAAATTTGAGAAGAATGATGGTACAGTATATGAAGATACAATGACAGTTACTGTTGAAGAAAATAATGATCCTACGGTTTTAGCATTAGAAAATGCTTATACATATTTTGGTTTATTAGATACAGATGGAAAATCTGTTGATACAAATGGTGACGGACAGATTGATGAAAAAGAGATAAAAAATGTAAAACAAATGAACTTATATGAAGCAACAAGGAAAGAATTAAAGTTATTAGAAGCAGCAGAAAATTGCACAGATCTAGATTTGAGTTATAATAGTTCAGTCAGAAATTTAGATTTTATTGATTGCATGAAAAATTTACAAGAATTAGATCTTAGAGGGATTAATAAAATCAAAGATTATTCAAAATTGAGAACAATCAAAAATCAATTAATTTATTTGAATTTGAGTGATTCAAATATTGATGATGAAGAACGATTATCCTATGTTTATACAAATGAAATTTCCATTGGCGCAGGAAATGAAATTACGAATCCAATTCTTCCTATGGGAATTATTAATGACACAGATACATATGCAATTGAAAATTCAAACGTTGCAGAAGTAGTTGATTAATGGACATATGATGAAGATGGATATAAAGACCAGAGAATCGTAACGATTAAAGGCAAAAAAGGGCAAGAAGGAAAAGAAACAAATCTTGTTATTACAACAGAAGAAGGGGAAACATTAAAGATTCCAGTAAAAGTTACACAAGGATCTATTGTGAATCCACCAGTGGTCGCACCGACGGAGCCAACAAAGCCTGAGAATCCAAAACCAGAAGCACCAAAACCAACCCCAACACAGCCAACAACAGCTGCACCACAAAAAGTTGCCAAGATCACAGTCACCGCACCATCCAACAAACTTTCTGCAGGAAAGAAAGTAAAATTAACAGCCAATATTTCAAACAATGCAAGCAACAAAAATATTAAATGGACAACAAGCAACAAGAAATATGCAACGGTTGATAAAAATGGTGTCGTAAAATTCAACAAAAAGGCAGCCGGAAAAACAGTTACGATCACGGCATATGCAACAGACGGAAGTGGAAAGAAAGCGACGTTCAGGATCAAGATCATGAAAGGAACCGTAAAGAAGATCAAGATCACAGGAAAGAAAACGGTCAAAGCAGGAAAGACACTAAGTCTGAAAGCCAAAGTAACCGCATCCAAAGGAGCCAACAAGAAACTGAAATGGACTAGCAGCAATACAAAATACGCAACAGTATCCGGATCAGGAAAAGTCAAAGCACTAAAAGCTGGTAAAAAGAAATCAGTGAAGATCACAGCAATGGCAACCGACGGAAGCGGAAAGAAAGCAACTGTAACGATTAAAATTAAATAATCCCCAAAATGCGCTAAAAGAGTGATCAAATCGATCACTCTTTTATGCATTCTACACGAAAAAGTGTTATAATAAACAAAGCAATATGCAGATTCAAACATGAAGAAAAGGAGGACGAATTTCATGCAAAAAGGATGGAAAGTATTCAGACACTTAAATGGAAAGAGCAGAAAGAAACTGTTAGCATGTCTGCTCAGTATATCCATGATACCGGTCAACGGATTTACGGTAATGGCGGCAACAGCAGATCAGGGGAATCAGGCAGCGGTGACACAGGAAGGTACAACCACACCAACAGTTACAAGTGGGATTTCATTTGCAGCAGAATCCCAGAATGTAACAGTAGGAAATTTCAAGTATTATGAATTCCAGGGAACGCAGGCAAAAGATTTCGATAAAGTCAACTTCAATATTTCTGATGAAAAAGCATTAAAGATTGAACAAAAGACTTTCAAACAAGCAGATGGAACAGAAGTTGTGAAGTATATGCCAATCGCATTAAAAGACAGCGGAAAAGTTACTGTAATAGCAACATTTGAAAAGAATAAAAAGCCATTAGATGGAGTAAGTGCTCAGCTTGAATTTAATTTAAGCAAAGATGATAATGTTATTCCATTTACCTCACAAACAATGTATCAGGTATTTAGTGGAAAGGAAGAAGGTGAACTTACTAAAGCAGACTTAGCAGCGAAGACAGAGATCAATCTTTCTGACAAAGGTCTGACAGATACAGAAGTAGCATATCTTCAGTATGCAACTGGTTGTGAAAAATTAGATTTAAGCAAGAATACAAATGTAAGTAAGATTGATGCATTAAAATCTATGACGAATCTAAAGGAAATCAATCTGGAAGGTACAAAGGTTTCCACAGCAGACAGAATTGCGTTGATCAAGAAAGATCCGATCACAGTAGAAAAAGGAGCCAAAACAAATGATCCTATCCTTCCAAAAGGAATTTTAAAAGGATGCAAAGATGTTAAGTATTCTGAGGAAGTAGCAGCAGGAACAACAGCAAAATTAAAATCAATCCAGGTTCAGTCAGATGGATCCATAAGTCTGGAAGCAGTGGATACAGCAGAAGCAGGAACGACGAATTTAAAAGTTGAGAGTACAACAACACCAACAGTATTTGCAACGATTCCAGTAAATGTGACAGCCAAAAGTGCAACAACACCAGAGTTTGATAAAAATGATCCAAATGTAAGTGTAGGAGCATTTAAGAAACAGATCAAGTTAAATAATCTGGAAAAAGATGATGTAGTAACGATCACATCAAAAGATACAAAGATCTTAAATATCCGCACAGAAACAGCACAGGATGGAACAAAGACATACTATCTGGAACCAAAAGCAGCAGGAAAAGCAACGGTAGAAGCGGTAGTAGTAAGAGCAGGAAAGACATATACAGCAACGATTGAGATTCAGGTAGCAGCCGTAGGAAAAGATATCATTCCATTGACAAGCTACAAAGTATACGATGCATTAGAGGCAGATGCAAATAATGATGGAATGATCTCAACAGAAGAGATCAAAAATGTAAAATCTATAAATTTAGAAAATAAAGATCTGACGAATGCAGATTTAGCAGGTTTATCCGAAGCAGTTAATTGCACAAAGATCGACCTCGAAAACAACAAAAACATCACAGATATCAGTTTCGTAAAGAATTTAAAACAGTTAAAGACACTCTATCTAAGAGGAACATCTGTGACAGATTTTACAGCATTAAATGATCTGAAAGCACAGTTAGAATCATTATATTTGCCAACAACAGCAAGCACAGCGACAAGAATGTCATTCTTAAGCGACAGCCTGTATCTAAAAGAAGGACAGGAATTAACAATACAGCAGTTTACAAAAGGTGTATTCGTAGATAGTAAAGAAGCATGTACGATCACATCCTCTTCAAATGCAGTAACTGTTGGCGATAAGATCAAAGCCGGAATAAAAGGTCAGATGGCAACACTGACATTAAAAGCTGGAACAACAACAAAAACGATCAAAGTTTACACAACAGATGAAACAGGTAAGATTCCTACACAGGCGGTTGTATTAAACAAAACATTTGTAACATTAAATCCAGGCAAGACAGAACAGTTGAAGATCACATATTTACCAGATTATGCAACAGCTTCAATCGGAACAGTAAAATGGACATCTTCTAACGAAGCAGTTGTAACAGTTGATGCAGCAGGTAAATTAACAGCTAAGGCTGCAGGAAAAGCAATTATTACGGCAATAACATCTGACGGAAATGTAATGTACTGCATCGTAACAGTAGAAAATATCAAAGTCAGCAAGATTACGATCACAACAACAACATCTAACAAGATCGCAACTGGTAAGAAAGTAACATTAAAGGCGACCGTAACACCATCCAACGCATACAATAAAGGTGTTACATGGAAATCAAGCAATACCAAAGTTGCAACAGTCAGCAGCAGCGGTGTCGTTACAACGAAGAAGAAAATGGGTGGAAAAACAGTAACGATCACAGCGACAGCCAAAGACGGAAGTGGTAAGAAAGCGTCATATAAGATCTATGTCAAGAAAGGTATCGTAAAGAAAGTCTACATTTCTGGAGTTAAATCAGTAAAAGCTGGTAAGAAGTTATATCTGAAAGGAAAAACAAGCGCATCTTCAGGGGCAAATAGAACTTTAAAATGGTCAAGCAGCAATACAAAATATGCGAAAGTTTCTTCCAAAGGAACTGTAACAACATACAAAGCTGGAAAGAAAAAATCCGTGAAGATCACAGCAAGAGCAGTGGATGGAAGCGGAAAGAGCAAGACGGTTACAATTAAAATTAAATAGTAAAGTAATTTCTGATATTTATTGAAAGAAAAAGCAGTTAGAAATCAAAATTTAAGATTTCTAGCTGCTTTTCTTCTAAATTGCAAAAGTAGTAACAAAAACTTGCAATACCCCTCTTATATTAAATCAAATGATAATGTTTAAATGCATGATAAATCCCATCATCATTTACGGAATCTGTAACATATTCCGCAATTTCTTTTAACTCGTCACAGGCATTTCCCATAGCAATTCCATGGCCAGCAGCTTTAAACATGGAGATATCGTTATTACTATCTCCAAATGCGTAGCAGTCATCTGTAGAGATATTGAGATGATCAGCGACATATGTAAGACCAGTTCCTTTATCATGATCTTTTAATAAAATCTCATACTGGGTATCATCAATTCGAATATAATCCATGGTATCAGAAATGCTGTCAAGAGCATCTACAAAACCAGAGGCATTGCTTCCAGGACCTGTAAATACAATGGCTTTATCAGGATTTTCAACATGATCCCATGTAAATTCATGCGCCATATAAGGAGCAAGGTCAAAAGCAGTGATCATAAATCCATAATGTGGATGAAAGTCAACATTATGATCGCGGAAATAAGAACATTTTTCCCCTTCAAAAGTTCCATAGATATTGTTTTCTTCGCAAATCCGTTTGATCTGTTCGACCACTGTTTCAGGAACTGTTTTGTGATAGATCGTTTCGCCATCAAGAAGGATGTGAACTCCGTTAGAACAAAGATAACCGTCGCAGCCAATATCGAGAATCTCTTTTTCAAAATAAACAAGAGGTCGTCCAGTGTTGATCAGGACTTTATGACCATTTTCTTGTGCTTCATGGATCGCTTTGATCGTAGATTCTGGAACCAGACGCTGTTCTTTACTGTATAAAGTCGCATCGACATCCAGAAAGATTAGTTTGTTGTTTTCACTCATATTATCATTCCCCATCTAAA
>ERZ506896.760-NODE-760-length-21094-cov-10.924046_pt1 | contig 21094 bp, 16 predicted proteins | sample MGYA00513176_ERZ506896 | MGnify/ENA metagenome assembly ERZ506896
CCCGAAACCATTCTGAAATATCTGGCAGCTACGGATACGGCCACGACAGGCTTAGGGTATAATGATACTTTTCTACGGAACCGGCGGAGTACCCGGCGGGGGTGAGATTCCCATGGACCCGATTCGCTATCGGGCGTCTGATGACTTCCTTTTCTGCATTTAGGGTTCGAGGAAAAATGAAATGCAGCGACGAAAGCCCCAAAGGATGCTTTGAGGCTTTCGTGGATCAGAAATGATTCAAATTCAGAGAAAGGAGGAAAACCCCATGGAAAACTGTAAGGTGATCGCCATCACGAATCAGAAGGGCGGCGTCGGCAAAACAACGACCGCAGTCAATCTCGGCGTGGGACTTGCAAGCTCCGGGAAACGGGTCCTGCTGGTAGATGCTGATCCGCAGGGCAGCTTAACGGTGAGCCTCGGCATAAAGAACCCAGACGAGCTGGATGTATCGCTGTCTTCCCTTATGCAGTCGGTCATTGATGATGAGCCGCTTGCAGAGGGTGCAATTATCCGGCACCAGGAGGGTGTGAATTTGCTCCCCTCCAACATTGAGCTCTCCGGTATGGAAACGGGCCTGTTCAATGTCATGAGCCGCGAGTATGTTCTGAAGAACGCCATTGACGGCATGAGAAAGAGCTACGACTACATTCTGATTGACTGTATGCCCTCGCTGGGTATGATGACGGTCAATGCGCTGGTTGCGGCAGACAGTGTGATTATCCCGTCTCAGCCGAACTTCCTGTCAACCAAAGGTCTTAACCTGCTTCTGCGCTCCATTTCAAAGATCAAGCGGCAGATCAACCCGAGATTAAAGATTGACGGCATTTTGCTGACGATGGTGGATAACCGCACCAACAACGCCAAGGCGATTATTTCCTCGCTTCGTTCTACTGTGGGAGAGAACATCCGCGTGTTTCGTTCCGAGATTCCTTTTTCGGTAAGAGCTGCGGAGTGCAGTCTTTCCGGAGAGAGCATCTTCTCTCACGACAGGAACGGCAAGGTCGCAGCAGCGTATGAGGATCTGACGAAGGAGGTGACAGAGCTTGAAGAGCGTGCAAAAAATCGATCTGGGCCTGACCGGGTACGATGAGCTTTTCATGAATGACGCGGAGCGAAAGGAAAACAAGCTCCCGCGCATTTATGATATTCCCCTCTCGGAGATCGACGATTTTCCCGACCACCCCTTCAAGGTGAAGCTGGACGAGGACATGGATCAGCTTGTCCAGAGCATCAAGGAGCGTGGGATCATCACCCCTGTCACCCTCCGACCAAAGGAGGATGGGCGGTACGAGATTGTGTCGGGGCATCGCAGAAGGAAGGCTTGCGAGCTTGCCGGCTTTGACACCGTGAAGGCCGAGGTGCGGGAGATGACCCGAGACGAGGCCATCATTTTGATGGTGGAATCGAACCTGCAGCGTTCTGTGATCCTGCCGAGTGAAAAAGCTTTTTCGTACAAGATGAGGCTGGAAGCTATGAACCGACAGGGACAGCGTACAGATTTAACTTCTGTGCCAGTGGCACAGAAGTCCACATCAAGAGAGTTGTTAGGGAAAGAAGTAGGTGAAAGTCAAGATCAGGTGCGACGCTATATCCGCCTCACGGAGCTCATTCCGGAGCTTCTGGATTTGGTTGACGAGGGGCGCATTGCGTTCAGACCGGCGGTGGAGCTTTCGTACCTGCAAAAGGATGAGCAGAGTGTCCTGCTGGAACAAATCGCCTACGCGGATGCCACGCCGTCCCTTGCCCAGGCCATTAAGCTGAAGCGGTTCTCTCAGGACGGAAAGCTGAATAACGAGGTCATCGAGTCGATCATGAGCGAGGAAAAGCCGAACCAGAGGGAGAAAATCAACATCAAGTACGCTGAGGCCAGAAGATTTATCCCCGCCAGCGTTCCTTACGAAAAAACCGGTGAGTATATTCTAAAAGCGCTGGAATATTATCACCGGTATCAGGAAAGACAGAAAAGTCGGAATGACGCAAGATAGGTTCTTCGCCAAGGGGGCAGTCTACCCTTTTGATGCTGCGTCAGCGCCGTTCCCCCTCTCACACTCTCCCCCTCATTTACCGGCAATACCAGCTCAAAGAGAAAATAGAGAAGCGACATAATTGAAGAAGACCAGGTGCATTCGTACAATATGAGAAAAACAGTCATTGGAGGTCATCCCATGAAAAAGCTTCTTATATTGTGCGTACTTTTGCTTGCCGCATTGCTTTCCGGATGCGCCGCAGAGCCATTGCAAGGGCAAACAACAGGAAACACACCGAAAGCTCCAACGCCACAGGAAGAAACGCCTGCTTCCTTTGAGCCGGTATCCACAGAACCAAACGCTCCCACAGTAGCCGTCGATCCCGCAGATTCCATGCCGAATGAGGACAAGCACGAAAGCGGCCCTGCTATTTCTTCTGAGCCGGTAAGCGCACCCACGGAATCGAACGCGCCGGCATCGGAAGAAGCCAAGCAGCCACCCGTGCTTCCGGAGAAGCCGGAGGAAACAGAAAGCCCCACAGAGGAACCATCCGTTCCTGCGATAAGCGAGCCGGAACCGACTCCGAAGCCCGAGCCCACATTTGATATCGAACACTGGATTTCTTACGCAAAAAGCATGGCGGTGAGTTTGGGGCTGACCTTGGATAGCTCGGCAACCGATTGCTGGGACAATCCGATTTCCGCAGAGCAGGGCTGCATCTATCTGGAGCGAGACATTAACTCGCGCTTGAAGCGATATGCCGAGGACGAGAGTATCACGGATATCTGTATTTGGTACGAATGCGTCGGCACAGACAAGTATCTGATCTACATCGGGTACGCATAAAACTTTATATCACTTTGAGAAGCGTCGTAGAAATACGGCGCTTTTTTCATACCAAAATTCAATTTCAGGAGGAATGAAACCAACATGAAAAAGAACATTTTCAGACGGGGAATATCGGGACTGCTTGCAGTCCTGATGACATTCACCGCGCTCATGGGCATCGGCACGACTACGGCCTTTGCTGCCTCGACTGCCGGAGAAACCGCTGAGTCCTATTCCGTAGGCTTCCCCAGAGACGGGGACGCCAATCTGGATTACAACGGCACATGGGGTCACGATGAGCTTCACTACATGAATGGCTGGACCTCTGGCGAGGCAACCTGGATGACCACGCTGCACACAATCGGCTCCTTCGATGGACAGGCCTGCTACTGCATTGAGCCGGGTGTGCCCCGTCTGCTGGGCAAGACATATTCCCGCCATGGCGAGGATTATTGGAAGAACTACCCGTCCGACTGCAACAGCACCATCGACGCTGACACCATCAAGACCCTGCTGGGACGGATCATGCAGTACGGTTATCAGGGCAATCTTTCCACCTCATGGAGATCGCAGAATGATGCGGATGCTGAGAAACTGGCACACATGATGGCCACCCAGGCGTTGGTGTGGGAAACGGTCGTTGGAGAGCGGGATGCCAACTTCAACCATGTGGACCCCAGCAGTGCCGACGCAGTGAAATCCGTTTACCGTACCAGCCACCCGCTGTACAGCCGCTTTTCCGCTTATTATGATAGCATTGAGGACAGCGTGCAGAAGCATACCATCGTTCCCAGCTTCATGGCCAGAAGTACCGGCAAGGCACAGACTGTCGAGCTGAACTGGGACGGCAGCTGCTATTCGGCCACGCTGACAGATACCAACGGCGTCCTGGGCAATTACCGTTTCTCTTCTAACCAAACAGGTGTGTCCTTCTCTGTTCAGGGGAATGTGCTGACGATCTCAACTCAGAATGCGCCTACCGGCACGCTCCGTGTCACTGCCGAAAAGGAGGCTCTGCGTAAGGGTGTTGTGGTGTGGAGCGATGGGCACTATGGCCCAGACGGCACCATGCAGGATGTTGTTACCTACAGCGCTACGGTCAGCGACCCGGTCACAGCCTTTCTGAATCTGAAGGTCAGCTATGGCGGCGCTAAAATCATCAAGACCAGCGAGGACGGTAAGGTGGATGGCATTACCTTCACCATCACCGGCGAGGGCGTCAATCAGACCGTTACCACCGACCGAAACGGTGAAATTCGCATCGATAATCTGATGCCCGGTGTCTATACCGTCACCGAGCAGAGCTATGACAAGTATGTGCCCCAGGAAAGCCACCGCGTTACCGTGCTCGCCGGACAGACGGCGACGGTTTCCTTCAACAATGTGCTCCGTCGCGGTAATCTGACCGTGACCAAGACCTCCGAGGACGGACTGAACCAGGGTGTGAAGTTCCACCTTTTTGGAACCTCTCTCAGTGGCCTGCCTGTAGATGATTACGCCGTCACCGATGAAAATGGTGTGGCGACTTTTAAGGATGTGCTCATCGGAACCGGCTACACACTGGAGGAGATGGATACCGCCATTCGCTATGTGATTCCCAACAGTCAGAGCGCCGCAGTGGAATGGAACAGTGTAACCAATAAGAGCTTTTCCAACATCCTCAAGAAATTCAATGTCACCGTCACTAAGAGTGACTGTGAGGTCGGAACGGCGCAGGGCGACGCTTCGCTTGCCGGTGCCGCCTACGGCATTTATAAGGGCGATCAGCTTGTGGATACCTACTACACCGACGAGAACGGCCAGTTCACCACCGGCTATTATGTCTGCGGTGACGACTGGACGATTCGTGAGATCAGTCCCTCCGAGGGCTATCTGCTGGACAGCACTGTTTATCCTGTCGGTGCAGAGGCGGCCAATTACACCGTTGAGCTGAACGCTGCACCTGCTGTGGCTGTTGCCGAGCAGGTGCAGAAGGGCAATATCGCCATCATCAAGCACTCGGATAACGGTGATACGCAGATCGAAACTCCCGAAGAAGGTGCTGTGTTCGCCGTCTATCTGAAATCTGCCGGCAGCTATGAGGCGGCAAAGGATACGGAGCGGGACTATCTGACCTGCGATGAAAACGGCTTTGCCCAAAGCAAGGATCTGCCCTACGGCGTGTATACCGTGCATCAGGTCTCCGGCTGGGAGGGCCGTGAGCTGATGAGCGACTTTGATGTGTTTATTGCCAAGGACGGTGAGACCTACCGCTACCTTATCAACAATGCCAACTTCGAGTCCTTTATTAAGGTCATCAAGGTGGACGCAGAGACCGGCAATACCATTCCCTATGCGGGAGCAGGTTTCCAAATCTTTCGCCCGGATGGCTCCAAGGTGGAAATGACCTTTACCTATCCGGAGGTTACCACAATCGACACCTTCTACACCAATGACGCCGGCATGCTCATCACGCCGGAGAAGCTGGAGTTTGGCAAGGGCTACTCCCTCAAGGAGGTCTCCGCTCCTTACGGCTATGTGCTCAGTCATGAGGCGGTCAAGTTCGATGTGACCGAAGAGAATTCCACCGAGGAAGGCGGTGTGACGATCGTTGCGGTGAAGCTGGGCAATTACGCGCAGAAGTGCATCATCAAGATTTCCAAAACCGGCGAGGTGTTTGCCTCTGTTACAGCGACGGATGGGGTCTATCAGCCGGTCTATACGGTGCAGGGACTTGTAGGAGCAACCTATGAGATCAAGGCAGCGGCGGACATCTACACCCCGGACGGTACGCTGCGCTGCAGCGCCGGCGAGGTGGTGGATACGGTGACTACCGGCGCAGACGGCATGGCGGAGAGCAAGCCGCTGTATCTGGGAAAATACGAAATCACCGAGATGAAAGCCCCCGATGGCATGGTCGTAAACAAGGATGCCCATACCGCAGAGCTTGTCTACGCCGGGCAGGAAATTGAGATCACCGAAACCGCAGCCAGTTTCTGCAATGACAGACAGAAGGCGCGGATTTCTCTTTCCAAGGTGCTGGAGCAGAACAAGCAGTTCGGTATCGGTATGAATAACGAGCTTTCCGCCGTGACCTTCGGCTTCTATGCCGCCGAGGAGCTTACTGCAGCAGACGGCTCCGTCATTCCTGTGGACGGTCTCATCGAGATCATGCCCCTTGATGAAAACGGAAAGGCTGTGCTCAAGAGCAATGTTCCCTTCGGCAGCTACTATGTCAAGGAAATCAGCACCGACAGCCACTACATCCTCTCCGATGAGAAGTATCCTGTGATCTTTGCCTATGCCGGTCAGGAAATCCCCGTTGTGGAGCTTGCCGTCAATGACGGAAAGAGCATTACCAACGAGATGATCTACGGAGAGATCCACGGCATGAAGAAGGATGAGGACGGCAAGGCGCTGTCCGGAGCTACCATCGGCCTGTTCCTCACAGACGGCACAGAGCCTATTCTGACCACTGTTTCCGCAGAGGACGGCAGCTTCTCCTTTACAGGTATCCCCTATGGCGAGTATGTGGTTCGTGAAATCGCTGCACCGGAGGGATATGTGCTGGATGAGACGCCTCATGCTGTGAAGGTGGATCAGAACGGCGCTGTGGTCGAGATTGAGATCACCAACAAGCTCATTCGCGGCAGCGTTCAGCTGACCAAGGTGGATAAAGACTATCCCGATCATCACCTGAACGGCGCAGTCTTTGAGGTGTACCGTGACGGAAAGCTCGTGGGCCAGATGGAGGAGCTGTCCGGCGGCGTCTACAAGCTGGATGATCTGCCCTACGGCGATTACACGCTGAAGGAAACTGAGGCCCCCAAGGGCTTCTTCCTTGATGAGAAGACCTACAGTTTCTCCATTAAGGAAGATGGTAAAACCGTCGTCGTGGAAAATGAGGCCGGAAAGGGCTTTGTCAACCAGGCACAGACCGGAGGCATCCGCATTGAAAAGACTTCGGATGACGGCGTGCTGAAGGGCTTTACCTTCCGCGTGGAGGGCACGGATATCACCGGCAATGCCTTCAGCAAGGACTTTGTGACCGATGAGAAGGGTCAGATCCACATCGAGGGGCTGCGCATCGGCGATTATGTGATCTCCGAGGTGTCCAACAAAGCCAACGAGAAGTATGAGCTTCCCGCAAATGTCACCGTAACCGTTCACGAAGGAAAGACGGTCGTTGCCAAGTTCCATAACAAGCTCAAGCCTGTTACGGATATCCCCAAGACCGGAGATACCACCAATATGCCTCTTTGGGCAGCACTGGCCGGTATCTCTGCAATCGGCGCAGGTGCAGCGGCCTTCTTTACCTTCCGCAAAAAGAAGGAGGTAGGCAAGCATGAACGCTAAGGTCATTATCGGCATCGGTCTTGTGGTGTTTATTATCGCAGGGCTGATCGTTCTTCGCCTGAAGAACAGAAAGTAAAAACGCCAAGGGGCGGCATCCGCAAAAAGATGCCGCCCCATTTGCAAAAGGAGACGCTATGGAAGAGACAAGAAAAATCGGAGATTACTCCGTGAAGTATTCCATGTATATCGGGCACAAGGATATTGCTCTGGGCGAGAATCCCAACGCCGACAAGGATGAACGGTATATGTGCTGCTTTGTAGAGACCAGCGCCATTTTTGAGCGCTATTCCGGGGTGCTGGTCAGCGACGATTTTGCGGAGATTGCAAAGGTGTTCGGACAGCGCGTAGCAGACGCAGCCGAGGAAATTATTCAGGAAAACGAAAGAGCCTGTCAGGAGGTCGGCATGAATGAGGAACTCATGGCAGAAAGCTGCGCGCCGGTTTCCTACAAAGATTCCATTGAGAACAAGGTAGTTGTCATCAAGGGCAGCATTCTCCGGCCTGAGTTCCGCCACGCCAATCACCAACTTATGCTGTGTACCGGCGGCTTCGGCGCGCAGGCCAATGCGCGAGGCCGTACCTGCTGCTGCATTTCTCTGTACGACGGGAGAAAGACCTCTTTTTATCGCACGGATTTTCTCGGTGTCATGGAGGAAAAGCGCCTTCCCGAATGGGCGCAGAAGGGCTTGGAGAAAGCGAAAGAGATGCACGCGCAGGAAAAGAAACCGACTAAAGAAAGAGGTGACGCAAGATGATCGAGTATGAAAAAAGAGCAATGATCGAGGCGGAGGACAAATATACCTTCCGTCAGAGCACGCAAATTTCCATGCAAACCGGACTGATCGGCCACCTCCGGGCAGACATGGATACAGATGGCAACGGCTTTTTCAGCAGCTGGTTTGACTTCCGGGAAGATTTGAAAACCGATGAGTTCAAGGCAGAGTTTGATGAAGTCATCAACTCTCTGCGTGAGGAAGGCGACATTCTTCATAACCGCAGGGCGCTTGCCAAGTACTGCTATTGCACACCCCAAAGCCGTATGCAGGAGGAACCGGGCTACTATGGCGTTCGTGTGGATACCGAAAAATATGCCTATCTTCTGCGCCTGAACCCGGACAGAGGCGAATACAACCTGTACTGCTATTGCTATCGCCGGGACTGGCTCGATCAGCACCTGAAGGACGCAGAGAAAGGAATCCGTTTTATCGACAGCCATTACAAGGAGCTGTTTCGCATTCCGGATGGCGGCAAGGTGAAAATCCACTATTCGTGGAATGAAGAGCAGATCCGCACCTGCCGCTATATCGACGACTACCATGTGGAGATCGGGAGCAACCTCTATCACATCTGTGAGTTTGCCGAGCGCATGGAATACGGCGGCCATACCTGCGAGCCGGTTCGGGACAACCTGCCCGAGCGGTGCTACAGCGTTCTTTCCGGCAGCGACGAAATCATTATCATCAAGCGCGGCGAAAAGGGCTACTTCAAGACGGACATTCCCGTTACCGACAAGGACGAAGCCCGGAACATCGTGAACGAGTACAACACAAAGCTCGGCGTCAGCAAGGCGCAGGAAGAAGCGATGAAGGCCGGTTCTATGTTCGGCTTTCAGGTGCCCGCCGCTGACCCGAGAAATTATGACGCAGACGGAAAGCCCGTGATGCCGAAGGACAGAGGTGATGCACGATGAGTAAGGACGATTATCGCATCTGGTCCAATGCTGACCTTGACTATGAGGAGTGGAAAGACTGGATGGAGGAAGAATATCCGACGCTTTCCGAGGACGAGCGCGTCGCCATGATGTATGAGGAAAATGGGCATTATCTTGAGGACGAACGCCTGAATTTGGACATCCAGCTTTCGCAGCCGATACTGGTTGTTGCCGATCTGGGGCTTTGGAATGGCAGGCGCACGGGATACAAAGAAATTCCCAGCGGCAATATCCGTGACTGCCTTTACTCTGATTACGACTACACCACATGGTATGTGGACAAGAGCGGAGATCTTCGGTGCGATGACACCCACCATGACGGTACAAACCACTATCTCTATCGGGTATATAAGGACAATGTTTCCCAGGCGCAGAAAGACCGGCTCAAAGAAAAAATCTACAACGGCACAGCCACCAGGGCAGACATTGTCCGTGTCACCCGCAGGCTTGGCGATGAGATCGGAAAAGTGTACGGCTGGAGCTTTCCAACCAGGCAGAGAGAGCGAGGTGAGGCACGATGAACAACGCACTGCCGAGCGAAAGTTATATTGCCAGACTGGACTATTTGGCTTTCAACGGAAAAGTATGCAGCAGCGTTGAGTACAGCGATGAGCAGCGCTTCCTGGAAGACCTGAAGGAGTCGCTCTATCACGGAGAGCCGCTGTGCGTCGTTCTCTACCGAGACCGGAACGGCAAGACCATTTCCCGTGCGTTTCTGAACGACCTGGATACCCTGCCCAAGGGGCTTTTCGTAGAGGACGATCCCCATAGAAAGCCTCCGGCAATGCACCCAAAGAAAAAAGAACACGAACCTGAGAGATAAGGAGAAGCTATGGATAAGAAGAAAGCCATCTGCGAGTATCTCCGTAAAAATCATATTGGCAAAGAAAATGCCATCCACAGCAAGGAGCTTGAAAAGCTGTTTCTGCTTGACGGACGAAATATTCGCCGCAAGATCAGCGCCTTGCGACAGGATGGCTTTCCTATTTGCAGCGATGAAACGGGCTACTATTACGCAGACAACCAAAAAGAGATCAACACCACCGTCTGCCGGCTGAATGAGCTTGTGACCAAGGTGTCCAACGCCAGGACCGGGCTTTTATTTGCGTCGATCCTCGGAGAGAATGCGCAGACCGTTGAGGTCACGATCAAAGTAAGATAAGGAGGGAGTTCCCATGCCGAGCAAATACAGAATCATTTTGGAGATGGCGTCCCAGACTGCCAGGGACATTGCCTCCAATGCCGACCGTTATACCGACTTTCTGATTACGGCGGCAAACAACTACAAGTACAGCTTTAAGGAGCAGCTGCTTATCCATGCGCAGAAGCCGGATGCAACGGCGTGTGCGGAAATCGACACATGGAATAAACTCGGCAGATGGGTAAACAAGGGCACGAAAGGCATCGCGCTGCTGATCGACAGAGATGTTCCCTACAAGCTGAGACATGTCTTTGATATCTCCGACACCAACAGCCGTGCCGGAAGGAACATCACCCTTTGGCAGATGAAGCCGGAGTACGAATATGCGGTATCGGAAAGCCTTCAGGCCAGCTTCGGTGATGTGGAGGAGCTGCGAGATTTCCCGCGCCTTCTCATAGATATTTCCGGTTATGCCGTGGAGGATAATCTTTCAGATTATCTCATGGAACTGAACGCTGTCAAAGCCGGCAGCTTTCTGGAGGAGCTGGACAACACAAGCCTTGAAGCGTGGCTGAAAACCACGCTGAAAAGCAGCGTCGCTTTTATGGCGCTCTCCCGTGCAGGGTATGAGTCGAGGCAGTATTTTGACCGAGAGGATTTCAGCCATCTCTTTGACTTCAACACCGTGGAGGTTATCTCCGTGCTCGGTGCCGCCGTCAGCGATATTTCTGAGATGGTCATCCGTGAAATGGGAGAAACCGTCAAGGAAATGGAGAAGGAGGAAAAGCGGAAAATTCGCACATTTGCGCAGACCGGTCCTTCTGCGTATCATAAGAACCGAACAGAAAACAAGGAAAGGAGCAACGAACATGGAACTGACCTATACGATGCAGGGGGACTATCTGATTCCCGATCTGACCGTGCCGGAGAGCCCGAAGCTTGGGAAGTATGGAATGCTGCGGCGGACATTCCTCCGCAAACACCGGGATGGGATCTACACCGGGATGCTGCTGAACGGAACACTGAACAGTCATCTGGAGGAAGTGGACCGGCAAGCCAACGAGATGATGGAACGCCTGACCCGACAGATGGCAGAGAAGCAGGGCGTGACGGAGCGCCTGAAAGCGGAAGATCAGATGCAGTGGGTGCAGATGATGAACTCCATTCGCCACTCGGCGGAGGAAGTGATTCTGAACGACCTGATCTACGCGTAACGCTCCCCACAGTTGAACAGCAGCAGGAAATCATCGCAGAAGCGGAGGAAGAAAAATCCTCCGCTTTTGCTATTTCTCAAGAGGACATCGACGCCATTCTGACACGGGGCAGCGGCATCCATCAGGGCAAATTCCGCATCTATGAGCAGTTTCTCAAACAGGATTCTTCTGAGAACAATATCGCCTTTTTGAAAAACGAATATGGCATCGGCGGCGCGTATCCTGCAATTTCCGGCAGAAATCTCGATGAAAGCCACGACGCCAAGGGAATCAAAATCAGCAGAGGCAGAATCTCTCGGCCCGATGCAGAACTGCTTTTGCGGTGGAATAAGGTCGAGAAGCGGATTGGGGAGCTGATCCGAGCCGACCGCTACCTGAGCCAAGCGGAGAAGGACGACTATCCCGCCTACCGGGAGCAGGCAGAAGCTCGGAGGAAACGAGGTGAAATCTCTGATGAGTTCCGGTCGATTGTCTATGATTATAACGACTTCGTGACGCAGCTTGGTGAGGAAAGCAAAGCATTGAATCTGTACTATCTCTCAAGCTGCTGGAGTGCGTTCAGCGTGGGCGATAAGAAAATGCACGCCCGTACAGCGGAGGGTGACTTCATCCTTCCCATGATGCGCGAAGCAATGAATACGATCATTGCGGACAACACCCACTTGACCGCACGATGCGAAGCCATGCTGGAAGCGTTGAACAGCGATGTGGCAAAGGCCCTTGAGCCGACCTTTGATGAGCTGAACCCTCCCCCGGAGGCCCGGAAGGAATACCGCTATCATCTTGGTGACACGGTCTATATCGGCACGCAGGAATACGAGCTGCTGTCTTTTGACGAAAAGAAGGTCGTCCTCTTTGATACACAGTTCCCGCTGTTTAACAAAGAACTGTCTCGTGAGGAGTTCGATAACCGGCTCAAAGAAAATCCGCTGAATGACAGGCTGCTGCAAGCCGTGGAAGAAGCCTCTGTCGCAGACAATACGAAAGAGAATCCGGATACGCAGGAGACGGAAGCCATACCTGACGAAGAACTGGATGCTCTGCCCATCAGCACCGTCAAAGACGGCGAGGTCGTGACCTACCCCAATGCGGAGGCCTTGCTGGATGACCAGGAAGAAGCGCTCGCCCCGCCTCTACAAGTGAAAAGGCCTTCCAAGATCGCGCCTCATGTGCTGCACCCGGAGATCAACACCGAGTACCGAACCAACTTCCAAATCGAGAGCGATGACATCGGCATGGGCACGCCGCTGGAACGGTTCTATCACAATATCCGTGCCATTCAGCTTCTGAATAAGCTGGGTGCGGAAAACCGATTGGCAACACCCACGGAGCAGCGCGTACTTGCCGACTATGTGGGTTGGGGCGGTCTCTCTGAGTTCTTCAAGGAGGACAATCCCCATTATGCCGAGCTGAAGGATGTGCTTTCCGATGAGGAATATGCGTCGGCGAGAGAATCCACGCTGACGGCCTTCTATACACCACCCGTAGTGATCAAGGCGGTGTACAGCGCCTTGGAGAATATGCACTTTCAGACCGGCAATGTGCTGGAGCCCTCCTGCGGCATCGGCAACTTTATGGGACTTGTTCCCGAAAGCATGAATGACGCGAAGTTCTATGGTGTGGAGCTGGACAGTATTTCCGGGCGGATCGCCCAGCAGCTGTATCAGAAAAACAGCATCGCGGTGCAGGGCTTTGAGAATACAAACCTTCCCGACAGCTTCTTTGACGCTGCAATCGGCAATGTCCCCTTCGGACAGTTCAAGGTGCCGGACAAGCGCTATGATAAGCACAACTTCCTCATTCACGACTATTTCTTCGCCCGCACTTTGGATAAGGTGAGACCCGGCGGCGTGATTGCTTTCATTACCTCAAAGGGTACGATGGATAAGGAAAACCCCAATGTCCGAAAGTATATTGCCCAGAGAGCTGACCTGCTCGGTGCTATCCGGCTGCCGAATGATATCTTCAAGGCCGCTGCCGGCACGGAGGTCACATCGGACATTATCTTCCTCCAAAAGCGTGACCGATTGGTGGATATTGAGCCCGATTGGGTGCATCTGGCCACCGACGCCAATGGCATCCGGATGAACGCCTATTTTGTGGACAACCCTGAAATGGTGTTGGGCGAAATGCAGATGGTCAGCGGGCCTCACGGCATGGAGTCCGCCTGTATTGCTTATGAAAATGCAGAGCTTGGGGACCTCTTGCGGGATGCCATCCAGAACATTCATGCCGAGATTACCGAATTAGAAATCGACGATCTTGAAGCGGAGGATGAGGACCTTTCTATCCCCGCTGACCCTGATGTGCGCAATTTCAGCTTCACGGTGGTGGACGGCAAGATTTATTACCGTGAAAACAGCCGCATGAATCCCGTGGATGTTTCCGCGACTGCCGAAAGTCGCATCAAAGGCATGATTGCCATCCGTGATTGTGTCCGGACGCTGATTGAGTACCAGACGGAGGACTATCCCGATGCCGATATCAAGGCGGAGCAGGAAAAGCTCAATCGGCTCTATGATGATTTCAGCAAAAAATATGGGCTTATCAGCGCAAGAGCCAACAACTCGGCATTCAATTCCGACAGCTCCTACTGCCTGCTTGCTTCGCTGGAGGTGCTGGACGATGAGGGCAACTTCCTCCGCAAGGCAGATATGTTCTCCAAACGAACCATCAAGCAGAAGGTAACGGTGCAGTCGGTTGACACGGCTTCCAAGGCCTATGCTCTGTCCCTTGCGGAAAAAGCGAGAATCGACATGCCATATATGTCGCAGCTCACCGGCAAAACCGAGCAGGAGCTGTTTGAGGATTTGAAGGGTGTGATCTTCCTCAACCCCATGCACATAAGCGAAGAGGACGGCAAGCCGAAGTATCTTCCCGCAGATGAATACCTCTCCGGCAATGTCCGTGAAAAGCTCCGTTGGGCAAAGCGGAGTGCGGAGCTCTACCCCGAAGATTACGGTGAGAATATTCGTGCGCTTGAGGCGGTGCAGCCGGTTGACCTGACGGCAAGTGAGATTTCCGTAAGGTTGGGCGCAACATGGCTGCCTCCGGAAATCATTGAGGAGTTCATGTTTGAACTGTTCAGCACCCCACGCTACTGCCAGTGGAACATCCATGTTCACTACGCGCAGTACACCGGCGAATGGAATGTGGAGGGGAAATCCTATGACCGCAGCAATGTAAAAGCCCACAACACCTACGGCACCGGCAGAGTTAATGGCTATAAGATCATGGAGGAAACTCTGAACCTCCGTGATGTGAGAATCTTCGACTACATCGAGGACGGAAACGGCAGGAAAACGGCTGTGCTCAACAAGAAAGAAACCGCCATCGCACAGGGCAAGCAGGAGCTTATTAAGCAGGCCTTTGCAGACTGGATATGGAGCGATCCGGAACGCCGGGAGCAGCTAACCAAGCTGTATAATGAGAAGTTCAACAGCATTCGCCCCCGCGAGTATGACGGCAGCCACCTGAATTTCGTGGGAATCAATCCGGAGATCACGCTGAGGCCGCATCAGGTCAATGCCATTGCCCATATCCTCTACGGCGGCAACACCCTGCTTGCGCATGTAGTTGGGGCTGGGAAGACCTTCGAGATGGTAGCGGCGGCCCAAGAGAGCAAGCGGCTGGGCTTGTGTCAAAAAAGCCTGATTGTGGTCCCCAATCATCTGACGGAGCAATGGGCGAGCGAATACCTCCAGCTCTATCCCTCCGCCAACATTCTTGTCGCCACCAAGAAGGACTTCGAGACCAAGAACCGCAAGAAGTTCTGCGGGCGCATTGCCACCGGCGACTACGATGCGGTCATCATTGGGCACAGCCAATTTGAAAAGATCCCCATGTCCCTGGAACGACAGCGTGCCATCCTGCAGCAACAGCTGGATGAAGTGCTGGACGGCATTTCTGAATTGAAGAAAAACCGTGGGGATAATTTCTCCATCAAGCAGCTGGAGCGAACCAAGAAAACGGTCAAGCAGAAGCTGGACAAGCTCAATGACCAGTCCCGCAAGGATGATGTTGTGACCTTTGAAGAGCTGGGCGTTGACCGTATCTTCGTCGATGAGGCGCATTACTATAAGAATCTCGCCGCATTTACAAAAATGCGGAATGTGGGCGGCATCAGCCAAACCGAGGCCATGAAGTCCAGCGACCTGTATATGAAGTGCCGGTATTTGGACCAGCTGACCGGCGGCAGAGGCGTTGTGTTTGCCACCGGCACACCCATCTCCAACAGCATGGTGGAGATGTACACCATGCAGAAGTATCTCCAGTACGGAGCGCTGCGCAGGAATGACCTTCTCCACTTCGATGCCTGGGCCTCCACCTTCGGTGAGACGGTGACAGCCATCGAGCTTTCTCCGGAGGGCACGGGCTACCGCGCCAAAACGAGGTTTGCCAAGTTCTATAATCTGCCGGAGCTCATGGCAATGTTCAAGGAGACCGCAGATATTCAAACGGCGGATATGCTCAAGCTCCCCGTGCCGGAGGCCCATTACCACAGCGTTGTTTTGAAGCCATCGGAAACGCAAAAGGAAATGGTGGCCTCTCTTTCAGAACGAGCCGAGCGTGTCCGCAATAAGATGGTGGATTCCAGCGTGGATAACATGCTCCTCATCACCAATGACGGCAGAAAGCTCGCCTTGGATCAGCGGCTCATGAACGATATGCTCCCCGACAGCGAGACAAGCAAAGTTGGGACCTGTGCGGAGAATGTTTTTGATATCTGGCAGCGCACCACCGACCGGAGCTCGACACAGATGGTATTCTGCGACTTGTCTACGCCCCACGGCGACGGCAAGTTCAATGTGTACGATGATCTCCGAAACAAGCTGATTGCCAAGGGCGTTCCGGCAGAGGAAATCGCCTATATCCATACGGCAAACTCCGAGGCGCAAAAGAAAGAGCTGTTTGGCAAGGTGCGCTCCGGTCAGGTGCGTGTGCTCATCGGTTCCACGCAGAAAATGGGAGCCGGCACTAATGTGCAGACGAAGCTTGCGGCACTTCATCATTTGGATTGTCCGTGGCGACCGTCTGACCTGCAGCAGCGGGAAGGACGAATCATCCGCCAGGGCAACGAAAACAAGGAGGTCGATATTTACACCTATGTCACGGAGAACACCTTCGACAGCTATCTGTATCAGTTGGTGGAATCCAAGCAGAAGTTCATTGGGCAGATCATGACCAGCAAATCCCCGGTGCGCTCTGCGGAGGACATTGACGAAACCGCCCTGAGCTATGCGGAAATCAAGGCGCTGTGCGCCGGCAATCCCCACATCAAGGAGAAGATGGATCTGGACATTGATGTATCCCGGCTGAAGCTGCTCAAGGCCAACCATCTGAGCCAACGCTATTCGCTGGAGGATCAAATCCTGAAGGAGTTTCCGCAGAAAATCAAATCGTTGGAGCAGCGCATTGAGGGCTATCGGGCGGATATTGACCAGCGAAAAAGAAATACCGAGCCCAACGAGGACGGCTTCTCTCCGATGTTTATGCCGGGCGGCACGGTAAGGGAAAAGAAGGCTGCCGGCGATGCCATCCTCGGCCTTTGCAAGTCCATGACAAGCCCCGACCCGATTCCCATCGGTCAGTACCGTGGCTTCGATATGGAGCTGTCCTTCGACACCTTCAGCCGGGAATATAAGATCACGCTGATTCATCAGCTGCGGCATACGGTCACGCTGGGCACGGACATCTTCGGCAACATTCAGCGACTGGACAACACCCTCGGCGCTTTTGAGGAACGAATGGCAGCGTGCACCGAGCAGCTGGAGAACACCCGGGTTCAGCTTGAAAATGCAAAGGCTGAGGTACAGAAGCCCTTTCCCCAGGAGGAAGAGCTTGCAGCGAAAACCGCCCGCCTGAACGAGCTGAACGCCCTGCTCAATCTGGACAAGAAGGAGAATGAGATCGTGGACGGTGAGCGAGGCGAGGAAGAGCCGCAAAAAGCGACCATAGACAGAGAACGCTAAGGAGGCAAACCACAGCGGCAGTGCAGGATATCTGCGTTGCCGCTGTGATTTGCAAGCTGGAAAATACGCCGAGCGTGTGATATAATGGGGCTGACAAATCGGAATTTGTGATGGTAGATAATATGGAATGGTTTAATGTTTTTGGGCTGATTTTTATTGCAGTCATTATGATACCCAATGTTGTATTTGCGATTAAGTGCAAAGATGGATTTGATAATAAGTGGAACAATAAATATGTTGAGGTCACAGAACAAGTAGGGAGATTGGGTTGTTTCGGATTCATGATAATCAATATTCCGGGAACTTGGTTCGGGTGGTGGTCTGACGAAGCATTTGCACTATATCTGATTGTAGATACCATATTGGTAATGCTTTATTGTGCTATTTGGATTATATGTTTTAAGAAAAACAGCGTTTTCAGAACATTAACACTTTCTATTATTCCTTCAATGTTGTTCTTGTTTAGTGGGATTATGAGTAGGTCAGTGCTATTGATTATTGCATCAGTATTATTTGCACCAAGTCATATTGTGATTTCATATAAAAATGTAAAATGATATTTACAACTTCCGGTTTGTCGATCCACGGCAGCCTTTCAACAGGCTGCCGTATTCGCTTTTCAGAAGATTTTCATTCGCACATTTGCCATGATGCGAATTTGCGGATACAATGGGGGCAGAAAGGAATGGAGGTGCTGCAAATGCTTCGCCGTAAAGCTGAGAAACGAATTGTTGAGCTGTCCCCTGACGAGGCGCGGCTGTTGCGGGAAGCGCTTCTTGCTTTTCGCAACAAGCTACTTTCTGCCGGAAAGCCAACAGAGGATGTGAACGAGTTGATTATCAAGGCGATGAAATGAGGAGGAGCGCGTTTGGCAAACTTTTATATTTCCGATCTGCATATCGGGCATGAAAATATTCTGCGGTTTGATAACCGCCCCTTTGCGGATGTCAATGAGATGAATAACAAGCTCATAGAGAATTGGAACGCCAGAGTACGCAGCGATGACACAGTATACATCCTTGGCGATTTCATCTGGGCAAAGGAAAGCGAGTGGCCATCCATTGTCGGTTCACTTGCTGGCAATAAGGTGCTGATACGGGGCAATCACGATCCCAAGCAATTCAGCGCTGCCACAAAGCGTATGTTCCAAGAAATTACGAACTTGAAGGAAATCAAGGACAGCGGCAAGCATGTTGTGATGTGTCATTATCCGATTCCCTTCTTCCGTGCCAGCTTCGCTTCGACAGCGTTCATGCTCTACGGTCATGTCCATCAGACGATTGAATATGAGTATATCGCAAAGCTGCGCCGTGAGGTAAAGGCAAACGCCACCGGCTATGGCACACCGAACGGAAACTTCATCAATGTCGGTTGCATGATGCCGTATATGGACTATGCGCCGAGAACACTGGATGAGATTATAGAAGGAGACGCAAGGTATCATGAAAAAGATCCCGACGCTCTTTGAGCGGGTATTTGATACATACATTGTCTCCGTGTGGATGATCTGATTTCGACCCAAAACCAAATAATCTTTACGCAGCCGCTTGGTTTCCAAGAGAAATCAGGCGGCTTTTTCTATGGAGGGAGTGATTTTATGATATGGGAAGCCTAATCTACTATGCTGTGCTGTTTCTTGCAAAGGTGCTTGACAATGCACTCAGCACAACAAAGACAATACTGATTCAAAGAAGTCGGTGGCTGCTTGCCGGGATTGCGGTGGTACTGTCCGACTTTATCTATTTCTGGCTAACAAAGAGAATTGTTTCAGGTGACAACAATTGGGCGATTCTCATCGTCTCTCTTGCTGGCGGCGTGGGCTGTGCACTTGCCTGCCTGTTCAGCGAGAAGTTGTCAAAGGACAGAACCTATGTAAATGTGATCATGTCGGACAATCTCAAAGCTATGCAAAATTTCCGGGACTTTCTGGCCACCCATCACATAACAAATGTGGCTGCCGATACCTATACCTTGGACTGGAGCAAGAAAACCATCTCTATAACCGCATACCCGGAAACCAAAGCACAATCACGCCTGATCACGGAATATATCGAAAACAGTCCGCTGAAATTCAAGCGTGTTGTTCATAAAACATAATAGGAGGAAGCAAAATGACAAACGAAGAACTGAACACCGCTTTATATAAGAAGGTGTTCGCAGAACAGGAGAAGTATCGGGAGTGGCTGCTTTCCCAGCCGCCCGACGAAATCCTGAACTACTGCTACGAGTACACGGTGCGGGAGGACATTGTGCTGGCGCTGGAGGAATACGACTTGTCCGATAAGCAGTGCAAGGCGCTCCTGAAGTCGCCCAGTCCCCTTGCGGATGTGTTCAGGGACTTTGAAAAGCGGGAGACCGACCACATGGACAACATCCGGGACACCATCGAGTGCCGAGCCGATTCGGTCATCCGGGCCGATTTCCTGAGAGACCGGCGTGAAGCGAGGTGATGCCCTATGCGCTATATTGCTGCGGAGGATGTTGCCAAGGCCAAGGAAATGGATCTTTTGACTTACCTCCGCAATTATGAACCGCAGGAGCTCGTCCATGTATCCGGAAACACCTATTGCACCAGAGAACACGATTCCCTGCGAATCAGCAATGGCAAGTGGTGCTGGTTCTCACAGGGCATTGGCGGCAGATCGGCGCTGGACTATCTCATCAAGGTGAAGGGCATTCCTTTTACACAGGCAGCAGAGATAATTCTCGGACGGGAGGCGGAAAAGCCTCCCGTTTTCTATCGCCAGAAGGAGCGAAGAAGCACGGAGCTGCTGATGCCGGAGCTGTCCGAAACGACAGAACAGGTGGAGAAATATCTTTATAGTCGAGGGATTCACCCGGTTATTATCCGCTATTGCCTGGATAACAGGCTGCTCTTTGAGTCTGCAGATTACCACAATGCGATGTTCGTAGGGTACGACAAGGACGGCAAAGCGAGATATGGCGCTCTGCGCAGTACCGTCAGCAGCTACAAGGGCGAGCTGACCGGCAGTGACAAGCACTTCTCTTTTTCCTTGGAGGGAAAGCCGAATGCGGAGCACATTCATGTGTTTGAATCCGCCATTGACCTGCTGAGTTTTGCAACCTTGGCGCTGCTGGCCGGGGGTGACTGGAAAAGTGAAACCTATTTGTCTTTAGCCGGTGTGTTTCAGACTAAACGAGAGAATGTTGTGCCGGTGGCCTTGAGCAGATTTCTTGACGAGCACCCATCCGTCCGCAAAATCCATCTGCATTTGGATAACGATGCCGTCGGACGAGGTGCTGTGAAAGGAATTGTTGGCGGGCTGCAGGGAAAATACCAGGTCTATGACGAGCCGCCCGCCCATGGAAAAGATGTAAATGACGAGCTGAAAATCCGTATAGGACTTATGAGAGAAAGAAAGGAGCGGGAACGCACATGAACATTGCAATTTATCAGATCAACCCGGATCGGGACGAAAACAATGTGGCCTTCTTGAACTATGAAAATCTGGAGCGCTTTCAGGGCTCTGCCGAACTTCGCAGCGAGATCTACGACAAGGTGTTCGAGGGCAAGGTGGACTGCGGCACACTGGAGGAGGTGTACCAGATGTTCAACCTTGACCATCCGGACGGATACCGGGGCAGGTCCCTTTCCGTTTCGGATGTGGTTGAGGTCGTAGGTGAGGAAAAATCCACCTTCCATTTCTGCGACAGTATCGGCTTTCGGGAGGTGGACTTTGACCCGGATATGACCGAGCCCCTGAAAGAGAAGAAAATCAAGGTGGTGCTCTGCGAACCGGGCAAGGTCGCCAGAGTTGCAGAGATCGGGACGGAACTTTCGGATTTGCAGAAGGTGGTCGGCGGACTGATCGAGCCCTATTATCCCTTTGAAGAGCAGGTCTGCATCGTCTGTAATGCGTAGTTATATGTTATGTGTAGCATAATTGACATCTCCTTTCGTACCT
>ERZ506896.831-NODE-831-length-19185-cov-4.459017_pt1 | contig 19185 bp, 13 predicted proteins | sample MGYA00513176_ERZ506896 | MGnify/ENA metagenome assembly ERZ506896
TTGATGAATGAGAGATTGGAAAAAGGAGTCCAATGTGGAAATCTGAGCGCCGGAAAGAAGTGCGGTCTGCCTTGATAAATGCCGGATAAGAAATTGATTTCCTTCACTTTGTGCTTTCGATAAAGCTTTGGCAATATGAGAAGCGATCCGTGTTTTCATTTCTCCTGCGGCAGCGCGGGTGAAAGTGAGAATTAACAGGTCGGAAATATCGGCGGGATCTTTTTCATCGGTAAGAAGTTCCTTTATTCTTGCAGTAAGGACGGCAGTTTTTCCGCTTCCTGCAGAGGCGGAGAGAAGAAGATTTCGTCCCCTCAGGTCAAGAGCGGATTGTTGTTCTCTTGTCCATTTCATCTTACTCATGGTCGGTTTCCCTCCTTGTTTTTGCGATATTTTCCGCTTTTGCTTCTAAATTTTTCTTAACATCTTTTATTTTTTCTATGTAGTTATATTTATTTTCCGGCAAGGCGGGATCAAAACGACAGATACTTCGATAAGGACAGTAGGTGCAGGCGGTATTTTGCCCGGACTTGGCAGGATGTATGGAAATATTTCCGCTTTGTATATCTTTGTATAAATCAATCAGCACCTGTTCGGTGATTGTTTTCAAAGCATCAAACTGGGATTTTGTCAGTGTCGGAGAGAATCCGGAGATCGCTCCGCTTTTGGTGTAACTGACGGAAATGAAACTGTCTTTTGTTCCCGTTTCTTTGTCCAAGGTAAAAAGAACATCTTTGTCGCCCAAAAAGAGGCCGTTCGTATTATTTTTCTGCTCTTCGGGCGGATCTCCGTCGGGCGGTACCGTCTCTACGGGGCGGACGTTTCCGTGAAGATAAATATACATCATGGCTGCCGGCAAGAGATCTTTTGTACTTTTATCTCTTGATAAAGCCAATAAATAAGTGATGAGCTGCAAAGAAGTGCCGTTGATGATATCGCTCAGATCGATTTTGGGAGAGCCTGTTTTGTAATCACAGACGACGACATATTTTCCGTCGGAGTCCACGCGGTCGATTTTTCCCGTAAGGGTAAAGCTGTCGTTCCTGCCCGCGGCGATCCGGACGGTAAAGGGTTTCTCCATATCGATCGTGTCGAAACCGCTCTGACGGCTCCACCGGCGGAATCGTTTGAGAGATTCTTCAAAAGTGCGATCCAAGACTCTTTTTGTATATTTTACCGAAGCATCTGAAGAGAGCACTCCCGATTTGATGCGGGGTGTAATTTTTTCTGAAATTTCATGAGAAATTTTTTCTATTTCTTCATCGGTGATATTCCGCCACTGCCGGTTTTCTTTCTTCAGCCTTTCGCCGAATGTATGAAGACCGGCATGCAGATAATTGCCGCAGTCCAATTGGTCGATTTCACCGGTTTTTCTTTCGTCAACACCCAGGCCGTATCGAAGGAAATATCGGTAAGGGCAGCTTCTGTAATCTTGAAGTTTTGTGACGGAACCGTAAAAGCGTCCCTGTTTCATGAAAAGTTTCTTTGCTTCTTCCTTGGAGAGAAAAGATGCATTATTACGATAATATAAGCCGGACAATTTACTATGGAGCAGGGCAGGCGTTCTTTTTATCGCCCGGCTTTTCAGAGCATTCCAAGAACTGTATTCTTCGGGAATGCCGTCTTGAAGGATCATGGGAAGCAGGGAAAGCGCCTGTTCGGGATTGGCGAAAAAAGACGGATCATTTGCTGCCGGATCGGGGGAAGAAACGGTGATGAATTCCGTATAATAGCCTAAATTTTTCAGCTGTGTGAAAAGAAAAGACGGCTCGCCCCGTGTTCCGCCTTCCACAGATTCCGGACAAGATAAGTACAGAGCATCGCTTCCTCTTGTAAAGGCAAGATAAGTATAAAACCGCTCCTGCCTGAGTAATTGAAGCAAGTCATTTCCCAAGTTTATTTTTGAACGGCTCATAAGGAGCTGCTTTTCCGCTTCCGAGAAAAATCCCGAATCGTCAATTTTTTGAGGGAATTCACCCTCCAGAAGGCCGGGGATAAAAACGACTTTTGCTTCCGAAGCATACCCTCTGTCCATGGAAGTCACCGTCACATGATCCAGTGTGGGCGGGATCATGGAGTAAGTGAGAGAGGAGAGGCCGTCTTTTATCATGAGGAAAAAATCATCATCGCTGACAGGTTCGTTTCCCGAAGCATGAACGATTTCTTCCAGCAAGGAAATAAATTTTTTCCATACCTGTATATGCGGACGGCTCTTTGTTGATTCATAACTTTCTTTATCCCATGCATACAGGGTATCCGGTATCTTTCGTTCGAGAAGCAGCCGGTAAAGAAGAGTGCATTTATCTTTTGCGGTAACGGAAGATTTCCATTCTTCCCGCAGCGGATTAAGAAGAGATAAAATTTTTTCTCGTCCTTTGTTGACTTCTCTTTGCAAAAGAAGTTCCTTTTCCGACGGCGGCGCCGGTTCTTCATCAGGATTCCGATAATCTCTGTAAGTCCACGGTTTTTGCCAACTGCCGAAACGGATATTGTATTTCAAAGTATAATTTTCCAACCGGTCAATTTCATTTTGCGGAAGAAGGGAAAGGATATTTGTTTTCACCAGGCGGAAAATGGGATCTCTCGTAAAACCTCTGTTTTTTCCTTTGCTTTCTGCCTGAAGAAAGCGGATGATGCCGTCAAGAAATCTGATCAGGGGATGATTGTTCATCGGGAGCTTGCGATCAATGAATCCGGGGATCCTGTATTTGAAAAAACTTCTTTCCAAAGCATCCATATAATGATCGGTGCTGCGAAGGAGAACCAATATATCCCGATAGCGGAGTCCTTTATCACGAACCAAAGTTAAAATGCGGCGGGCAATAAAGTCTGCTTCATCATTTCTGCTTGACGCAACTGCCAGATGGACGCCCTTTTCCGGTGAGATTGATTTGCTCTCGGGCAAAGAGCAGGGAGCGGGGATATTTTGAAAATATTCGGAAACGACGGACTGAATCCGGGGACAGGAAAATCGGCGGTATTCGTGTAATGTAACCGAGTCCGCATGCTTGGTGATATTCAGGAGCATCCGGTACAATCGGTCGGGCCGTGCAAAAGTTTCGTTTTCGGAAGGTTCATCGGGGTGAGGCATCTGAAGCGTGAAAGTGACATCTTTTGCTGTCTGAATCAAAGCGGAAACGATATTAATTTTTTGCGGTGCCATGCCGTTAAACCCGTCAATCCAAACACGGGAATTGCGAATCATGTCCGATCGGGAGATTTCTTTGGCGAGGAGATCGAAAAGGCTTCCTTCATAAGAAAAATGACTCCGCAGATAGGCATGATAATTTTTATAAAGGAGACTCAGATCGGACAGTTTTTTTCCTAAAGGGGTATCTTCTTCCTGAAGTGCAGCGTGTTCCAAATCATTTTCTGAAATGCAGAACATATCGAACTGATGGAACAGATCAACCAATTTGCCTGCAAAATGAGGCTGCGCCGCCACTCTGGATAATAACTGCAATTCCGATTTACGGGCATTGAGGATACGGCTCACAATGAGCTGCTGCCCTAAGGAAGATAGAGCATCTTGTACGGGGGAATGCAATTCTTGAAATACTCGGTAGGCAAGCCGTGAAAATCCGCAGACTTGGACATTCATAAATCCGTTTCCGGGGAAAATATCTGCCAGCATACGTTCCGCCGTATACGTTTCCTGATCAGGAACCAAAAGGAAAGCAGATCCTTCTTTTTCTTTTGTCACGTAATCTCGGATTTCCCGACAGCAGCGGGTTGTTTTTCCCGTACCGGCGGGCCCGAAAATGAAATGCAAGCTCATAATATATCCTTTCTCCGATCATTTATAACTTTTCTTATATTATAAAACAAAACGGAGAGGAATCGGAATAAAAGGTCAAAGGCTTTTATGAACAGAAGATGAATCTTGACATAAAAAAATAAAAAATTATAATCAAAGTAAGCTTTATATAAAACCGTTCACGGTTGTGGATTTTTATGGATTTTTCTATTTTCGCCACATAGTACATTTTTGTATTATGCGGCGTATTTTATTGGAGTAAAATATGTCATCCGGATATTATGCATTTCTTGTTTTTCTAGGCGGCTGCAGTTACGGAATTCTTTCCACCATCGTAAAAACAGCTTACGGAGCAGGATTGAGTCTGTCCGACGTGGCAGGCGGGCAGGTATTTTGGGGAGCGGTGATTTTTTGGCTTGCCGCATGGAAACGGAAGCCGAAACAAATAAGTCTGAAGAAAACAGTTCTTCTTATTCTTTCCGGAATGCCCATGGGAATGACCTCGATTTTTTACTATCGATCCCTTGAAACATTGGATGCTTCTCTTGCCATCGTTTTTTTGTTTCAATTCGTCTGGATAGGAACTTTATTTGAAATGGTATTTTTTAAAAAATTTCCGAGTTTTCAAAAAACAGTTTCGATCATTATCCTGCTCATCGGTTCAGCTGTTGCGGCAGGATTGCGCCCGGAGGGAAATTTTGAATGGTCGCCCGGAATTTTTTGGGGCGGGCTTTCCGCCGTCAGTTACTCTCTCGTTATTTTGGCAAGCGGAACGGCGGGAGTTGACGTACCGCCCGTTTTCAAAGGAGCTTTGATGTCTCTCGGAGCGGCTTTTGTTATTTTCCTTTATTTGCCGCCCCTGTTTTTAACAAAGTATGACTTATTCATTTCTGTACTTCCCTATGGCGTGTTGCTCGGCCTTTTCGGAATTGTTATTCCCCCTTTTCTCTTTTCCGTCGGAATTCCCCGAACGGGACCGGGACTGGGAAGTATTCTGACTTCCTCCGAATTGCCGGCCGCACTTTTGACGGCGGCTTTCGTTTTAAAGGAAACGGTTGATATGACGCGTTGGTGGGGAGCGTTTTTAATTCTTATCGGAATCATTCTGGGGAATAGGGAGCACCGTAAATAAAATGCTCTGTTTCGAGAGAATTATGGAAAAATAGAAATGATACGATTTTTATATCAGACAGATACGATCTTTATAATCCGATGATTGACCCTTTTATATATGTTTTGTTATAATATGATTGTAGTACAACGAAAAAAATCAATATAATATTTTAATTTTAAGGAGGCTTGAAAATGTCTTTGAACGGAAAGAAACTGAGTCCATTTACTTTAAATGCATACAAGCAGGGTGAATTTATAGAGGTGTCCGATACGGATTTACAGGGAAAGTGGAGCGTCCTCTTCTTCTATCCAGCTGACTTTACTTTTGTCTGCCCGACGGAATTGGAAGATCTTCAAGGTAAATATGATGAATTCCAAAAGGAAGGCTGTGATATTTATTCCGTATCCTGCGATACTCATTTCGTCCATAAAGCATGGCATGAATCTTCCGAAAGAATCGGAAAGGTTCAGTATACAATGCTGGCAGATCCGACAGGAACACTGGCAAGAGATTTAGATGTATATATCGAAAAAGAAGGGCTGACCGAAAGAGGAACTTTCGTTATCAACCCCGACGGAGAAGTTGTACTTTATGAAGTCAGTGCAGGAAATATCGGACGTAATGCGGAAGAACTGCTCCGCAAAGTAAGAGCGGCGAAGTTCGTTTATGAACACGGTGATCAGGTATGCCCTGCAAACTGGCAGCCCGGTGCCGAAACATTAAAACCGTCATTTGATTTGGTCGGCAAGCTTTAATCAGGTGAGGCATCATGGAAAAAATGTATGATGCCATAATAGTCGGCGGAGGTCCTGCGGGGCTCTCCGCCGCTATTTATATGGCGAGAGCACGGTTTCGTGTCTTGGTGATCGAAAAAGAAAAAATCGGCGGTCAGATCACAATCACATCGGAAGTGGTCAATTATCCCGGTATTTTAATGACCGACGGTGAAAAATTGACGGGACAGATGCGGCGGCAGGCAGAAAATTTCGGCGCCGAATTTATGATTGCGGAAGTAACAAGTCTGGAGCTGGCCGGCGATTATAAAACAGTTCATACCACGCGGGGTGATTTTAAAACAACAGGAATTATTTATGCCGGAGGCGCTCATCCCCGATTTGCCGGATTTGACGGAGAAAAAGAATTCCGCGGCCATGGCGTGGCTTACTGTGCTACCTGCGACGGAGAATTCTTTACCGGAAAAGATGTATTTGTAGTAGGCGGCGGCTATGCGGCGGTTGAAGAAGGACTTTTTCTTACCCGCTATGCAAAAAAGGTGATCATGATTGTCCGTCGGGATTCTTTTTCTATCGAAAATGCCGAATTGGACGAATTGATGCATCATCCGAAAGTGGAGATCCGTTTTAATACGGAGATCACTAAAGTTGACGGAAAGAATTCCATCAGTGAAGTGATACTTAAAAATAAAATAACAGGGGAAGAATCGTCATACCGCCTTGACGGAAATGATTTCTGCGGTGTGTTCGTATTTGTCGGATATTCTCCCGAAAACGGACTGGTGAAAGATCAGTTGGAACTGAATCCTCAAGGGTATATCATAACCGACAGAGACCAGAAAACAAGTATAGACGGTGTCTATGCGGCAGGAGATATTTGCGTCAAAAACCTGAGGCAGATTGTAACCGCTGTTTCCGACGGCGCCGTCGCGGCAACTTCCATGGAAAAATATCTGGGACAGCTCTATAGAAAATTGGGTCTGAAACGGGAATATGTTGTTCCGGAAAAGAAAGAAGAAGCCAAACAGGAAAAGGCGGCGAATGTTCCGCAGGCGGATTCCTCTTCGTTCCTTGACGAATCGACACGGCAGGCGCTGGCGCCCGTACTCAACCGTTTTGAGAATAAAATCATTCTCAGGCTTTATACGGATGACAGCAAAGTGACGGAAGAAAACAAAAAAGTAGTGGAAGAAATTGCTTCTCTTTCCGATAAAGTGGAAGCAGAACTGGTACCTTCCACGGGAGAAGAAAATAAACATACCATTGCCATTTGTGACGGCACCGGACAAGAAAAAGGATTGTATTTCCACGGCGTGCCGGGCGGACATGAGTTTAATTCCTTTATACTTGCCATGTACAATGCGGCAGGTCCCGGGCAGGACGTGGGAGCGGATATCCAAAAGAGAATTGACGGATTGAATAAGAAACTTCATGTAAAAATTGCAGTTTCCCTATCCTGCACGATGTGTCCCGATTTGGTGGCCGCTGCAGAACGGATTGCTGCAGATAATGAGCATGTAACGGTCGATGTATATGATTTCCAATATTATCCCGATCTGAAAGAAAAGTATAATATCATGAGCGTTCCCTGTATGATCATCAACGACGAGGAAGTTCATTTCGGAAAGAAGAGCATTTCCGAACTGTTGGATATTTTTGAAGCTTAGCATAAAGAAAGATCCGTAAGAAATTTTCTTGCGGATTTTTTATTGCTCTGCATTTCAAAAATTGACAACATCCGTTTTCTTCGGAAAAGAATCGAAGAATTAAAAGGAAGAAGGAATTTTGTAAAGTACTTTTCCTTTCGTCAGATTTCAAGATAGTTCATTCTATATTGAAATATTTACATGTACTGTAAAATACTGTAAAATAAAAAAAGGTTTTGATTGTATATGGCATTATGCCATATACGTTTACAATATATTGAGGGTGATCAAATGAATGAATTACTTCGCGTGGAAAATCTTCACGTAGCCGTGGGCGGAAAAGAACTTCTCCACGGGATCAATCTCCGGATAAATAAAGGAGAGGCCCATGTCATTATGGGAGTCAACGGAGCGGGGAAATCGACGCTGCTTCATGCCATTATGGGAAATCCCGCCTATGAAATTACAGAGGGACATATCTATTTTGAAGGACAGGAAATCAATGACTTATCGGTTGATAAAAGAGCGAAATTAGGATTGTTCCTGTCATTCCAAAATCCGATTTCCGTAGCAGGCATTACGATGGAAAACTTTATTCGTACGGCTAAAACGACAATTTCGGGAAAACAGCAGAAGCTGTTCCCTTTTAAGCGTTTAATGAAAAGCCGTCTTCAGGAATTGGATATGGATCTTTCTTACGGTGATCGATATCTGAATGACGGTTTTTCCGGCGGAGAAAGAAAAAAGAGTGAAATATTGCAGCTCCGCATTTTAGAACCGAAGCTTGCCATGCTTGATGAAACCGATTCAGGCCTTGACGTCGATGCGGTCCGCACGGTTTCGAAAAATATTTCTGCTTATCATAATGAAGAAAATGCTCTTCTTTTGATAACTCATCTGAATCAAATATTAAAATTCATTCATACGGATTTTGTTCATGTTCTGATTGACGGAACCATTGTCAAAGAAGGCGGCGCAGAACTGGTGGAAGAAATAGAATCCCGCGGATTTGATGCATATCGTAAAGAGGTGTGACTGATGGGGGAAGAAAGAAAAAAGAGCCGCGTAGATGATATTAACCGAAGTATTTACGATATCAAAGACGAGGTCGAATTTTCCTACAAGGTGAAAACCGGTCTCACGGAAGATACCATACGGGACATTTCAAAGAAAAAAGAGGAACCCGAATGGATGCTCAAGAAGCGTTTGGAAGCTCTGGCCATTTTTAATAAGTTGGATATACCGCCGTGGATGCCTGATATTTCCGAATTGGATATGGATCATATAGATACCTATATCCGGCCCAAAACGGATATGAAAGCCCGCTGGGAAGATTTGCCGCAAAATATCCGTGACACTTTCGACCGTCTCGGCATTCCCGAGGCGGAAAAGAAGTCGCTTGCAGGGGTGGGAGCACAATATGACTCCGAAGTGGTTTATCATAATATCCAGCAGGAACTGGAAGCCCAAGGCGTCATTTATGTGGATTTTGAAACGGCAGTTACAAAATATGAGGATTTAATCAGACCATATTTCGGAAAATTGATCCCTCCGAATTATCATAAATTTGCCGCCCTTCATTATGCAGTCTGGTCCGGCGGATCTTTTGTCTATGTCCCGAAAGGGGTGGACGTAAAGATGCCGCTTCAAAGTTATTTTCGTCTGAATGCACCGGGAGCAGGCCAATTTGAACATACGTTGATCGTAATTGAAGAAGGAGCAAGCTGCCATTTCATAGAAGGCTGTTCCGCTCCTCGTTATAATGTAGCGAATCTTCATGCCGGTGCCGTCGAACTTTTCGTAAAGAAAGGTGCAAAACTTCGTTATTCCACCATTGAGAACTGGTCTAAAAATATGTATAACCTGAATACAAAAAAGGCCATAGTGGAAGAAGACGGAGAAATGGTCTGGGTGAGCGGTTCTTTCGGTTCTCATACATCCTGCCTGTATCCGGATACGATTCTGAAAGGAGATCGCTCGACCTGTGAATTTACGGGGATCACCTTTGCAGGAAAAGGACAATTTTTAGATACCGGCTCCAAAGTGGAATCTATCGGGAAAAATACACATATTACGGTCAATTCCAAATCTATTTCAAAAGGAGGCGGAACGGCTTTATACAGGGGCGTCGTGCAGATAGGTCCGAATGCAAGCGGAACGAAGGGCGCCATCAGCTGCGAATCGCTGATGCTCGATAATGAGTCCCGATCGGACACGGTACCGGCCATTATCATTGAAAACGATGATATTGATTTGGGTCACGAAGCCAAAATAGGCCGTATCTCCGAAGACGACATTTACTATCTCATGAGCAGGGGACTTTCGGAAGAAGATGCAAAAGCCATGCTTGTCCGCGGCTTTGCCGAACCTATTTCCAAAGCGCTGCCTTTAGAGTATGCCGTGGAAATGAATCGTCTCATCGATCTGGAATTTGAAGGAGCTATAGGATAGGGGGCAGTTATGGAAGAAATCAGAGTTAACCGTCTTCCGATCATTACATACAGATATCTCAAAAATAACGACAGTCCGTTTTTATTTGAAGGGCCGTCCCATTCGGGAGAAGTGTCATTTTCGGATATGACTTACGTCCGCGAAGGGGGAGAACTGCCCGCCGTTTATGACGGTGCTTCGGCGGAAACAACAAGGGCTTCCGCTTCGGGAATGAAATATACCATAGAAATACCGGAAGATGTAAAGACAGAAATAACGATTGCCATAAACTGTGATCGAGAAAAAAGAGATTTTGCAGGGCAATTTATTTTTAAACTTCATAAAAATTCCGATTTGCACTTAGTCTGGATCAGCAAAGGAAGGGTGGAAAAATCGACGGTCGTCATATCTTCTTTCTATGATGTCGGAGAAGAGGCCCGTCTGGACGTATCTTCTTTGGAAACAGGGTTTGAAGATTCTTCTTTTTATGAAGAAAGAAATGTTATCGCAAAGGAAAATGCAAAAGTATTCTTTACCGCCGCTAAAATGGGGGCTGAAAAGTCTGTACTCCACAGTTACGGAAAACTTTCGGGAAATAAGTCGGTCATGGAAGAGGCGGCCGTCTATGCTGCCGGCGGTACCCAGCATTTGGATCTCTTTTATCACATCGATCATATAGGAAAAGAAACGGAAGCAAAAATTGATGTAAGAGGTTCACTGTCGGATCGGGCAAAAAAAGTATTTCGCGGAACTTTGGACTTTAAACGGGGATGCAGCGGCTCTGTCGGCGACGAGGGAGATTATGCGATGCAGCTTTCCCCTGCGACAAAAAATATTTCTCTTCCTTTGCTTCTTTGCACGGAAGACAATGTGGTGGGAAATCATGCTTCCAGTGCGGGGCAGCTTGATGAAAATACCATTTATTTCCTTATGAGCCGCGGATTTTCTCCCGAAGAAGCACGGCGCATCGTGGTGGAATCTCTCATACGGCCTTTGGTGGATCGGATGGATAAAAATTTGCAGGAAGAAATATTATCGGCAGTCAGAGAAAAACTGACGGCCAAGGAGGTATAATGAACAGCGGATTAATCAGAAAAGATTTTCCTATTTTAGATACGAAAGTGAACGGTCGTCCCGTCGTTTATTTTGATAATGCCGCAACGACACAGCGTCCGCTTTCCGTAGTATCGGCGGTTACCGATTATGTGCTTCATCATAACGGAAATCCCCACAGAGGGGCTCATGTTTTTGCCATAAGTGCATCGGAAGCTTATGATACGTCCAAGACGATTGTAAAAAAATTCATCGGTGCCGCAAGCGAAAGAGAAATCATTTATACGAGAAATACGTCGGAAAGTTTGAATTTGGTGGCCCGTTCTTATGGCGAAACCCATTTAAAAGAAGGAGATAAAATTCTTATTCCGATTACGGAACATCACTCCAATCTGGTCGTTTGGCAGAGAGCGGCCCAAAAAACGGGGGCGGTTCTTGATTATATTTGTATAGACAAGAAAACCGGACATTTTTTGGAAGAAGATCTGAAGAAAATAGATGATCCGAAAGTAAAAATTTTAGCTTTTGCTCAGGTCAGCAATGTGATGGGGATCGATTTTGATGCAAAGCCGTTGATTGACCGGGCGCATAAACACGGAGCCGTCGTCGTTCTTGACGGAGCACAGAGCACGCCTCATAAAAGAATAAATGTACAGGAACTGGATTGTGATTTCTTTGCATTTTCGGGACATAAAATGTGTTCTATGGGCGGTATCGGCGTTCTTTACGGAAAAGAAAAACTTTTGAATGAAATGGAACCTTTCCTCCTGGGAGGGGACATGATAGAAAATGTATATGAACAGGAGACGGTTTTTGCTGAATTGCCCGCCAAGTTTGAAGCGGGCACCCAATATGTGGAAGGTGCCGTAGGACTTGTGGCTGCCATCAATTATATTGAGGCTCTCGGCTATGATGAAATACGGGCACAAGAGAAAAAATTGGTCACCCGTGCCATGGAAGGAATGAAAAAGCTTCCTTTCATCCATATTATCGGTACGGATAATCCGGAAGAAAAAGAGGGGCTGATTGCATTTACCGTAGAGGGAGTGCATCCTCACGATGTGGCTCAGATTTTGTCCAATGACGGTATCTGTATCCGCACGGGACATCATTGCGCAGAACCGCTTCATATTTATTTGGGCGTGAATGCCACTTGCCGGGCAAGCTTCTATTTCTATAACACGGAAGAAGAAGTGGATTATTTCTTGGAAAAGTTAAAAGATGTACGTAAAGTAATGGGGTATGATGATTAATGGATTTACAGCAGCTGTATACAGATCTGATTTTGGAATATAATCGGGATAAAACAAATAAAAGGAAATTAGAGAAACCGACGATTCATGAACACGGACATAATCCGAGCTGCGGTGATGATATCGAAGTAGAGGCAGAGATCGAAAAAGGAATCATTACAGATCTGGCTTATACGGGAAACGGTTGTGCGATCAGCCAGGCATCGACGGCTATGATGTCCGAACTTTTGCAGGGGAAAACGGTGGAGGAAGCGTTGCGCCTTTGCCGTCTGTTCCTCGGAATGATTCGGGGAGATGTCACCGATGAAAGCAAGCTGGAAGAATTGGAAGCCGCGGTTACGCTGAAAGATATTTCTAAAATGCCTGTCCGGGTGAAATGTGCCACCTTGGGCTGGCATACGGTGGAAGTAGCTTTGGAAAAAGCAGAAAAGGCACTTTCCGGCAAATAAAAAGACCGGCGGTATTTCAGAAAATATCATCATTTTACAAAAAATATAAAGGTTAAAGACAGGAAAAAGCTCCGGACCGGAGAAAAAGGTTCGGAGCTTTATTTTGCGGGTTTATAAAAGTTCGATGGAGTCATAAACGGGGGAAACAATAAACTTTCCTTCCTTATCGATAAGGCCCCATTTACCGTCCGTTTTGACGGCGGCTCTGCCGTGATTGAATGCGGTTACATCGGATATTCTTTTGGTGAAAGTCAATGCTTCTTTTCCTGTTTCATCCAAGTAGATCCAGCCCTTCTCATTTTTTACGGGAATCAATCCGTCACCATAGCTGCCTACGGCGGTGTAAACGGGGTCTGTTATATAATGTCCGTTTTTATCAAGGATTCCCCATTTGTTGTTTTCTTTATAGGCAGTAAAACCATTTCCTATATATTCCAGTTTGTCATACATGAAAGAAGTCAGTTCCTTTCCGTCGGTCATGGAAAGAAGGCCCCAGTTTTTATCTTCGTCTTTGGCAAGAAGAATATCTGCCTCCGTTTCGGGGATGAGGGTACGATAAATGGTATGAACCGTATATTTTCCCGTCAGATCCATCCAGCCGTAACGCTCTTTGTTATAGATTAAAATACCTTTCTCCGTTACGGGAAATACCTGATCATTGGATATATTGGCAATGACTTTCCCGTCATGATCGATATATCCTCGTTTTACTCGGACGGAAGAAGTCACATCTTCATAGGGATAATATTGGAACAAGGGGAATCCGAAACCCCAGCCCCAATCGAAAGGACTGTAATATCTGTGGGAACGGTGGAACCAATGGCCCCAGCCGATACTTATGGAAATGGGAAATCCCCGACGGGGAGTTTCTTTCACTTCGTCTTCCCGAATTTCTGCAATACCGTTTTCAAAAGGGAAAATTCGGTCATAGTCTGCCATGAAAGCAATGGTGCCGTCCGGCTTGGCATAACCTTTTCCGTCCACGGTACGCACGCCGGCAAGTCCTTCGCTGAAGGGAGTCAGAACTTCTTTAAATTGCGGTTCTGCCAATATTTTTCCTGTATTATCGATGAATCCCCACAGTTTATTTCTTTCCTGTACGGCCGTTATATGCTCTTTGAACTCGGGATGGACATTCTTATAGATAAAGGGAATGACCACATCTCCCGATTGATTGATAAATCCCCATTTGTCCTCTTTATTTTGTACTGCAAGAAGCCCGTCGGAATAAACGGGGCCGGTACTTTGATAAACGGGAGTTACTACATAATTTCCCTTTTGATCGATAACACCCCATTTATTATCTGCTTTGACGGCGGCAAGGCCGTCAGAAAAGAAACGGGCTTCCTGATAAACGGGAGGAATTTCTTTTCCGTCGGCATGGACATATCCGTATTTATCATTTACTTTTACGATGGCGCTGCCGTTTTCAAAATCAGAAACGGAATCATAGACGGCAGGAGTCAAAGCGGTACCGTCGGCACTGTAAAATCTGATTTTTTTATTTTTATCTTTAACGGCAAGTTTGCCTTCTTTCCAAATGGAACGGTTTTCATAGGAGACGGGAACGATTTCTTTTCCCGCCCGGTTGTAAAATCCTCTTTCTTTTTTCAGTGAAACTTCAATCAGATCAGCTCTTCCGGGATAACCGGAGAGATCCATGGTTTGCATTTCTTTTTCCGATAATGAAACAGCCGCTTTATCATAGGAAACAGGAATGATCATTTTCCCGTTTTCATCAATAGCGCCCCATTTGCCGTCTTTTTTTACGGCGGCGGCAAAAGAAATATTTGAAGAATCAGGCTCCGGGGAAACTGTATTCTCTCCGTAGACGGAGGCAGTTCCCAATAAAGAAAGCAATAAAAGGAAAATTTTAGTGTATTTCATAAACATCACCTCATGAAAGAATAACCAATCTTTACTTGTATTGTAGCATAGAAACGGCAAGTCATAAATAAAAATTGAATATAAGTCAAAAATTATTTTATGAAGAAGTAAAATTCAATATAAGATTTCTTTGACTTTTTTAAAAGCTGTTGGTAATATAATTGTATAATTAAAGCGATGAAGAAAAGGAGTACGCATGCACAGCGAGCCGGTGAGAGTGGGAGTCCGGCAATTATGCGGAAGGCGTTTCGGAGCTGCTGTCTGAAAAAAGTAGGACAGCCATCAAATGAAGGTGGGCATTCAGCCAATGAGGGTGGAACCGCGGATTTGAAATTCGTCCCTGCAACTTGTGTTGCGGGGATTTTTTATGTGGAGGAGGAAATATGACATTACAGCAAATGATTTTGGCACTCCAGAAATTCTGGTCGGCCCGGGGCTGTATTTTAGAGCAGTCTTATGATGTGGAAAAAGGAGCGGGGACCATGAATCCTGCTACATTTTTACGTACCATAGGACCGGAACCTTGGAATGTGGCTTATGTAGAACCGTCCCGCCGTCCCGATGACGGACGTTACGGCGACAATCCGAATCGTTTATACCAGCATCATCAGTTCCAAGTGATTATGAAACCGTCACCTGATGATATCCAAGAAACTTATTTGGAAAGTTTAAAAGAACTCGGCATCGATCCGGAAGAACATGATATCCGTTTCGTGGAAGATAACTGGGAGTCGCCTACACTGGGTGCATGGGGCATCGGCTGGGAAGTCTGGCTTGACGGCATGGAAATTACACAATTTACTTATTTCCAGCAGGTCGGCGGTATAGATGAACATCCCGTTTCCGTAGAAATCACTTACGGACTGGAACGTATTGCCATGTATATTCAGGAAAAAGACAATGTTTACGATTTGGAATGGACCGACGGTGTCACTTACGGCGATATCTGGCATGAAAACGAATATGAACAGTCAGTTTACAGCTATGATTTATCCGATCATGACATGTTGTTTAAACTTTTCGACATGTATGAAAAAGAAGCGACCCGGGTCATCAAGGCGGGATATGTACTTCCTGCTTACGACTATGTATTGAAATGTTCTCATACATTTAACCTGCTTGATGCAGGCGGAGCGATTTCCTTATCGGAGCGCACGGAATATATCGGACGGGTGAGAGCACTGGCCCGCCTTTGCGCCAAAGCATACTTGAAGAAAAGAGAAGAATTGGGATTTCCCATGCTGAAAGGAAGTGAACGAAAATGAGTAAAAATCTTCTTTTTGAAATCGGTACGGAAGAAATGCCGGCAAACATCATGTCCGATGTGGTAGAGCAGCTTCGTGAACTGGCAGATGAAAAATTTAAAGAAGCCCGCATTTCCTTTGAAAAAACAGATGTGTATGCGACGCCCCGCCGTTTGGCAGTGATCGTCACAAACGCAGCGGACGGTCAGCCCGATCAGGCGGTGAAAAAAAGAGGCCCGTCCATAAAGGCCGCATTTGATGAAAAGGGAAATCCCACAAAGGCTGCTTTGGGTTTTGCAAAAGGACAGCATATAGATCCGTCCGAGCTGGTGAAAGACGGTGAATATACTTGGGCGGAAGTGGTCAATCGGGGAAGAGCCGTAGAAGAAGTTCTTCCTGAACTTTTTATTTCCCTTATTACAGGTTTGAATTTTTCGAGAAGCATGAGATGGGCTGATGAAGAAGCTCATTTCATACGGCCCGTCCGTTGGCTTGTCGCTTTGGCGGGAGAAGAAATAATTCCTTTGGAATTTGCCCATGTAAAAAGCGGAAATATCAGTCGCGGACATCGTTTCCTCTGCAAAGAACCGGTTAAAATCACAAAACCGGAAGATTATAAAGAAATCATGAGAAAGGCTTTTGTCATCGTCGATCAGGATGAAAGAAGAGACATGATTGCTACGGGCCTGAAAAAAGTGGCAGATGAATTGAACGGGCAGGTTTGGCATAATGAGAGTCTGTTGGAAGAAATCAATTATCTTGTCGAATATCCGACACCTCTTTACGGAAGAATTGACGAAGATTTCCTGAAATTGCCGGTATGCGCCGTAGTCACTCCCATGAGAGATCATCAGCGCTATTATCCGGTCAGAAAAGAAGACGGATCGCTGCTGCCTTATTTCTTAACCGTCAGAAACGGCGGAGACCGAGCTATTCACAATGTACAGATCGGTAATGAAAGAGTACTTCGTGCCCGTCTGGACGATGCTAAATTTTTCTATGACGGGGATCGGAAGAAATCTTTGGAAGAGCACAGAGCAGATCTGAAGCGAATCAACTATCAGGAAGGCATGGGAAATATGGCGGATAAGGCAGATCGCCTTGTTGAGCTCGTCGAAGCCGTCGGCAGGGATTGGAATTTCTCGGAAGAAGAAATGTCCGATGCAAAACGGGCGGCATACCTGTCCAAATCGGATCTGGCGACCGGCATGGTAACGGAATTTACGGAACTTCAGGGAGAAATGGGAAGAGAATATGCACTCCTTGACGGTGAAAATCAAAGGGTAGCGGACGCGATTTTTGAGCAATATATGCCGAGGTTTGCCGGAGATATTCTGCCTTCCGATAATGTGGGCAGAGCACTTTCTTTGGCGGACAAACTGGATAATCTGGCAGCTACTTTCCTTCGGGGGCTCATTCCCACGGGTTCTCAAGATCCTTTTGCTCTCCGCCGGCAGACAATCGGAGCCGTACACATTCTGACAGAAGGAAAAATTCACTGGGATATCAGGAAAGGAATTCAAAAAGCTTTGGAACTGCTCCCCGGTGAGGAGGAACAAAAGAAGACAACGGCGCTGCAGGTAGAAGATTTCTTCCGTCAGAGAATTAAAACCATTCTTTTGGATCAGGGAATTGATTACGATGTGGTGGATGCCGTTCTGACCGGTGCCGTAGACGATATATATGCTGTTTTCCTGAAAGCTCAGGCTATGATTGACAGCCGTATCAAAGATGAAGAAGAGCTTCGTCAGGCTGTGACCCGTCTGGCAAATATTACAAAAGGCAAAGCAGCGGTTTCCATTTTGCCGGGACTGTTTAAAGAAGAAGCAGAAAAAGATTTGCAAGCAGCTTTCATGGCAGCTTTGAGAAAAATAGCGCCGGCCTATAAAGAATACAGATATGCCGATGCACTGCCTCATTTAAAAGAACTCACAGCGCCCATAAATGCTTATCTTGATTCCGTCATGGTCATGGTGGATGATGAAGCGATAAGAAATAACCGTATTTCTTTCCTGATCCGCATACTCCGGGTTTATCAGGACTGGGGAGATTTTACCAAGCTCGTCTGATTATTTGAAACCGTTAAATACCGTCTTTTATAAGGACGGTATTTTATTTTGCAACGGCTGATGCTTTTGATTGCAAAGTCGGAAAAACTGTTTTCTCGGGAAATGGAGAGGAAAAGATAAAAAATAGATTTTAAAAGGATTTCAGAAAAAATAAAATATTTCAAAAAAGTAAATCGAAATATTTGCATATATAGATAAAAGGTTGTATACTGAATATATCAGAAACCTGTATTTTGAAAGGAGCTAAATTATGGCATTCACATTACCGGATTTACCTTACAGCTTTGATGCATTAGAACCAATAATTGATGCTAAAACGATGGAAGTCCATCATGACAAACATCATGCCACTTATGTAAATAATTTGAATAAAGCATTGGAGAATAACCCTGAATGGGCAGAAAAATCCATTGAAGATCTGATGATTCATTTGAACGAAGTACCGGAATCCATTCGTACCGCCGTTAAAAACAACGGAGGCGGACACTATAACCACAGCCTTTTCTGGAAAGTTATGGCACCGGTGGGACAAACAGAATTAAAGGGTGAACTTTTAGACAAGATCAATTCCTCTTTCGGCTCTTTTGATGAATTTAAGAAACAATTTGCCGCTGCAGCAACCGGCCGTTTCGGAAGCGGCTGGGCTTGGCTTGTAGTTGACGGAGACAAGCTGGTTGTTACCTCCAGTGCTAATCAGGACTGCCCCTTGTCGGACGGCAAGAAACCGATTCTCTGCCTTGACGTTTGGGAACATGCTTATTATTTGAAATATCAGAATCGTCGTGCCGACTATGTCGACAACTTTTTCCAGGTAGTCAACTGGGATTATGTATCGGAACTTTTGAGCAAGGCGTAAACGATTAAAAATAAAGAGTACCGGTGAAATACCTTGTAAGGCGTTTCACCGGTACTCTTTTATAATGCTGACCGATCGACTTCGATGTGGTTGATATCCGGCAAATGAATGATGCGGTCTGCAATTTTTTCGGCCGGATATTGATTATGTGTAATGGCAATGACGGTCATATGACGGAGTTTTGCATATTTCAATACATAATTCCAGATGTGGGCCTGATTTAAAGCATCAAGCATCGTTGTCATTTCAACTGAGGGTATACATGATTGGAGGATTACAGATATAATATAGATAATGAAATTAAATTTATCGATATGAATTAATTTTGAGGTGCCGAATGGAAATCAGAGTTCTTATTTATTTTCTCATGGTGGCAAGAGAAGAAAGCATTACAAAAGCGGCAGAAGCGCTTCATATTACGCAGCCCACATTGTCGAGGCAGATTGCACAGCTTGAAAGCGATTTGGGGGTGACGCTGCTGAACCGGGGCGGTCGGAAAATTACATTGACTCAGGAAGGGATGCTTCTTCGGCGGAGAGCGGAAGAAATTGTTGCTTTGGCGGATCAGACAGAACGGGAACTGGCGGAAGCGGAAGGCAATATAGAAGGCATTGTTACCATCGGAGGCGGCGAACTTCTTGTAACGTCTACAGTGGCACAATTAATCAAAGGCTTTCGAGAAATGCATCCGCAAGT
>ERZ506896.835-NODE-835-length-19038-cov-3.384397_pt1 | contig 19038 bp, 13 predicted proteins | sample MGYA00513176_ERZ506896 | MGnify/ENA metagenome assembly ERZ506896
GCAGATGAATTTTTCGCTCGACCGTACGGTCGGGGCGGTGGATTTCGGAAACGTACTTTTCCGGCTGAGTTTCAACGATTACAGCAAGGCGCTCGAGGATTATACGGGCGTTATCGACCAGGATACCCTTTTTTACCGCGAGATTTCGTCCGACGCCGATGCCGAACAGGCCATCGCCGGAAATTCGTTTCCGCGTATGATCTATATGCGCTATGAAAAGCTGACGACGTTCAAACTCTTCAAATGGCTCTACCAGCAGGGGCTTGTCGGCGCTCCGGCTGTCAAATATGAGGATATGAAGGCGCCGGAGGTGTTGTTGCAGAGTTACCGTGACCTGGTGCACGAGGCGCAGCTGATGCCGGCCACGACGCTGGTGTTCGACCGCAGCTGTACCAAACGGTGGGCAAACGCCATCGGTGCGTTTCGCAACATGCACCTGATCACGGACGAAAGCGTCGAAGTGCTGAAAGGCGAGCTCTTGCAGATGCTCGACGAACTGGAAGAGATTTGCGCTTCCGGGCAGTTCCGCAGCGGGCGGCCGGTGTCGGTCTATATTTCGGATATGGATATCGAAGCCACCTATTGCTACCTGTCGGCCCGGCATTACCGGGCGAGCTGCATAGATGCCTTCTCGATCAATTCGCTGCGCAGCGCCGATCCGCACATGTTCGAGCATATGAAACGCTGGATTATGTCCCTTAGCCGGTTCGCGTCGTTGATATCGTGTAGCGGGGAATTGCAGCGGATCCATTTCTTCAAGCGGCAGCGGACGATCGTGGCAGAATTGGAAAGGGAGGGCTTAGAACCCTCCCCCGAAGTCTTCCAGGAATAAACGGAACCTTGCGTCTAGCTCCTTGGTGTCTATCCTGTGCTTCAAATCCTGACGGATTTTCCACTTGCGTCACTTTTGCGGGTGTAACCCGCCCCTTGCACAATCCCACTTGAATTCTTCATATCTCCTGTGCAATACAAAAGTAGGGCAATCTTCCCGTCGAAACAAGACGGAAAACGGGTATCGGCGAAGATTAAGTGTCTGTTTTTGATGTCTGTTTTTGGCTTCGGCTCGAATTTTGAAACTGGATTTTTCGGTGTGGATCAAATTGCTGAAATCCGCGGAGCTGCGGTCTACGTATTTCGAATTTCGAAACAGATGGTTCGGGATCGTGTGAGGGAGAATGAAAAAAGCGAGGAAACTTCCTCGCTTTTTCAGTTGAGCTACCTGGATTCGAACCAAGAATAACAGGACCAGAATCTGTTGTGTTACCATTACACCATAGCTCAATGACGTTTTGGTGATGCAAAAGTAGAACTTTATTTTTCAATTGCAAAGAAAATTCACAAAAAAATTAGTACATTTGTTTTAATCATTTTCCGACCGAATGAACTTGTAAATAAAAACAACCTAAAATCAGAGAATTATGGGAATTAAATTCCGCCTTATCGTCATGAACTTCCTCCAGTATGCCATCTGGGGTTCGTGGCTCATCTCGCTGGGCGCCTACCTTGGCGGTGGCCTCGACTTCACAGGGCTGCAAATCGGAAGTTTCTTTGCCACGATGGGTGTTGCGTCGTTGTTCATGCCCGCAGTGATGGGTATCATTGCCGACCGATGGATCCCGGCGCAGAAGCTGCTCGGCATCTGCCATCTGGTGAGCGGCGGGTTCCTGATTGCCGCAGCTTCGCAAACGGCCTATGCGCCTTTATACAGTTGTATGCTGCTGAGCGTGATGTTCTACATGCCGACCATCGCCCTGTCGAATTCGGTGGCATACAATGCCCTCGACCTGGCAAGGCTCGATACCGTGAAACATTTTCCTCCGATCCGCGTGTGGGGTACCGTAGGCTTCATCGCCGCGATGTGGTTCGTCGACCTGACGCATATCGGCGGCGTGCAGATCAAGCTGACCGAGTGGCAGCTCTATGTTTCGGCGGTGCTGTCGTTCCTGCTGGCCGTCTACTCGTTCTCGCTGCCCGGTTGCCCCGTCGACCGCACGGTCAAGGCCAGGTCGTGGGTCGATACGTTGGGGCTGCGTGCGTTCACGCTCTTCAAGGAGAAGCGCATGGCCATTTTCTTCGTCTTCTCGATGTTGCTCGGCGCCGCGTTGCAGATAACCAACGCCTTCGGGGACTCCTATATACAGAGCTTCGGCTCGATGCCCCAGTATGCCGATTCGGCGATCGTGAAGCATTCGGTGATTCTGCTCTCGCTGTCGCAGATGTCCGAGACGTTCTGCATCCTGCTGATCCCGTTCTTCCTGCGGCGTTTCGGTATCAAGAAAGTGATGCTCATTTCGATGCTGGCGTGGGTGCTCCGCTTCGGGTTCTTCGGCGTCGGCAACCCGGGCTCGGGTGCCGCGTTCCTCATCCTTTCGATGGTCGTCTATGGGGTGGCATTCGATTTCTTCAATATCTCGGGTTCGCTGTTCGTCGAGAAGGAGACCAGCCGCGAGATCCGCTCCTCGGCACAGGGTGTCTTTATGATTATGACCAACGGCTTCGGTGCGTTCTTCGGTTCGTATGCCGCCGGTGCCGTCGTCGATGCCTGGGGCTGGCCCGATTCGTGGTATATCTTCGCCGGCTATGCCCTCGTGGTGGCCGTGGTCTTCGCGTTCGTGTTCAAATACAAGCACAACCCCGAAGAGATGGTCTCGGTGAACCATTAATATAGGTATGGTTCCGGCGGCGCGGGGAAACCTCTCGCCGCCGGAATTTTTTTGTCCGTTTCCGGGCTACGGGCGGAGCATTTTGACGTGTGGGATACCCGCTTCGAAATAGGTGTCCGAGACCGGTGCGAACCCGAAGGTGGCGTAAAATCCGGCCAGGTGCTCTTGAGCCGAGATGCGGATGGGCTGCGGGCCCCATGTCCGGGCAATATAGCGCAGCGCTTCGGACATCAGGCTGCGGCACAGCCCGCGGCGGCGGTACGAAGCATCGACCAGCACGCGGCCGACCGAGGCTTCGTCGTAGGCGATTCCCGCCGGGATGACCCGCAGGAAGGCGACTACGCGGGCGTTGTCCTCCATCCACATGAATACGCTCTGCGGGTCGGCTGCGTCGGCATCGGGTTCCGTGATGTGCTGTTCGAGGAAGAAGACGGCCTCGCGTGCCTGCACGATACGGTGGTATTCCCGGACGGAGAGTTCGCTGAAATGTTTTGTGATGACTGGATACATGGCGGTTTGTAATTGAACACAAAGGTACTTAAAATTTCGGAAGATATGGATACGATCCGTGTGGATGGTGCGAGCTGCATCCGTTGCGGCCGCTGTGTGAAGGTGTGCCCTTCGCAGATTTTCGTACAGGAGAAGGCGGGCGGCCCCGTGGCGCTCTCGAAACCCGGGAACTGCATCGTCTGCGGGCACTGTGTCGCGGCCTGCCCGACGGGGGCGGTGCTGCATGCGGAATTCCCGCCCGGGAGGGTACACCCGGTCGATTATGCGGCCATGCCCACACCCGCTCAGGTCGAACTGCTGATGGCCGCGAGGCGCTCGAACCGGGCGCTGTCGCAGCGCCCCGTGCCGCAGGAGATGCTCGACCGGATCGTCGCGGCCGCCGACCTCGCTCCCACGGCCACCAACGCCCGGCAGTTGGGCTATACGCTCGTGACCGACCCTGTGCTGCTGCGCCGTATGAGCGAATATACGCTCGGCGTGTTCGGCAAGCTCACGGATCGCCTTTCCCACCCGCTCGTGCGCCCGTGGCTGAGCCGTTTGTTGCCCGACGTCTACCGCTATGTCCCCGTTTTCCGGAAAATGCGCCGCGAATATGCCGAGGGCAACGACCGTATCCTGCGGGGTGCGACGGCCGTGTTGCTGATCCATGCGCCGAAAGAGAGCCGGTTCGGCGCCGAAGATGCCAACCTCGCCTACCAGAACGCTTCGCTGATGGCCGAAGCGCTCGGGGTGAGTCAGATATATATGGGCTTCGTGCTGACCGCCGTGCGGCAGGATAAGAAAAAGGGGCTCTGCAAGATGCTGGGGCTCGCCGGCCGCCGTATTTGTGCCGTCATGGCGCTCGGGATGCCGCAGTTCCGCTACCCGAATTATATTGACCGCACGCCTTCCCCTTTGGAACGGAGATAGGCTTGCAGGGCTTCCCGGAGCTGTGCCCGGGAAATTTCAGTCGCTTTTTTCGGGGGGCTCTGTTTCTTCGCTTCATCTGTCCGCTTGATCCGGCTGTATCCTGCGGCTGTCTCCTGCATCCTGCCGGCCGCCTTCGGCCCCGTGTCTTTCCGCCCCGGAATCTTCGTCGTTTTATGGGACGGGATTTAGTACATATTGTCGTACATCGACTGGCTCTTGTCGTATTTGAGGTCTGAAAGCGATGCCGCCTTTACGCCGATGTTGAAGCTCCAGCTGCGGTGGAACCCGAAGGGTATCCACGAGAACGACATCTGCCAGCAGTGCAGGTCGCGCGAGATGGAGATCGACGAGGTGGTGAGTTTGTTCGCCTTGATGTCGTAACCGCCCTGGAACGTGATGCCGGTCTTGGGCGTTATGGTAAGGCTGCCGTTGAAGCTGACGGTCTGCGTGACGTTCTTCTTGTATCCTTTGGGCGGGTAATTGCCCGTCGATATGTTGTAGTTGATGGCATAGTTGAACCCGAAGTTCCACGGCAGCGAGAAATCGTAGTACATCTGCGACATGTATTGCCGCCGCAGTACGGGATCCATGTTGCCGTAGGGGTCGTAGTAGGGGTTCATGTATTCGGGCGGGATGCTGGTGATGTCGTTGATGGCCGATTGCGAACGGTCTTCGCGCGATTTGAACGTATAGCCGAACGACCAGCCCGTCGAGACGATACGCCCCGGGAAGAAGAGCTTGTTGTAGCGTTTGCCGTCGGGAGTCAGCCGGTAGGGGTCGAGCGTCATCGAGAGGTTGATGCCGAAATTCTTGAAGAGCGTCGTGCGGAACGAGATCGGGATGGTCGAGAGCCCCATCGAGTCGGCCAGGAAATTGTACGACCCGCTGATGCGCAGCTCGTCGATCAGCTTGATCTTCTTCACGCCCGAGGTGTCGCGCTTCGACAGTACCTTCATTTCGAGGTTCTGCGACAGCGAGAAGTTCATCGACATCGACCGTCCGGAACTGGGGACGCCGTATGCGTTGACCGAATAGGGCGAATAGGTGGTGAAACGTCCTGTCGAGTCGGTCTGCCGCGTCTTGTAGTAGCCGTATTTCGGGTCGCCGAAGTCCGGCGTATAGGCGAATCCGATCGAAGGGGTGAGCGTGTGGCGGATGGCCTGGATCTTACGATCCTTGCGCTTCTTGGTGAAGTCGTACATGCCGTATACGGTCGTCGATGCCGAGACGTTGAAGTTGTAGTTGTAGAGGCGGTAGAACCCGTATTGCGTCGGCAGCGTGTCCACCTTGTTCGTGACGGGGTTCCAGTCGAATTCGACTTTTTTGAAATACCACTTCTCGTTGTAGGTCGCCGACGGCGAGATGTTGATGTAGTTGAACAGGTTGAACGACGCCGATATGGGGATGTTGTGCTCGATACCGTTCTTCATGTTGTCGAGCGTCTCCTTCGAGAAGATCTTGTCCTCGGTGGTCGTCACCGAGTTGGTCATCTTGCCCGTATACTGCATCGAGATCTTTTCGTACCACCGTTCTTTGCCCATGCGCTCCTTGCGCTTGAAGGGGTAGAAACGCGAGACGTTGAAAACCACGGTCGGCAGCGTTACCGAGAGGCTTTTGTTCTGCGAGTTCTGCGAGATGGACATGTTCGCCGAGAGCGAGAAGGGGGTTCCCGCCCAGTTCTTCGAGTAGGCGATCGACGAGTTGGTCTGCGTCGAGAGGATGTCGTTGAGGTTGGTCGCCGAATATTTGCTGTAACCGCTCGTAGCGAAGTTCACCGATGCCGAGAAGGTCGACCCGGGGTTGGCCTTGGGATCCTGGGAGTGCGTCCACTGGATGCGGAAGTTGCTCTGCTTGATATAGTCCGGCTCGCCTTTTTCGCCCGTCTTGATGTTCGAGTACTGCATGTTGAAACTGCCGCTGTACTTGTAGCGTTTGATATAGCGCGATGCGGCCGACGCCTCCCACGAACCGAGCGTGTAGATACCGCCGCGTACGGCCAGGTCGGCATAGTCGCCCAGCGTGAAATAGTAACCCATGTCGCGCAGGAAAAACCCCTTGGAGTATTCCTCGCCGTAGGTGGGCATCAGCAGACCCGATTTGGGGCCCATGTTGATCGGGAAGAAGCCCTCGGGGATGCCGAGGAAGTAGATCGGCACGTCCTCCATCACCAGGTAGGCCGGGCCGGTGATCACCTTCTTGCCGGGTATGACCTTCGCCTTGGTCATCGCCAGGTAGAAGTGGGGGTGGTCCGTATGGTCGCAGGTGGTGTACTTGCCGTGCTCGATGTTGATCGTGTTGTCGGGCATCTTCTTCACGCTGCCGCCCACCAGCCAGCCGTCGCCCTGCTGCGTGGCCACGCCCTTGATCTTCGCCTTCTTCGAGTCGAGGTTGTAGGTGATCGTGTCCATCTGGTAGGTGGCCGACCCTTCGGTGAATTCGGGCTTGGTGACAATATCCTTGCCGTCGAGCGTGTCGGGCTTGCCGTAGGCGTAGACCATCTTCGAATCCATGTCGATGCGCATGTAGTCGGCCTTGAGGTTGCTGTTCTGGTAGGTGACGTCGCCCTTGTTGTAGATGTAGACCAGCTTGTTGCGCACGTCGTAGACCAGCGAGTCGGTGTTCTTGCCCGTGATCGGGTCGTCGAGGAACGCCCCTGCGGGCCGCGGCGTCTTCACCGAATCGCGGCGGAGCGTGTCGGCGGCGAGCGAGTCGGGCCGCGCCGCGCCCGGAGAATCGGCCTTCTGCGCCACGAGCGAGTCGACCTGCGCCGAAAAGAGCGAATCCTTCTCCTCCTGCGGCAGTGCGTTGAACGCTTCGCGCCGCCGGGCCTCTTCGCGCGCCTGCCTGCGGGCCTCGCGCCGCGAGGGGGTGACGACGGGCGGACGGGCGCTCGTGTCGGGACGTATCGCGTCGGCGCGGGACGGAACCGGGACGGTGTCCCCGGGGGCGGGATTGCGGGTCGTGCGGGGCGCTCCGCCGCCCAGTACGATCTGGGCAAACAGCAGAATCACCGTCGCCGACAAGAGATATTTTACCCTAATTTTATCCAAAATCCCAAAAATTTTCCATACCTTTGCCGACAAGTCGGCAAAAACGCCCGGATCGAGGTCCTGTGCCCCTCCCGCCGCGTTTTCGGCCCGACAAAGATAGGTAAAAATTTATAGAAAGCTCACACTTGGTACCATTAAATATGCGCACACGACTTTTGCTGCTATTCGCCTTCGCGGCCGCAACTGTTCTTATGAACGTTGCGTCTGCGGGGAATATTGCGCACGGCGTCGAAGTCGTGGTCATCGACGCCGGGCACGGGGGAAAATTCCCCGGCGCGCACTACGGCGGGGTCTATGAAAAGGACCTCACGCTGAAGGTGGCGCTCAAACTCGGAAAGCTCGTCGAGGAGGGGATGCCGGGCGTGAAGGTGGTCTACACCCGCACGGCGGACAGGACTCTGGGGGCGGACCTGGCGGCCGACCTGCAGGCGCGGGCCGACATTGCCAACAAGGCCGGGGGCGACCTCTTCATCTCGATCCACGCCAACGCCGCGCCCCGGGCGACGGGCGTGCGGGGCGTCGAGACGCTGATCATGGGCGAGAGTTCGAAGGAGCAGCGCTACAACGAGAACGCCCTGTTCGAGAACAACCGCGAAGACCTGATCGACATGTCGGACGAGCGGACGGCGGCCATCGTGCGGGCATATATCCAGAACCTGCAATTCACCTACGGCGAGTACAGCATGGCGCTGGCGCGCTGTATCCAGAATAATTACCTGAAGGCCGGGCGCCATTCGCGGGGCATCAAACCCCAGCTGCTGCGTGTGCTCTATGCCACCGACATGCCGGGCGTGCTGACCGAGATCGGTTTCATGTCCAACGCCCAGGAGATGGCCTATATGAAGTCGGAAAAGGGGCAGGACGAGATCGCCCGCTCGATTTACGAGGGCGTGAAGGACTATTCGGCCTATGTGCTCGAAACGCGCAGGGCCGGGGAGGAGGCCGCGGCCTCCCCGAAGCCTGTTAAAGAGCCCGAAACGCAGGTCGTCATCGGGAAGGAGCCTGTGCGCCCTGCGGGACAGGACAAGGCATCCGATACGTCTGCCGGGAAGTCCGGACGGAAGCCGGGCGGGAAGGCCGCCACCCCGGAAAAGGCGGAGCCGCAGAAGGCTGCGGGCAAATCCGGGGCGCAAAAGCCGGAACCGCAGAAACCGGCCGGGGCCGAAGCTATCCCTAACCAAGCTGCCCGGCCGTTGCGCTATACCGTGCAGGTACTGGCCAGCGCGCAGACCGTGCCGACCTCGTCCGCACGTTTCAAATCCTACCGCAACAAGGTGAAACAGTATACCGCCGAGGGGCGGTTCCGCTATAAATATTGCGTCGGCGAGTACGACACCCGTGCCGCAGCCCAGAAACGGCTGGCCGAAGTACGCAAGGTTTTCCCCGATGCCTTCGTCGTGAGCTGCCGGGGCACGCAGATTGTGAAATGAAAATAAACGAGCTATGAAAAGGGAAGTTAAGATCGGCATATTCGCCGTGGCGATGATCGGCGTCGCCTGGGCCGGAATCCGGTTTCTGAAAGGTTTCGACATTTTCAGCCGGAACGTCGAGTATTATGCGGCCTACGACCAGATCAACGGCGTGCAGAACGCGTCGCCGATCATGATGAAGGGCGTGAAGATCGGTTCCGTGACACGGCTTTCGTTCGATCCCGCCCGCAGCGACAAGGTCGTGTTGCAATTCACGATCAAGCGCCAATACCGCATTCCGTCCGATTCCGAGGCCAAAATCTTCAGCAACGGACTGATGGGTGCCAAGGCGATCGAAATCACCTACGGCACGGCCGACACCTACCTCCAGAAGGGCGATACGCTGCGTTCGAGCCGCGACCGCGACCTGATGGACATGGCCGGCTCCGAGCTGGATTTCTTCAAGCAGAAGGTTTCGCAGCTCACCACCGACCTTTCGCGCACGCTCGAAAACCTGAACGGCCTGATGGAAACCAATGCGGACAACATCGCCGGGACGCTCGGCAACCTGAACTCCGTGACGGGCGACATGGCCGAGATACTCTCGGCGGAGAAAAACAGCCTGAAGAGCGCACTGGACAACCTTTCGAAATTCTCCGACATGCTCGGCGAGAATGCCGGGCGCGTGGACAGCATCATCGGCGACGTGGATCGTTTCACCTCGCAGCTCACCGAGGAACAGTTTGCCCGCAAGCTTTCGCAGGCCGTGGAGCACCTCGACGGTCTCGTGGCACGCATCGCGCAGGGCGAAGGCACGATCGGCAAGCTCATCAGCGACCCCGAACTGTACGAGTCGCTCGAAAAGGCCAGCGACAACCTCGCGGCGCTGCTGGCCGATGTCAAACAATACCCCGGCCGTTACGTCCACCTCTCGCTCTTCGGGCGCAATCCCGAAAAGATGAAGGAGCGTGCCGACAGGAAGGCCGCCAAGGCTGCTGCCAAGGCTGAGCGCGATTCGCTCAAGCGGCTGCAGTAGCCCATCAACCCGACATAGAGATGATTTATCCTGCAAACTTCGAGCAGAAGATCGGCTTCGACCGGCTTCGGGAACAGGTTGCAGCGCTTTGCACCATGCGTGCCGCCCGCGGGAAGCTCGCCGAAGAGACTTTCTCGGCCTCGGCGCGCGAGATCGGGCGGAGGCTGGAACTTGCCGACCAGATGCGCCTGCTGCTCGACATGGAGCACGATTTTCCCGGCGGGGAATATCCCGACGTCGACCATGTCGTTGCCAAACTGCGTGTCGAGGGGACGTTCCTCGACGTGGGGGAGGTGGTGACCCTGCACCGGGCGCTGAGCCTCGTCGGCAGCGTCGTTGCGTTCATCCTCGCCCGCGAAGGGCAATATCCGGCGCTGTATGCCCGCAGCCGCGGTGTCGAGGCATTCCCCGGGATCGTGCAGCGGATCGACGCCATCGTCGATCGTTTCGGCAATATCCGGGACAATGCTTCGCCGGCCCTGCTGGAGATCCGGCGTGCCATCCGCGAACGCGAAGGGCAGGCCGCTAAGCGGTTGCAGGCGGTGCTTGCCGCCGCCAAAGGGGCCGGTATCGTCGATGCCGACGCCCAGATCTCGATCCGCGAAGGGAAGGCCGTGATCCCGGTCGCCGCGGCCAATAAACGCAAGCTGCAGGGCTTCATCCACGACGAATCGGCCACGGGGCGTACGTTCTACGTCGAACCGGTCGAGGTCGTGGAGATCAACAACGAGCTGCGCGAACTGGAATATGCCGAGCGGCGCGAGATCGTCCGCATCCTCTCGGAGTTCACCGATTCGGTGCGCCCCGATGCCGGGCTGATCGCCGCGTCGGGCGACTACCTGGCCGAGATCGACATGCTGCGTGCCAAGGGACGCTGGGCATCGCAGAACGGCTGCGTGAAACCGATCATCTCGGACGACGACCGGCTGGTGCTGAAGAATGCCCGCCACCCGCTCCTGCAGCAAACCCTGCGGGCGCAGGGGCGCGAGGTCGTACCGCTCGACATGCAGCTCGACCGCCGCAAGCATATCCTTGTCATTTCGGGGCCCAATGCGGGCGGCAAGTCGGTCTGCCTCAAGACCACCGGCCTCGTGCAGTATATGTTCCAGTGCGGGTTCCCCGTTCCGGCATCGGAGGTTTCGGAACTGCCCGTGTTCCGTTCGATCTTCATCGACATCGGCGACGAGCAGTCGATCGACGACGACCTGTCGACCTATTCGTCGCACCTGCTCAACATGAAGAACATGCTCTCGGGGGCTTCGTCGTCGGCGCTGGTGCTGATCGACGAGTTCGGGTCGGGAACCGAGCCGGTCATCGGCGGGGCCATCGCCGAGGCGATCCTCGAGCGTCTGCTCGGCAGGGGGTGTTACGGCGTGATCACGACCCACTACGCCAATATCAAGTATTACGCCGCGTCGGTGGAGGGCATCGCCAACGGCGCGATGATGTTCGACGTGCAGAACATCCGGCCGCTGTTCCGGCTGGAAATGGGCAAGCCGGGCAGTTCGTTCGCCGTGGAGATCGCCCGCAAGATCGGGCTCCCGGAGGATATTATCCGCGCGGCGGGCGAGAAGGCCGGCAGCGACCATATCAACATCGAGAAGCAGCTGCGTGAGATCGCCCGCGACAAGCATTACTGGGAACAGAAGCGCGACCGCATCCGCCAGACCGACCGTAAGGTCGAGGAGCTGGAACAAACCTATGCCGGGCAGTTGTCGAAGATCCGGGCCGAACGGCAGGAGATCCTCAAAAAGGCCAAACTGGAGGCGCAGAAGCTGATTGCCGATGCCAACCGGCAGATCGAGAATACGATCAAGACCATCCGCGAGGCGCAGGCCGAAAAGGAACTGACGCGCCTGGCGCGCCGCGAACTGGACGATTTCCGCGATGTGGTGGAGAAGGCCGATACGGCGGACAAGGACGCCGAGGTCGCCCGCGAGATCGAACGTATCGAGCGCCGCCGCCAGCGGCGTGACGAGCGCAAGGCGCAGCGGGGCGAGGCACAGGCGGCCGGGGATGTCCCTGCCGAGGTACCGAAACCGCGCGAGGTGGAGGCCGGGTCGAAAGTCCGCATGGCCGGGCAGGAGATGGTCGGCGTGGTGCAGTCGGTCAAGGGGCGCAAGGCGCAGGTCGCCTTCGGACAGATACTGACTACGGTCGACCGGAAGATGCTGACCGTGGTCTCGAACAGCGAGTTCCGCGAGGCAACACGCCCGCAGACGGCGCGGACGGTGGTGTCGGCCGACATTTCGGCCCGCAAGCTCAGCTTCAAAGACCATATCGACGTGCGGGGCATGCGTGCCGCCGAGGCGCTGGACGCCGTGCAGGATTTCATCGACGACGCCCTGATGGTGGGCGTGGGGTCGGTGTCGATCCTCCACGGCAAGGGCACGGGGGCTCTCAAGGAGGAGATACGCCGCTACCTGCGCACGGTGCCCGAGGTCGAAAGCGCCCGCGACGAGCATGCCGACCGGGGCGGGGCGGGAATTACGATCGTGACATTTGACCTTTCGTGAGGACGGCTGCCTCCGGCGCTTCCGCTCGCGGCAGCCGCATACTCCGCGTATGTTCCTGCCCCGCCGGCTTCGTGAAGCCCCGGATGCCATCCGCCCGGCGAAAAACGGATAAGATACAGGATGAATTACAAACTCTCGGAAATAGCCGCCGTTGTCGGCGGGAAATTTACAGGCTGCGATGCCGAAGTGCGGTCGGTCGTCACCGACAGCCGCTCGCTGTCGTGCGAACTGGGCTGCTGCCCGATGTTCGTGGCCATGCGCGGTGCCAACCACGACTCGCACGGCTTCGTCGCCCAGATGTCGGCGCGCGGCGTGCGTGCGTTCCTCGTCGAACGTGACGTTGAGTGCCCCGCCGGTTGTGGCTTCGTGCGTGTGGACAACGCCATCGACGCCCTGCAACGCCTTGCGGCGCACTACCGTGCGCAATTCAAGGGTACGGTCGTCGGCATCACCGGTTCGAACGGCAAGACCGTCATCAAGGAGTGGATCGCCGAAGAACTGCCCGCGGGGATGAAATATTACCGCTCGCCGAAAAGCTACAATTCGCAGCTGGGCGTGCCCCTCTCGGTGCTGATGCTCGAAGGCGACGAGGAGCTGGCGGTCTTCGAGGCGGGCATGTCGAAGCCCGGCGAGATGGAGCGGCTGGAGCGCATCATCCGTCCCGACGTGGTTGTTTTTACCTCGATCGGCGACGCGCATCAGGAGAATTTCCTCAATCTCGAGCAGAAGTGCGACGAGAAAATGGTGCTGGCCCGCAATGCCTCGAAAATCATCTACCACAGCTATTACGAGCCGCTGGGGGGCATGGTCGCGGCGCGTTTCGCCGACCGCAAGCCCCTCGATGCCGCGTCGTTCCCCGAGGTGCCGGAGTCGGTCATCGGCAACGCCGCATCGCGCCGCAATGCCCAGATCGTCGAGGCGTTCTGCGCCGCGATGCACTATCCCGCGCCGTCGTTCGCCTCGGCGCCCACGGTGCCCATGCGTCTCGAGGTGAAGGAGGGCATCAACGATTCGATCCTGATCAACGACGCCTATAACCTCGACCTCAATTCGCTGGCGCTGGCGCTCGATTACCTGCACGGCGTGGCGCTGAACCGCCGCCGTACGCTCGTCCTGTCGGACATCTCGCAAAGCGGGCTTTCCGACGGCGAGCTCTACGGCCGTGTCGCGGGGATGGTTGCACGGGCGGGAGTCGACTTCCTGATCGGCATCGGCCCGCGCCTGAAACGCCATGCAGGTCTGTTCGGCTGCGACAAGGAGTTTTACGCCTCGACCGACGAGTGCATCGCGCGCATCGACCGCAGGGCCGTGGCCGGGCGTGCCATCCTGCTGAAAGGCGCCCGCGATTTCCGCTTCGAGAAACTGGCGCACGCCCTCGCGCGCCGCAGCCATACGACGGTGCTGGAGGTCGACCTCGACGCCATGACGCACAACCTCAATTTCTTCCGTTCGAAGCTCAGCTTCGGTACGAAACTCGTGGCGATGGTCAAGGCCGGCTCGTACGGTGCCGGCGATTTCGAAGTCGCGCAGCTCTTGCAGCACCAGGGCGTTGATTACCTGGCCGTGGCGTTCGCCGACGAGGGGGTACTGTTGCGCGAGCGGGGCATTTCGATGCCCGTCGTGGTGCTCAACGCCGATGCCGACAGTTTCGATCAGATGATCGCCAACCGCCTCGAACCCGAGATATACAGCCTCCATTCGCTCGGCGCCTTCGCCGGGGCCGTGGTGCATGCGGGCGAGAGCCGTTACCCGATCCATATCAAGCTCGACACGGGTATGCACCGGCTGGGATTCACGGACGACGAAGTCGGGGCGCTGTGCAGGGCGCTGGCGGAAACCCCGCAGGTCAAGGTCGCCTCGGTCTTCTCGCACCTCAACTGTGCCGACATGCCCGAAGAGGATGCCTATACCCGGGCGCAGATCGCCCTGTTCGACCGCATGAGCGCCCGCGTCGCCGCCTCGCTGCCCTATCCGGTCATCCGCCATACGGCCAATTCGGCCGCCATCGAACGCTTCCCCGAGGCACAGTTCGACATGTGCCGCCTCGGGCTGGGGCTTTACGGCTTCGGCTACCGGCATAACCGGATGCTGCGTCCCGTCTCGACCCTCCGCACGCGTATCGTGCAGGTCAAGCACCTGTCTGCGGGCGAGGCCGTAGGGTATGGACGGGCCGGGAAACTCACGCGCGAAACTACGACGGCGACGATCCCCATCGGATATGCCGACGGGCTCGACCGCCACCTGGGCTGCGGCCGCTGGTCGGTGCTGGTGGCCGGGAGCCCCGCCCCCATCGTCGGACGCATCTGCATGGATAGCTGCATGGTCGACATTACGGGGATTCCCGGCGTGAAGGAAGGCGACGAAGTCGTGGTTTTCTCGCCCGAGCCGGGCAACGACCTGGAAACGATGGCCCGCGTGCTCGATACGATTCCCTATGAGATCATGACCTCGGTTTCGGGGCGCGTAAAACGGATTTACCTCAAAGAATAATGTTATGATATGCTATGATTGCGGCGGTGAAATCGCTTCCGGAACCGGAACGTGTCCCTCCTGCGGTTGCCCCGCCGGGCGCGATGAGGCCGCCGAGTGCCTCGGGGCGCGGCTGCTGATGGCACAGCTCGAATCCGAATCGGCCCTCGACCAGTTGGGCAAGGCCCGCAGCGCCATGTTCGCCGCGGCGTTGCTGGCGCTCGCCAGCGGCGTGGTCGAACTGGTCAACGCCCAGGGAAACGGGGTGAGGCTGATGGTCGGAATCGTGATGCTCGTGCTGGCGGGCGGCTATGTGGCTATCGGCTGCAATGTCCGCAAATCCCCGCTGGTGCTTTCGGTTGCGGGGCTGGTCGTGAGCGCATTCTTCCTGAGCGGTGTTTTCGGGGTGGTGATCGCCGGTGTCATGGCGCTGAGCGTCTGGTTTGCGGTGCTGTATACGAAGGCCGCCGGCCGGGAACGGGAACTCCGGGCCAAACTCGAAAAACTGAAATAAGATGTACGGAACGCTCTATCTGATCCCGTGTCCGATTTCGGACGAAACGGCACCGTGGGACGTGCTGCCTGCGGCGAACCGTGCCGTGATGGATTCGCTCGACTATTTCATCGTCGAGAACACCCGTTCGGCGCGGCGGTTCCTGTCGAAGGCCGGCATCGCGCGGCCGATCGACACGCTGGAGTTCCGCGAGCTGAACGAACATACCGTCGCCGGGCGTGAGGTCGAAGAGCTGGTGAAACCGCTCGTTGAGGGCCGCTCGGCGGGGGTTGTTTCCGAAGCGGGCGTGCCGGGCGTCGCCGATCCCGGGGCACTGGTCGTCGAGGCGTGCCACCGCCACGGTATCCGCGTGGTGCCGCTCGTCGGGCCGTCGTCCGTCATCTTGGCCGTCATGGCCTCGGGGCTCAACGGGCAGTCGTTCGCCTTCAACGGCTACCTGCCCGTCAAGCCGCCCGAACGGGTGCAGGCGATCCGCCGCTTCGAACGCCGTGCGCAGTCCGAACGCCAGTCGCAGCTCTTCATCGAGGCGCCTTACCGCAATGTGAAGCTGATGGAACAGCTCCTGCAAACCCTTGCCCCCGAGACGCGCCTGACGCTGGCGATGGACATTACCGCCCCCGGCGAATATATCCGTACGCTCGCCGTGCGCGAGTGGCGGTCGGTGCGGCTGCCGGAAATGAACAGGCGCCCGGCGATTTTTATCATCGGGTAGGCATGGCCCGGCGGTTGGTATACAATTTGTTCGAATATAAGACGGAAAATCTGAAAAACACGAGATATGAAAAAGGAAAAAACTTATAATGAGGCTGTTGACGGTGACGAAGGGTTCGTTCCCGGTGAAGGTTACCCTTCGTGCGACGGCGAACCCTGTGCCAATGTGTCAGACGACTCGCAGGACGGAACTGACACAATGGCAGACGCTGCCGAAGGCGGCGACAAGGCCGGAGCGGGATCGGATCTGACGGCGGCACTGGCCGAGTGGCAGGATAAATTCATCCGCCTACAGGCCGAATTCGATAATTACCGCAAGCGTACGCTCAAGGAGAAGATGGACTTGGTGCAGACCGGGGGCCGTGACGTGCTGCTGGCGATGCTCCCCGTGCGCGACGACGTGCAGCGTGCCGTCGATGCCATGCAGAAGAGCGACGACATCGAAGCGCTGCGTGCCGGCGTGACGCTTATTTCACAGAAATTTACCGATACGCTCCGCCAGAAAGGGGTCACCGAGATCGACGTCAAGGGCAGGGAGTTCGACGCCGACCTCTGCGAGGCGGTGGCTAAATTCGCTGCCGGGGAGGAAATGCAGGGCAAGGTCGTCGACATTGTCCAGACGGGTTATATGCTGGGCGACAAGGTGCTGCGTTTCGCAAAAGTTGTTGTAGGAGAATAATGCCATGGCAGAAAAGAGGGATTACTACGAAGTGCTGGGCGTCCAGAAAAACGCTAACGCTGACGAAATAAAGAAGGCTTACCGCAAGGCGGCCATCCAATACCACCCCGATAAAAACCCGGGTGACAAGGAGGCCGAAGAGAAATTCAAGGAGGCGGCCGAGGCATACGACGTACTGTCGAACCCCGACAAACGTGCCCGTTACGATCAGTTCGGCCATGCCGGGATGAGCGGTGCCGCGGGTGGCGGGGCAGGCGGCTTCGGCGGGTTCAGCGGCGGCGGTTTCTCGATGGAGGATATCTTCTCGCAGTTCGGCGATATTTTCGGCGGACATTTCGGCGGCGGGTTCCGCTCGTCGTCGTCATCGGGCGGCGGGCGTCGTGTGAACCGGGGATCGGATATCCGCATCAAGGTCAAGCTGACCCTCGCCGAGATCGCCAACGGCGTCACCAAGAAACTCAAGATAAACAAGACCGTCGCCTGCGATAAGTGCGGCGGTACGGGGGCCAAGGACAGCAACTCCTACTCGACCTGTTCGACCTGCAACGGTACGGGCTATGTGACGCGTGTGGAGAACACCTTCTTCGGCCGCATGCAGACGCAGGGCGTCTGCCCCACGTGCGGCGGTACGGGCAAAGTCATCACCGCACCCTGCGACAAGTGCAAGGGCGAGGGAACCATCCGCGGCCAGGAGGTCGTGGAGATCCGAATCCCGGCCGGCGTGGGTGAGGGTATGGTACTCACCGTCACGGGCAAGGGCAATGCCGCCCGTCACGGAGGCGTCAACGGCGACCTGCAGGTCATGATCGAAGAGGAGTCCAATCCCGAGCTGGTGCGTGACGGCAACGACCTGATCCACAACCTCAATATCACCGTTACGACAGCCCTGCTGGGCGGTACGGTCGAGGTACCGACGGTCGATGGCCGTGCCAAGATCAAGATCGCCCCGGGAACGCATGCCGGCAAGGTGCTGCGCCTGGGCGGCAAGGGGTTGCCCGACGTCAACGGCTATGGCCGCGGCGACGAACTGGTCGTGGTCGACATCACGATCCCCTCGAAGCTCAGTGCCGAGGAGAAGCGGCTGGTCGAACAGCTGGCGCAGCAGCCCGGTTTCCAGCATGCCGAATCGGTCAAGAACCAGAATATCTTCGAGCGGATGAAGAGTTTCTTCCGGTAGGGAAGCAGCGGTTTGCATATGCGGCGGGATGTCGGGGGACTTTGCGGGCCACGGCATTCCGCCGTCGTTCGCAGCGCCCCTTCCGCTGCGGTGCACGGAGGTTTGCGGGCGTATTCCCCGCCGCCTTTCCCGGGGCCATTGCGGCTGTTGCCAGCCTGTTTGAGGGGTGTTTCCCCTCCCGTACCGCTGCCGGGGGTTTCCCCTGCTGCGGGGCATCGGACGTCTGGCACCGCATCCTCGGCAGGACTTTACGGGCGCCGCAGGCGGAAAAAAGGGTTTTGCAGGCAATAAAATTGCCGGAGAATTCGTATCTTTACCAAAAATAATTAGGAGGACACGCCATGTTAGGTTTCACCCCGTTCAAGAGACACGCCAACAAGTTCAACTACATACCGCGCTACTACGATCCCGAAAAGGAGGCGCGCGAGCAGCGCCGTGCCGAACTTCGCGGCGAGAGGGCCGAAGACGGGGATCGTGAGTACCGTCCCGGACAATATATCCGTACGCAGCGCGATGCCCGTGCCGCCCGCCGTTCCAAGGAGGATGACAAGGGGCGTATGCGCATCTGGAAGATGGCCGGTGCCGCAGTTATCGTCCTGCTGTTCATCTACATCCTTTATCCGAAGCTCGCCGATGTGTTCCTGCGTGCCCGTACGGCGCCGGCACAGACCGAATCCGCTGCCACTGAATCCGCTCCGCGCAACGGGCTCGACCAGACGGGTATTTCCGACGTAGAGTGGCAGGAGCAGCCTATCACGGTGGTTCCCAACGATTATCAGGAATAAATGGCAGATAAGATCAGATTATTACCCGAAGTCGTCGCCAACCAGATTGCTGCGGGCGAGGTCGTCAACCGTCCCGCATCGGTGGTCAAGGAGATGATGGAGAACGCCATCGACGCCGGCGCCCGTACCGTGAAGGTCAACTTCCGTGACGGGGGCAAGGATTTGATCCAGATCGTCGACGACGGCTCGGGCATGTCGCCCATCGACGCGCGTATGGCCTTCGACCGCCATGCCACCAGCAAGATAACTTCCGTCGAAGACATCTACGCCCTCAATACGTTCGGGTTCCGCGGCGAGGCGCTCGCTTCGATCGCCGCCGTGGCGCAGGTCGAACTGCGCACGCGGCAGGAGGGCGACGAAGTGGGTACCCAGACCGAAATCAACGGCGGCCAGTTCGCCGGGCAGACTCCCGTGATGTGTCCCGTGGGGGCGCAGTTCTTCGTGCGCAACCTTTTTTACAACGTGCCCGCCCGCCGCCGTTTCCTCGACAAGAGTACGACTTCGGCCGCACAGATCAAGGCCGAATTCCAGCGTGTTGCGCTGTGCAACCCCCATATCGCCTTCGAACTTTACGCCAACGACGCTCCGGTCTATACGCTCTGTGCCACGT
>ERZ506896.840-NODE-840-length-18937-cov-8.937348_pt1 | contig 18937 bp, 16 predicted proteins | sample MGYA00513176_ERZ506896 | MGnify/ENA metagenome assembly ERZ506896
GGTCCCAGATCAGGTACGCCAAAAAGCTGACCGTGTACTCGTGGTAGGCGGCGGGTGCGTCGATGACAACGCTCTCGGTTGCTGCGTCATAATGCCACGCGGCGGCATCCAACGGCTCGCCCGTCGTGCGGTCGATGACTTCCCACCAGCGGGCAATGTCGTCGTGGTCGTTGACCTTCATCAGCTCGCGGCTGATGCCCGTCATCAGGGGAATGGTCAGCGCACCGTCCGCAGCGGTATAGAACGGGGTCATAATGTAGCACTGCTGGGTTTCATCGGGGTTCGCCTTGGCCCAGGCGTTGTCCTTGCGGGTGGTGTAGTAGGTGGCGTAGATCTTGGCTCCGGTGTCCTTCAGCTCCTGCGGGAATTCGGTGCCGTCGCAGTCGCGGATGGCATCCGCGCCCCAGCGCTTGAGCAGGGCGAGGGTTTCGGGTACTGCGTCCATATCGGTGGGAATCGTTACACGACCTTTGGTATTCATTTCTTGTTTTCCTCCGTCCATTGGTAAGATTGAGTTTGTCCGGCCTGCAAGGTGACCCAGCAATGCGTGTTGCAAAGATACCAGCTTCCGTCCTGTGTTGCTTTTACGGTAAGGCTGTGCTTGCCGTCTGCTGTCCGCTGATAAGAAATCAGCAGACCATTTTCTGCCCGCAAATTCTGAAATGCAACAGGTTCATTTTTCCAGCCCTGCGGGCAGGCCGGTAAAACCTCGATATGATTCTTTTCGGAACGCAACAGCATTTTCTGTACTGCGTGTGCCGCCAGAAAATCCGCTTCCAGCGTAAAGGGGCGATAGTGGAAATCACAAACGCCGCTGTTTTTGTAGTCGCCGTTCAAATGAAATCCGTTCCGGCTCAGGAAATGCTCTGCGAAGCGGTGCAGCTCATACAAAGCACCATTTCCATTGCTGCGGGCAATCTGCAAAAGTGCCATCCAACCGAAGGAAAACCCTACCCACTGCCCACTACCGAGGTGTACAAGGTGATCTACTGTTGCATCTATTACGCTGCGGTCCTGCGGATTTTCATAGCGCAGCATACATAGCGGCTCGATTGCCATAGCGTGGGAAAAATGGCGGTGCGTTTCCTGCAAGATTTCATTGGGCGAAAGCATCAGCCCAGTTTCTATATCTACGCTCAACGGAGCAAGTTTGGACTCTATTGCATGCCAATAGCCGCGGGGGTTGCCAAGCTGGTACTCGATCTGTACCAGAGTGTGGAACAGATAGTGCAGCAGCGCCAAATCATAGTTGCTGTTGGGAGTCAGCCATGAGGCTGCCTCATCATCGTGAATTTCCGGTGAGGACGAGACCGGTAAAACCAGCTTTCCGTCCGGGCCTTCTTGGAGGAGTTCTTCCAGGCAGGCTGCCGTGACGGTAAAGTAAGGCTCCACGCGGGTACGCAGAAACTCTTTATCCCCCGTCAGGCGGTAGTATTCATAAAACATCTGGCAGAGCCAGATTTGATTGGTCGGCGACAGAGAATACATTGGCCAGCCGCCGAGCGCTCCGCCGTCAATGTCCATAACACTGGGCAGACACTCCCCTGCTGTGCCGTAAAATGCACGGGCAAATTTTGCTGCCTGCGGACGCAGTGACCAGAGATAGTCGAGAAAAACCTTTCCCTGCTCCGGGTGGTTGGCAGTCAGATAGTGACAGTAGGTGAATTGGGTGTTGAGGTCGTTGTGGTAATCACCTTTCCACGGTGGGAGCTGATCGTCATCCGCGCACCATACCCCTTGCAGCGGCATCGGGGCATTGCCCGGCTCGGAACCCGCTGCCAAAAAGTAATTGGCGCGGTACCAAAGCTGTTCGAGTGTTTCATCCGGCAGCTGCAAACTGCTTTTGCCCCAGTATTGCTGCCACCAGCGTTTATGCTGTTGCAGCAGCTTCTCTGCACCCATATCTTCCGCTGCACATAGTTCCAGCTTCGCCAGTCGGCTTGCCTTTTCTACGCTCTCTGCCTGCACAGCGGTATAATACAGCGTTGCACCACATTTTTTACAGAGCAGCGAATAGGCAGTCCGATCATCGACCTTTTGGGAAAAGCCAATCATGCCGTCCTCCGTTTCGAGGTTGGCATCCGGCAGGGCGAGCTGCTGCAAGCTGCCGGGGGACACGCTGTTGCCCGCTTCGGCTGCCTGCGTGCCATTCCCGAAAGAGGGGCGCTCCACCGTGAGCTCTGCATCCCGGTACGCCTCCGGCAGCATCAGTACCCCAACAGGCCGCCCCATACAGAGGAAGGCGCGCAGAATGGTTGTACCCTTTTGCGAAAAGAATGCCACCGCCGTGCCCAAATCAAGACTTGCCTGATAGCTGCCCCGCGGCAGTCCATCCAGGAACAAGTGTCCTGCGGGGATTTTTGTAGGTGTCGGGTGGGCATAGGGCGTATCAAAGATACGGCGTGTTTCTGCCACATCGCCTTTCCGTGCAAGCTCTACCAGTTTTGCATAAGTAAATTCTTTATCGAGTTTTTCCTCCGGGCGGCGACGCAGCCACAGTCCGGCAATGTCCACGGAAATGCGCAGGTGCTCCATCGGCCCCCAAAAAAGAGAACCGAGTATGCCGTTCCCCAGTGGAATTGCTTCATCCCAGCGGGGTATTGGGCCGGTCAAATTGATGTTGCAATGTTTCGGGGGCAGCATATCGGTTCTCCTAACCTATTCGATTTTGTTTAGCCCTTAACGCCGCCGACGCTCAAGCCCTGCACGAGCTGCTTCTGGCCGACGATGAAGAGGATGACAGTGGGAATCAGTGCCAGCACGAGGGCTGCGAACAGCGCGCCCCAGTCGGTAGCGTAGCGCTGGATCTCATACAGGTTGGCAAGGCCGACAGGCAGCGTAGCCTTGGTCGGATCGGTAACCATAACGAGAGCCACCGGGTACTCGTTCCATGCTGCCATAGCGGAGATCATGCAGACCGTCACGATACCGGGCTTGCACATGGGAATGATAATGCTCGTCAGAATGCGGAACGGACCGCAGCCATCGATCATGGCTGCCTCCTCATAATCACGCGGGATGCTGCGCAGGAAGCCGGTCAGCAGGAAGATTGCGAACGGGAACTGCATCGTTGCATACAGCACGCCCAGCGCCGTCAGGCTGTTGAGCAGGTTCAGCTTGTTCATCTGCAAGAACAGCGGAATCATAATATAAGTGGCCTGAATGAAGATGGCCGCCATGTAGATGTTCAAAATCAGCTTTGCGCCGGGGAACTTATACCGCACAAGGCAGTAAGAACACGGCACAACACAGATCACAATAATGACCAGTGTTTCCAGCACGACATAAATCGAGTTGCCGATGTTGGCAGCAAGGTTAGATTTTTCATAAGCGCGGACGTAGTTATCCCATGCAAGTCCCTGCGGCCATGCAAAGGGATCCGTCAGAAACTCTGTACTGGTTTTGAACGAAGAAACGACGTTCCACGCCAGAGGGTACAGCATGATAATGGCTACCAAAATCAGGAACAGGCGCGTCACCCACTTGATGACCTTTGCTCTGATTTTGCTTTTTTCATTTTGTGTCATATTACTGACCTCCTTCGGAAGCATCGGTCAATTTGCGGGACAGCATGGACAGCGCCACGGAGATGGCGAGCGTAAAGACCGTGATAGCCATGGCATAGCCAAAGTTGCCGTTGACAAAGCCCTGCGTGTACATATATTGCAGCAGAACGCTGGATGCACCGTTAGGACCGCCGCCAGTCATGACCTGCGAAAGCACAAAACTCAGGTTGATGGTGCCGGAAAGTGCCAGAACAAAGGTAATGCCGATAATATCTTTCATCAGAGGCATCGTAATACTGACGAGCTTGCGCCATGCACTGGCACCGTCCAGCGTTGCGGACTCATAGATTTCCGGCGAAATGCCGTCCATAGCCGCGATGTGCATGACCATGTAGTAACCGGCAGCCTGCCACAGCAGCGTGAACGCGATGCACCAAAGTGCGGTCTTGCTATCGCCCAGCCAGGAACGCTGCAAGCTCTCCAGCCCGACAGCACCGAGAATCTTATTGACGATGCCCACATTCGGGTGGAACACAAAACTCCATATAATACCTACAACGGTCAGAGAAACGATGTTCGGGAAATAGAAGATCGTGCGGTACAAGACCATTTCTTTCAGCTTGCACTGGTTCAAAACGAATGCCAGCACCAGACTACAGAAAATTGTGATAACGGGAACAACCGCCATCAGCTTTGCTGTGTTTTTAAGCGCTTGAATGAAAGATTTGTCGTGGAACATATAGATATAGTTATCCAGCCACACAAATTTGTTGTTAAGCCCCAGAGAGGTCGCATTGGTAAAAGAAAGATATAATGCCTGCACCGTAGGCCAGATCGTGAACATAAGAGTTAGGATCACGGCAGGCAGAACGCTGATGCAGATAAACAGTACGGGAAGCGGCTGCGCCTTTTTTTGGCGATTTTGGCGGTTTTTCAAACAAGTTTCCCCCTTAAAAAGAACCCTGCCAAGTTCGCATGGCGTTTACTCGGCAGGGTCAATCTTACTTTGGTCAGTGGAAATTCAGCAATTCAGCTTACTTGGAAGCAGCAATCTCCTCGAAAGCAGCCTCGATGCCGTCACGCCACTGCTCGGCAGTCATGTCACCATTCATAACGTCACTGGCAACATTGAAGACGGAATCAGCGATAACGACCTTGCTGGTGTCGGGCATTGCATCCCAACCGAAGACCATGAACGTGCCTTCCTGATAGATGTCGTTCATGTTGTAGACACCATCGGTAACGATGCCCTTGACCATCTCGTTGGCCTTCTTCAGCGCGTAGATGCCGTTGGCTTTTTCTGCGAACAGCTTAACGGAATCCTCAGTGTACAGGAAGCGCAGGAACTCTTTTGCCAGTTCGGGGTTCTTGGCGTTGGCAGGAATCTCAAACTGCTCAACGGAGCTCATAACATAGCGGGCCTCGCCGTCATCCAGAACGGGTGCGCAGGTCAGACCAAACTCAAAGCCGTCAGCACGGGGAGCATCGGCCATTTCGCCTTCCATCCAGTTGCCGTTGGGGATGAACAGAGCCTTGTTCATCATCATGTCAGTCTGGCTCTGGGTATGGTTCAGAGCAACGGTGCCATCCATCAGGTAGCCATCGGTGCCGATCTTTGCCATGTTCTGGAAGACCTTGAGGGCCTCATCAGAGCTGAGGGAGCCGGGCGTGTAGGAGGCGATTGCCTTCATGTTGTCGATGCCGGTGGCAGAAGCCAGTGCGGGCCACAGCATGCTCTCAAGGTAGCCGGGGTAGATGCCCTGATAGGTAAACAGCGCGATACCCTTTTCCTTGGCCTTGTCGCCCAGTTCAAAGAAGTCATCCCAGGTCACAGGTGTTTCCCAGCCGTTCTCTTCGAACAGAGTCTTGTTGTAAACCAGACCCATCGGGCTGGCATCAAACGGGGCAATGTAGATTTTGCCATCGCCGTAAGGAGAGCACTTGGCGGAATCCAGCAGACCATCGATGACCTGATCCTTCAGCGGGGTGTCATCATCAATGCCGCCCTCCTCAAAGACATCAGACAGATCCATCAGCGCATGCTCCTTAACCATGGAGGAAATCAGGCCGGTGGAGTCGTTGTCGTTCATCGAGATGAAGTCGGGCACATTACCTGCCACGATTTGCGGGCGGATGATGTCGCCAATCTTCGGGCTGATCTGCATATTGACAGTGACGCCGGGATAGGCATCCTCGAAGCGTTTGATGATTTCGTCCCAGTACGCGGAACCGTAGCCGCCCTCGAACACCGCGATGTTCAGTTCATTGTTCTCAAAGGTCTTCTCACCGGTAGAGGCTTCGCTGGTAGCGGCGGACGTTGCTTCGGAAGAGACGGCCTCGCTGGATGCTGCTGCGCTGGAAGATGCTGCGCTGCCGCAGCCTGCCAGACAGGTAGCTGCCATTGCAGTGGCAAGCATCATGCTGATTGCTTTTTTCATGGTTTTCCTCCTAAAAATTATTCCTTCTTTGTTTGGGATGCGGCTCATCTGTCGTTCCCTGATTGCACTCTTATTATATCGGGCAAACCGGATTTGATAAATGTATTCCCTTTACTTAAAGATGGATTTTATTGACTTTTTCTGTCGTTACCCTTATAATTCAGGTAATGTATGGATAGATTGTAGTCACTTTGCACAAACGGAGGCCTATATATGTCACTAAATGCACAAAAAACGCGTGGGTTTTCCCCCAATGTGTTGCGACGAATCAAACTTCGCACCCGTCTGTTTGTGACATTTTTGATTATTTCTCTTGTTCCCGTCATCACGATTGGTATTTTTTCTTACCGTGCATACACCCAATCCATGAACGAAAAGGTCAAACAGGCTGCCTTACAAACTATCGAACTACTCAATAATAATATGTCTACCCAGCTTGGCATTTATAGCGACTACATAGGTTCCATCTCCGTATCTGATACTGTACAGAATAGTCGAGTTCACATCATGCATATAAAGAGGAACTGCTCTGGTTCTTATTTGAACGGGCCAGAATCTGTCTTGTACTCAATTAAAATAAGCTTTTTGTACCGCATCGTTCTTTTCAACCTACTCGGCATAATTCCATCACTGTATCACGAGAATCTTATTTCAAATATTCAAAGATGGAACTCGTGGAACGATATTATGGATAATCTTTTGTATCGCCTACAAAAATAACGTTTGCTTTTTTCTGTAACATAGCATGTAGACGTTAATACCAATCAGTATAATAAAAAGTCTCCACGCCTCACGGCTGTGGAGACTTTTCATTTTCCTGCTTCACATCAAAAATTACAATACAGTGTGCAGACAATAAACGCTGTTCTTGATACAGATTCTCGTCAAACACTCCATTTACAGCAGAATATTTTCGCAAAAGATTCTTGTGGCCGACAAACCGTTCATCAAAAGCGAATACCTAACCACTTGGCATACAGATTATGTGAATGCTTTTACCTGTCTTCTTTCACGGCAGCCTTTTCAGTTTCTTCCGGACGAGTAGGCTGAAACATACCCCACTGCGAATCCGGCGGCCAGCCATAGCGTTCACGATGAACAACTGCCTGTACCACTTCATGGGCAAGATGCTGTGTAAAGGTTTCTTTTGATGCCATAATTATTACCCCTTTCGTCCTTATATTTAAAATTTTTATCAATAGAATGCATTATTGCATTCCAAAGCCGAGCTTAGAAATCAATAGCGTGACCGCAACAGCCAAAATCGCAGAAGTCACTCTATATGCTATCGGTTCTCTAAAAAATAGCAATAAGCACGCCGAAAGCATAGCGATTGCTAATCTTAATTTCACTTCTTTGCGTACTGCAACAAGTTCATCCTCGCTCAAATGAAGGGCAGCATTATTTGCTGGTGCTAATCTTAAAATTAAGACAGAAGCAGCAGTGAGACAAATCAGATTCGATACAGGATGCAATCGCTTTGCAAACTCTAGTGATACGATCATTGTAAATGTTGAACCCAAAAGGCATCCTGTCGGCGTTTTAGCATGGTATCCACCTGTCCGCATACGAATGAGGCGGAAGACTAGCAGAAAAAGGAAAGTGCTCCCCCATCCGTCAAAAAATGCACCTACTGGAAGCAGAAGAAGAAATGTAACCATTCCCATTAGGCGGCGCATCAAACCATATTGCAGCCAAGCAATCTGATTTGGTTCGATATAGTGCTTTTGTAAACAAAAAGCCGCTATCCCTGCCGCCAATGCTTCCATTTACGTCAACTCCTTACGCTGCTCATTTTATCAGCAGAAAATGATTCCCGCCACAAAAATGTCACAAACGCAAAAAATATGACATAAACGCAAAATTTGAAAGATGGAGAAGCACTCAGTACAAAATCTCAGCAATCAGCCGAGTTATCAATTCCGTTTCCTCGGTTGTTGGTTTCGGAACATTTTTGTGTCCTTGAGATCTTCTTTTCTTGGTTCGAATGTACGCGGTCAAGTCCATAAGCAATTGCACCTGCTCTGGGCTTAATTCCTTAAGCGATAGGGCATTACATTTCTCACCGCTTGTCAAATAATCCAACGAAACATTTAGAACGTCTGCCAGTGCAGCTGCCTCCGTCAATCGCGGAACGGCAAGATCACTTTCGTATTTCCCCAGCACTGAATCTGAAAGTCGCAGGTTCGGATCAAACCCTTTTGCACGTTCAACCACCATCTGCTGCGTAAGATTTTTGTCTTTTCGCAGTTTTAACAGGCGTGGCCCGAAATCATACAACATAAGCGTTTTACCCTCCTTGCACAATATAAATATTTTACAATTCGGCGCCGTTTTAATTATGGAATCTGCTTGATTGAATTCCACAAACGTGGTATATAAAAAGAAATCTATTGACAAAACCCGGAGGATTCGTTATTTTGAAAACATACCCCAAACAAAGGATTGGCAGTCGAGCCTATATAGGAGAGAGTATGGTCAAGATTCTTATTTGTGATGATGATCCCACATTCGCACAGTCAATGTTCAAAAGGATCCTATCATTGCCGGCCTATTCCAGCAAATCCATGAAATTGAGTTGCTTAACTGATATTGCTGAAATGAGTGCTAACACTATCGCACAATATGATATCCTATTTCTCGATATTGACCTCGGTAAAGAAAGCGGAATTGACCTTGCCAGAAAGATGCGCAAGATGAATCCGGAAGCCGTATTGATTTTTGTAACAAACTTCAGCGAGTATGCCCCTGAGGGCTATGAAGTGGATGCTTTTCGATATCTTGCTAAATCCGAGTTGGAAAAGAAACTACCCACCTATTTTGAAGATGCACTGGCAATGTGCCGCACCCGTCAACGGAAAGTAGAGATTCTCTGTGAGGGTGAGAGTGTGCCTATCCCAGTCCAATCTCTTGCATGGATAGAAAGTCAGGGACGCGAGCAGTATCTCCATTTGGTAGGCGGATGCCGTGAGCAGCTAATTACCCGATTAACCATGGCACAGCTTGAGGATTTGCTTGTTCCTCATGGTTTTTTACGTATCCACAAAAGTTATCTTGTAAATATGGCGTATTTGCAGTCTTTTCAAAGTACAAGTGCCGTTCTCACAATCGGTCAAACGCTTCCTGTGGGGGCTCGTAGTTATCGCGACAATAAGCAAAAATTTGTAAGATGGCAGGCGCAGCAACTATGGTAGTAGTCTGGGGTAATATACTTAGCCTTTTGGGCAATGTTTTTGCGATAGCCGTAGATATTCTTGTATTTGATGCTTTTTTCCCTCGCAACGATAATAGAAAAAAGCGTTGGTCATATATTTTACTATTTTGCCTGATTTTTACATCTCTCTCTATCCTCATTGGCACAAAACTCGGATATACATTCAAAATGTTACAAGAGATCGCGCTAATATATGTGTTATGTGTTTTTCTATATCAAAGCCGTTGGGATCGACGCTTCTTTATTGTCGTAACTGTTTATTCTGTTTTATTTTCCTACAGTCACTGGTTCGAGTCCTTTTGCCTATATGTTGGAAATTTGGACTACGAAGAATATATATGGAATGTTCCTCTATACTCCGTGCTATTCTTCGTTCGCGGGTTTATTTCCCTATTTGTTGCACTGATTATTAAAAAATATCATCATCCTCTACACGCAAGGACTCATGCAAGCGCTTGGGTTCCCCTATCTGCTGTATTTCCTGTTTGCACACTGCTTGTGCTCAGGCAGGTATATACCTACCCGGAAGAACAACGTGTATGGCAGATTTGTTTGTTGATTCTCGATCTTGTTGATATTGCTGCATTGATTTTATTGGACTATCTTGAAGAAAACGCGGAAAATCGCGAGAAGCTGATTGCTGCCAACGAACGCGCCCACGTTCAGGACGAAAATATCCAGGCTCTGAGTCAAGCGTATGCAGGGCAAAGAAAAATGACGCACGACTTCCGGGCCAAGCTATCGACTTTATCTGAATTGCTGGAAAGTGAACGCGTTGACGATGCCAAAGAATTTCTTTCAGAGTTGAATGTGCGCCAAAGTGAGCGGATTTTGCTTGTCAACAGCCATAACGCTGCTATCGATGCGGTTCTAAACCAAAAGGGATATATTGGGAAGAAGCAAGGCATCGATATGCGGTTTCGTGTCAATGACCTTTCTGCGCTGAAACTTCCCCGTGTAGATGTGACTATTGTGCTGGGCAATTTAATTGATAATGCCATGGAAGCCTGTGCAGGCTTGTCCGAGCCAAACCGCTGGGTCAGCGTTCAAATCCTTTACAGCGAGAATATGCTTTCCATTTTAATTATCAATCCCAGTAATGTCGTTCAGATCAATGACGGTCATATTCCTACAACCAAGCAAGACCCCTTGCTTCATGGCTTCGGCATTGGGAACGTCAAAGACATTTTAGAAAAGTATCATGCCGAGTACCTCTTCACTTATGATGATGGGCGTTTTATTTTTAGCGCCGACTGGCCGGACGTATCTGAATCTCCTGTAAACACATCAATTCTCTCATAATCAATATTGCTTTTTAATCCTCTGTGCAGAACAACTCGCACAGAGGATTTTTGCATTCATGCACATTTTTTGCGTATACGCAGGTTTAGTGGACTTTTGTAGAAAACTGTGCTATTTTGATGTCAAGATAACGCATAACTTACAACAGTTTTCTCCTCGGTATTAGGCATCGGCGCGCAGATGCTGAAATATTGTCCGAACATCAACCCTATTAAATCCATTAGATTGGAGGCTTATCAAATGTCAACGATGAAGAAACGCATCCCCATGTTCCTGCTCGCTCTTGCTATGATGGTAGCAATGGCGCTGCCCACATTCGCAGATAGTCCATCCGTTTATAGCAATTTGGGCGATTCCGTCTCCTCTGTGCAGAATACATACTACCAGTTGAACGCCGCCACTGAGGGAACACCTGTTGCAGGTACTCTTCTTACTATGTGGCACAATACTGGTAGCAACACCCAGCGCTGGGATATTGTCACGTGTCCGGGCACTGCTTACTATTGGTTCCAAAACGCAGCCAATAAGAGTGTCGTCATTTCTTATAATGGTAACACGCAAGCTCGTTTAGCCGCAAAAAACACCTCTACTTACGGCATCCAAACGCAGGGAATCAAGTCTGTTACTGAAGGGAACACCAGTGAGGGATTTGTTAAGCATGGCTTAGTTCTTCCTACATATGTGCTCTGTTTAACTGCCAGTCAGTGCAGCGATGGAAGTCAGGCCCAGTGGCTTGCGTCCAATGGGAAAAGCAATCAGTTATGGATTTACGCCAAATACTACTGATTCATACATAAATCGGCTTAATTAGAAATATTTTTCATGCTGTTGCGGCAAGTCTTTATGTCTTGCCGCAACAGCGTATATAAGGAGTCTTTGCATGAACAATCTTAAAATTTGTTTATTCTTAAGCGTACTTCTTCTTACTGCGTGTTCTGCCTCAAATGTATCCTCTCAAGCTAGCACTTCTATTGATAACGGAAATTCTACCAGCGATGTCGCTGATGTTCAATCTGAACATTCAGGAGAGCTTTCTTTAGTCACAAGTTACCTTGGTCCCGATTCCGAAGCCAGCACTGAGGATGGATTTTATCAAGCTATCCCAAATCCCCAAGGTGGAACTAACATTATGTACACAGATTACGCTACACAGAGTACATTATATTTATGCCCAGATCCTAATTGTCTACACAATAGCGACTCTTGTTCTTCTTGGTTCGACTCTTCAAGCGTTCAATTATTTTCCGTTCCATCTCAAATGTCCCTATACGCTATTGTAAGTTCAAGTGACAAATCTGATCTAATAAAATTGAGCCTTGATGGACTACAGCGAACCACATTGTACACATGCACCGGGCGAGAATCGTTCCAAGATGCCATCGTTGCCGATGAATCCAATATATATATCGCTCTAAGTAGCGTAAACTCAAATACCGCAATACCCACCAAACAACTGATACAGCTAAATGTATCTACTGGAAATTGCAAAGTTCTTCTTGATTATGAAGCACAAGATTGGCTATTTGGTGCATATTCAGATAATCTTCTAATTCTTTATTTTGAAAACGACTCTTTTACATATCGCAGTTACTCACTATCAGAAGGAACCTTAACCGACATATATTCATACGACTATCAAGACGGATCTCCTAACACGATTGCTCGACCTGTAGATAATTTTTTATATATTTTTGAACCCCAAGAAAGTGGTTCTGCTAAAGTTATTTGCCTTAATATGGAAACAAAATCAACGGCGGATCTCAACCTCTCCGTCCCATATTTTGGAACAGACGCAACGACTATTGGTTCTCCTTTTGACGACTATCTATATGTTACAACTCATGATTTCAACTCATCTTCTACAGTATCGTATCTCATCAACCGTATAACTGGAGAATACTCTCCAATAACTCTGTCATATATGCAAGGCGCAATTTCCGTCGGTGTCGAAGTTATTGCAAGTACTAGCGAATACTATTTAGTTAACACTGGCATTACGCCTGTTCCGATTATGCTCACTAGTAATGATGGATCGCAATATCAATCAGAAATCGACATGGTATCATATTCTCTTATAAAAAAAGACGATTACTTGAGTAATACCCCTGCTTATATTCCGATTACAAACCAATTTACCGCATAGCATAAGCCACCCTATAAAATGAGGCGTAATTGGTCTTATTTCATATTAATTTTCAATGTAGTATTCCTTTATGGCATGTTGCTTATGCGAAGGAGCTGTATGGTTTCGTTAATAATTAGCGATTTAAGGAAAACATTTTTTGTTTCTGCAAAACTATTATGCCCTAAAGGCCGCTCAATCAACAAGAAGGCGTTAGCTGGAATTTCGATTGAACTTAATTCTGGTCTTTATGGTCTCCTCGGCCCTAATGGTGCGGGAAAATCCACCTTGATTCATATCATAACTGGCAGTCTTGCCCCAGATTCCGGAGAGGTTCTCTGGTGCGGCAAGCCAGCAATGGGTATAGGCTTCCGCCGCATTCTTGGCTATATGCCGCAGCAGCAGGGACTGTACGACAGCTATACCGGGCGGCGTTTTCTCGCCTACATGGCTGCCCTGAAAGAAATTTCTCGAAAAGCTGTTGCAGCCGAGGTAGATCGCGTAGCAGCCGCCGTAAATTTGACCGCCGAGTTGGACAAGCGTCTTTCTGCTTATTCCGGCGGCATGAAGCAGCGCCTGCTGTTGGCATCCGCCCTGCTTGGGGATCCGAAGTTGTTGATTTTAGACGAACCAACGGCAGGTCTTGACCCTAAAGAGCGCGTTCGGCTACGCGAACTACTGGCAGATATGGCTAAGGATCGAATCATCCTTGTGGCAACGCATGTCGTTTCGGATGTAGAAACGGTGGCAACCAAAGTTATCCTGTTGCGTGCTGGCAAGATTGTGGATGCCGCGCCCGTGCCGGAACTTATTAAAAAATATGCTCCCGGTCAAGGGCTGGAAGATGTATACCTGAACGTGTTTGGTGAGGGAGACGGTAAATGAGCCTGTTTTTTGCTGAACTCCGCAAAGTTTGGGGCGGCAGAGTGTTCCCTGCCCTGCTGGCTATACTGGCGGCTGCCAATCTCCTACTGCTGTGGATGGGTACCCGCCCCACAGCCAAACAGCCTCCTGCATCAGCCTATCGTGCAGTAGGTGCCGAGCTTTCCGATAAAACCATGGAAGAAAAAGGGACCTATCTTCACGACAAATACACTGAGATAGAAAGCCTTGTGAAAATCGGGCAGTATTATCGGGAACAGGCTTACGGCGGCTATGGACTCACTCAGTATCGGCAGGACAATGCCGCTATGTTCGATGCCTATGAACAAGAGTACACAGATAAGACCTATACTCTATTTACGGATAACTTGAACACAGAGTACCGCCTGTTCAGTCAGTTGCAAAGCGAATATGACACCGTGGCGGCCTACAGCGACTTTCTGGATAGCGTTCAGACCAAGGCATCCCAACTGTCCGGCATCTCGATTTTTCAAAATGACCGTACCGGGTACGATTTGAAAAACATCGAATTGACCGCACAGGTTTATGCCGGACTAACGGAGACACCCATAGACTATTACCCGCAAAAAGGTCTGTACACAGCCATCAGCTATGCGTTCACCGACCTTATCCTGTTGGCATCTATGCTCTTGCTTGCGTTGATTCTTGTGCGCCAAGAGCGCGACAGTGGCTTGTTGAGTTTGATTCGTAGTCTTCCCGGTGGGCGACTGAAAACGGCCATTGCAAAGCTGGCGGCATTTGCTGCCAGCTTATTGGTCGTTCTAATGGTACTGTATGGGGTCAATCTCGCATATTGCTCGGCATCGTTCAGCTTGGGGCCTATGAATCGCACGATTCAAAGTGTTCCTGCATTGATGCGCTGCACAATGCAGATCACAGTTGGGCAATATCTGCTTCGGTTTTTGCTTGCAAAATGGGCCGGTGCGTTTGTGATGGGGCTGTGGGTCATGCTGGCCGCCCTTATCGCCAAACGCGCTGCGGCCGGATGGATCGGTGCGTTGGCGCTTCCTTTAGCGATGTACGGTATCCGTGCCGCGATTCCTGCCACGAGCCATTTGAATGTCATAAAGTATGCCAATATGGTAAGTCTGCTGCAAATCAATGAGTTGCTGGGGAATTATCGAAATCTGTTCTGGTTCGGCAGCCCCATCAGTCTCCCAATGGTAGAGTGGGTAACTGCCGCTGCTTTAGGCAGCATCTTGTCGGTGGCATTTTGTACGGTTTTTGCAAAGGCACAGCTGCTGCCAGCTGCCAAACGTAGTCTGGCGCTTCCCTTCCGCCATAAAACACACGCAACGTCTGTCACTCGTGAAGAAGGCAGAAAGCTGTTACTGATGAATGGTGCAGCGGTATTCTTAGCTGCATTTCTGGCATTCGGCATCTATCAAGGCGTAACGGCAGAAAGCTACATAGACGCGGACGAAATCTACTATGCCTATTATATGAAACATATTTCCGGGCCGTGGAGCGAAGAAAGCCGCGACTGGCTGAAAGAGCAGCGTAACGAGTTTGCTCCCATGTTGGAAGCACAGAAACGCGTCAACCGTGGCGAATTGAGCAGCGAAGCACTACTGGCCTACAATTCTTTACAGCAAAAATATTCTGCCTATCAGCGTGTTCTTCAATCCAACATTAGTTACTACCTCAAGGAGAATCCCGGTGCGTGGCTTGTTTATGAGACCGGATACAAGAAGCTGTTCGGCTTTACCGGTACAAGTGATGTACAAGATACACTTTTAGCAGGATTGCTATGTGCCCTATGCTTCAGCGGACTATTTGCAATGGAGCGCAAGGGCGGCATGGATGAAATTCTGGCATCCACTCCTTTGGGCCGGAAATACACTGTGAAAGCAAAACTGCGGCAAAGCACAGCGGTTGCGTCAGTAATAGCATTTGGAACGGTTTTGCCTCATCTATGGCAGGTTCTGCGCGACTATGGCCTTCCCTCTTTGCTGGGACCGGCAATGAGTATTTCCGACTTGCAGGCTGTCCCGAAGTTTATAACTTTATCGGATTTGCTGCTCTTTTGGCTGATCTGTCGCTTTGCCGCCTGCCTGTGCATGAGCCGAATTACCTTATGGCTGGGACAGAAATTAGGAAATCTGCTGCCCGCACTTTTTATCAGCGCTGTTTCGTATTGTCTGCCTGCGTTGCTTAGCCTCTCCGGAATGAGAAACGGGATTGAGTGGCTGGGGTTCTATCCACTATTCCATGCTGTGGCCCTTTGGCAAAACCAAGGGTATACCGCTGACGGCGAAAGCTATAATGCAATGTGGATTCCGATTTTTCTGGTATGCGCAGCATTCTTCCTCGCATGGGCTATTGGTCAGGCTCTTATTGACGATTATGACATGATAGGTGTTCCAGATGAAGTACTATAAAAATCTGTCCATCGATGAAAATGATTACTCCGTTCAAAGGCAAGGTTGCCGCATTCACCTGACAACCACAGAATATCAACTATTCATTACGCTGCTCGACCATGAGCCGTCAGCTTTTAGCTGATCCCGAATGGCCGAACAAAGTTGCAGCAGGACAAATCAAAGATATTCATCGCTGTGTCCGTTGTAACAAAAAGTGCCTTGGCGGCTTGCAGCAGCATCAAGGCACTCATTGTATTTATGAAAAAGGGTGAAGGAAATGAAATACTCTATCGTATTTAGCAGCGTAACCGGCAATACTCGCCAATTGGCCGATGCCATCCTCTCCGTCCTTCCGCAAGAAAACTTACGCTATTTTGGACCTCCGGCCGAAATCGCGCTTGAAGCAGACTGCCTCTATGTTGGTTTTTGGACGGACAAGGGGCATTGTAATAAAGAGATTTCAACTTTTTTGAAAGGCGTAAAGGGCAAAGAAATTTTCCTGTTTGGTACCGCCGGGTTCGGTGGTAGCCAAGAATATTTCGATAAAATTCTTGACTCTGTTCAGAAGCACATCGACCGTAGCAATACTGTAATTGGCACTTTCATGTGCCAGGGCAAAATGCCTGCATCTGTGCGTGAGCGCTATGTGAAAATGAAGAACAGTCCCCTGCCTATCCCGAACATCGACAAGATGATTGAAAACTTTGATAAAGCCATTTCGCATCCGGATTATGAGGACATAGACCGCTTAAAGGGTTCCATCACACAAGTCTAAAAAGTGTTAATGCAAAACGGCTTCTATTTTATTTATTAGCAGCATTTTAAAGGGAAAGAATTCGCTCCAAAATGAGCAGATTCTTTCCCTTTTTATTGAAATTTCTTTTTGTTACGCTTCTTTGGTGTTCAGAGTTTCTGCCTTATCTGCTTTACAACCTCCAAGTGTCTATTTGCATAAAACTTTTTTACGGCATCGTTTGCGTGCTCAGCCTCTGAATGCAGAGCGTTTTCCAATTTCTCAAAGTTTTTCCTTGTGGTTTCTATATCCGTCTCGTCACGTTCTACTACGCCACCCCTAAAAGATATTTCTTTTAATGTGGTTAGCATTTCTTGCTGTTCCGATATATTTGCTTCTTTGTACGCAGAGAGAAATGCAGTAAGTAGTTCGTCATCAAAGCATACAAGTACTATAGATTTTGCTGCAAGACCTTTTTCGTATGTTGGGTTCTTTAAGTAATCCATAAAGAAAATTTCATTCATTAAGTATGGCCACTGATCTTGAAACTTTTCTATTTCCTTATTGAGCGTTTGCTCTTGTGGTGTCAGTCTAGTTTCCTCCTCGTCTCTCATGAGTCTTCGGTGTCCACGTTCTTCACAAATATCTCCCTTTATAATTTTAGCTTTTCTATTATGGAAGCCTTGAATCATTCTTGCATCATCAACGTCACACTGTATAGGAACACCTATTTTGCGGAAATCATCAAGTCTTCCTAAAAGAGCCACATAATCATCCGTTGTTAGCTTTCCATCATATGCCTGCTGTAATACTTGTGGCAGCCCCCGATCGATAATCTCTTGGCTCAACTCCCAGAAAGCTTTATCGAGGACTTCCCTCTCCGGAGCAGTTTCCTTTACGGAAAAGCGTTGTCTCAAAGCAGTTTTTATCCGCTGTTCATCCCACTCGCCTTCAATCATCCAACGAATAAGCGGTTGAATTCGATATTGTGCGTTATATCTTTTATACTTACTATTTTCATCATCTTGTATTGTCTGCCATGGCGGGGATTTCCGTTTTTTATCCTCTGACGTTCTTTCCAAAAAGTTGAAAGTGTATTCATCATATTCGTTCAATTTTTTGTAGTTTCCGCCTTTCACTTCGAAAAGGTATGCAGCAAACACATATAGCGCACCGCCCATACCATCAGTAGGAAGTTTCAGGCGACACCATAATTCATACACACGTTCAAAATCTATCAAACATGATTTGAATGTTCTGAGATTACGGGTCTCGCTTTCTTCGAATACTTGGAATAGCTTTGGGCTTTCCGTTTTTAAAAATTCCGTGTATTCACTTGTTTTCGCCTTGTAGTTTCCAATCATTTCCTGTTGGATTCTTCGATATTCCACATCCAACTTGACTGTTCGTTCTACAACTTTTTCCTTAAAAGTTTTGTAATTTTCCTCGTCTTTTATATTATCCTCTGATGCAATTATTACCGTCTTAATTCCTTTGTCTTCTACATAGGTGTTTATAATTCCCAATAAATCAATTACGCCAATTTTGCATCGTTCAAAATCGTCAAATACTAAAACTAATTTCTTTTTTACAGGTTGCTCTTCCCCTGCAACTATACAATAGACTTCTTTTTCAATCGGTAAAAAATCATAGACATCAATGGACAGCAACATATTCGCACTTTTTGCTATTTTTTTGATTTTTCCAAAGTCGAACAATTCGCCAAAAGCCGCTACCTTTTCTGAAAGCTGTTTTACGACATTCACACCTTTTGCAATATGTCCTTTCCCCGATTTTTCTGCCTTATTGAATGTCTGGGCATATACCACAGCTTCCTTTACCTTTTTGGTTAATGTATTTGTATCCTCAATTCCGAATAGCGACACAACCGCCATCAAATATTGGGGGCCCTGATTCAATTTCCTTTCTATTTGGCGCATTAGATATGTCTTCCCGCTACCCCATTTTCCAGTAACGAGCAGTGCACCATTCTGTTCCTGCTCTTTTATATAATTTTCAATTTCTTCTATTGTTTTCACAGAAATCATTCCTCCCATATCATTTCAGAAACTACAAGTGCTTTTAGTCTAGACTTCTCACGCAGTTTCCTCCGTTGTCCGCTCTTTCCTATACTGCACCGGTGACTTCCCTATCTCCTTCTTAACCACCCTGCTGAAATACAGCGGGTTCTCATACCCTACGATTTCGGAAATTTCCTTGATGTTGTAGGTTGTCCGCTCCAGCAGACTTTGTGCGTTGACCATGCGCAGGGAGAGGATGTATTGGGCCGGGGACATACCAGCGTACTGTTTGAAATTGTGTATAAACCAGTTGGTGCTGATGTGCAGGGATTCCG
>ERZ506896.849-NODE-849-length-18724-cov-3.989608_pt1 | contig 18724 bp, 20 predicted proteins | sample MGYA00513176_ERZ506896 | MGnify/ENA metagenome assembly ERZ506896
TGTGCCGGAGAATAATTGGGAGGCAGTTATGGTCACGATCCTGCATTATCTGTCCGTTCGTATGGATTACAATAAGAGGTTCCAGAAGGCAACGCATCTTGTGATCGATGAGACACAGGTAGTATCTAAGAAACCAGGGAGTGCAAGTCAGCTTAATAATGCGGTTATTACGTTCCGTAAGTTTGGTGGGATTGTAACAATGGCTATGCAGAATGTAACAGCAGCCTTATCTAATCAGACACTGATTGAATTGTTTCAGAACTGTTCCTACAAAGCTTTTCTCGATCAGGGTGGTGTAGATGCACAGAGTCTTGCTGCTATCCAGGAATTTAGTGCAAAGGAATTTAAAGCACTGTCTTCCGGAAATATCGGTGAGGGTGTTATGGTGTGGAATAAAAAGGTTGTGATGTTTGATGCACTAATCAGCAAGGAGAACGTATTGTATAAAAATTACAGTACTAACTTCCATGAAAAAGCGAAGGAGCAAAAACGGTTATCTTTTGAAGAAGAGGTTGTACCGAATTTCGGTACAAAAGAAAAAATAGAGCCACGTTCTGTGTTGAGTAAAAAAGAAGAAGAACTGATTCTTGAGGTTTCCTGTATTATGGATATCACAGTAACAGATGTGGAACGTTTGTTTAATAAAGATACAAAAACTTGTCTTGGATATCTGAAATTATTAGAGGAGAAAGGAAAACTCAGAGAAGTAGAGGGTAGATACAGAAGGGTTGGATAGGATGCGGATTAATGCAAAAGACGAAAAAACATTTAAAGCAACAGCACTTGCCTTAAATGCTGTAAAGCAGTCAGTTAAAACTTCCAAGCAGCATATGACAGCCTTGAGCATGGGAAATGAACCAGACCGTCAGGAAGAACAATCAGCTTATGTAGATCCAACAAGGTTTTTAGATGGAAAAGAGGTTCATAAATGGAATCAGTTACCGCAATCGTTAAAGAAAAGATATATAGCTGAAGGAATAAAAGAAGCTAAAGCAAGTTCAAAAGCAAGAAGCGGAATTTTAAAAGACAATTATGATTTCACAGAAGAGATTGAAAAAAAAGTAGCAAATGTTTATACAGCAGATCTTTACCGTATGGAGGATACATCAGGGGTAAATACATATCAAAGATTTGAGTACAATCCGTTGAAAAGATTCCAAAATCATTGGAATCACAGAGAGAAAAACAAAAAGCTATCATCAGAAAATGAAATACAAGGAATTACGGACAAGAGAAGTTCAGCTGCAGGACAAGAATCCATCCGAAAAGGAGAAAGGTATCTTTCCAAAGAACAGGAGCAGATAAAACTACAAATAAAAGCAGGAATCAATAAGGAGAGTGTTACGGGAAAAGCGGTAGCTGATTCTGCAACAGCAACAAGTACAGCAACTTCCGGAGCAGTTACAGCAGGAGGAAGTCTGGTGGTCACGGCAGGGAAAAAAGCAGCTGATAAGTTCAAAGATTATATGCAGGAACGCTCCATGGCAAGTGAACAGGCAATTAGAAATGTAGAATCCAAAATGACAGAGATCAAGAATGCAAATCATGAAATGGATTCCTTGCCATCCTCTTTGAAATATATTGGTGCGGCAGTTGGTGCGGTATTACTATCCGTACTTGCCGTTGTGGTTCAGGCAATATTTTCATTCCTTGCAGTTATAATTGGAGTGATCATTGCAATCTTAGTTCCAATCATTGTAGTGGTAACAATCATTTCAACGCTTATAGGGATTATAGCTTCCCTGATGTCTTCGACTCCTGTGATAGCAGGAGGTGGAGAAAGAATTGTACAGATCGCTTTGCAGGAAGAAAATAATCCAAGTGGAGCAAAGTACTGGCGATATGTTATGGGAAGCCAATTTGTTAATGGTGATGTGACTCCTTGGTGTGCGTGCTTCGTGTCCTGGTGTGCAAACGAAGCAGGACTGATTGATTCAGGAATTGTACCCAAAGCTGCAGCGGTTCGAGCTTATCATCGGTATTATGCAGACAAAGGGCGATTCCATTATGCATCGGAAGGATATACTCCCCAGCCGGGAGACTTTATTGTATTTGGTCAGGACACACATATTGGAATTGTGCAGTATGTAGAAAATGGAAGAGTCGTTACGATCGAAGGGAACACTTCGGATGCAGTACATTCAAGAAGCTATGCATTGAATAGTTCGTATGTTACGGGCTATTGTAATCCGGAATATCCGGCAGGAACTACAATCGAGATTCCGGAAGGAATGGGAACAACTCACACTTATATGGGATGGAGAACAATTACAAGTCGGACAAGTCTACAGTATCAGCTAAGAGAACAAAGTGGAGAACATTATGACAGTGAAGGATTTGGAATCATCGATGGAAGATATGTGATCGCCTGTACAACTTTATATGGACAGGTTGGAGATTATGTAGATTTTTACCGGGAAAATGGAGATGTCTTGCATTGTGTGATCGGAGATATCAAGAATCAAAATGATCCGGGATGTAACCAGTATGGACATCAGAATGGGGAGCGTGTGGTTGAGTTTATTGTTCAATATAGTACGTGGTATCCGTCTCATGCGAATCCAGGAACTCCGAGCTGCAAACCAGAATGGAACTCAAGAGTTGTCAGGGCGGTGAACCTTGGCTATAACTATTTTCATTAAAGAAATGGTGAGAGAAAGATGAAGAAAAGAATTTTAATCAGTGTTCTTTTACTAGCTTTTCTGTTTGGAATTTTGTTTGGTGGTATTTTTCTGCTTAGAAAAAATGCGAATGAAAAAGAAAAAATAAAATCTGAAGAACAGACAGTTGAGCTTGAGAAGAAGACAGAAAAAAAAGAAGAACAGCGGAAGATGGACTTTGTAAATGTCAATTTATTAGAGCCTTATTTTTCTGCTGAAGAAATCAAAAGCATGGAACAGCAAGCAGAAAAGTTGTTAAAGCAGGATGAATTGTTTGCTTCTGTCACTACGCTTATTTGTACCGATGCAATTTATGAAACACAAAATCAGATCCGCTTCTATTTTACATTGGGTGATGGAAGTGCTTTGTTTGCGTCCTATAAAAAAGAAGACAATAGCTTTTTCTTCTGGACAGAAAAGAAGGAAGATTCTGAACAGGCGATCGCAGAATGGTTGAAACAAAAAGAAGCAGATACAAAGGCTGTCGATACAAGTTCCTGGGAGGAATCGCAGGAACTTCCAATCAAATGGAATGAAAAAGGACAGGAAAATATCCCGGTAGTTTTATCCGGAAAAGAAAATCTGCAGGGAAAAATTCCAGAAGAAGACTTGAATTATTTGGAAACAAAGTTGCAAAAATTTCTAGAAGAGAACAATGAGTTGAGAAGAGAACTTTCAATTTCGGCAGACAAAATCATCCAAACAGATCAGGAGGTAACATTTGAAGCAGACTTTATAACACCACGAATTGATAAAAAACAGTTGCAGGTAACATATCATATTGCGGAGGGAACATTTGGATTTTCATTGCAGTAAATCTGTGGAACTGTTGAAAATAGTCTAGAAATTTTGTACACTTATATTAATTGAAATCACAAAAATATGCTGAGAGGGTGATGATATGGAGAAGTGGCAGGAAGAAGCAGTGAAGAAAAGTTTGAGCAAATTTAACGTAGTAAAAGGTAAAAACCTACCAAAACAGATATATCAGGAGAAGAGAGATTGCTATTCAGATCTAGCAGATTACGTGACTTCGACAGATTTAAAATATTTTGGTAAAATTTGTGCATTGTATGGACTTAGAAGAACCGGTAAAACAGTTATGATGTATCAGTGCATTGCAAATTTAGACCCAGAAATTCAAGAGCAGAGTGTATATATTTTTTGTAAAGAACCGTGCGATATGCTTGAATTAGAGTATGTTATGGATGATTTATATGAGCAGGGATTTCGATATTTTTTTATTGATGAGATTACCAGAGTAGAAGATCTCCAGGCTTATGGAAATGTACTTTCAGATTATTTCATTACAATAGGAACAAAAGTTGTTATTGCAGGTACAGATTCTCTTGGAATTTATCTGGCAAAGACGGACATCTTATATGACCGGGTGGTGTTATTGCATACTTCGCAAGTGCCATATGCAGAATTTCACAGACTATGTGGAGGAAATTTGGAAGAGTATATTGAATATGGAGGAACTCTTACAAATGCTACTTACAAAGATAATCAGTCGGCAGAGGAATATTTAAATACTGCAATTGTAAAAAATATTTTACATGGATTGATAAGTCGTGAAGAAAAGAGAAAGCACGCTACAGTTTTAACAGACTTATATGATGAAGAAGAATTAGTTTCAGTTATTCAGAAAATGGTAAATAAATTTAGCTATGAAATCACGTTACGAGCAATTAACCGATCATATAAAAGTGGAGCTTTATATGCAATATTTCAAAATTCAAAAAAGAAATATTTTGATAAATTAGATATTGATGTTGTTAATACAGCGACGAAAAAAGCATTAGAAATAAAAGATTCAGAGGAAATGAAAATAACTCTTACAGAAGAAGATTTAGAGAGTGTGAAACTTTATCTGAAGTTATTAGATCTGTATATATCAATAGTAAGTTTCAAATCTTTTAAACGTGGAGGTGGAATAGAATTAGAAATTTTACAGCAGCCGGGAATGATTTATTCCCATGCTACAGAATTATTAAATCAGCTTGAAAGAGATGATGTTTGGAGTCAGACGTGTGAAATCGAAGACAAAACAGAATTCATTCAGAGAGCAGATTATTTTGTAAAAGGAATTCTGCTTGAAAATATTATTCTTTCAGAAACTTATAAGTGTTACCAGACGATTGACAAAAAAAGATTTTATGTCTCTCAATTATCAGTTGGGGTGCAAGAAGGTTTATCTAATTCAGAAGCTGATCTTATCATCGTAGACAGAGAAAAAAAGGAAAGTTACTTATTTGAAATCAAGCATTCTGATAAAGTTGTAGACAGACAGACTCGCCATTTACAAAATGAAGACTTTATAAATTATGTCAGTGAAAATTTCGCTCCAGTGAAAAAATGTTGTGTAATTTACAATGGACAACCTACAAAAATAGATTCTATTGATTATTTGAATGCGGAAAAATTTTTAATGACTGTTCATGAGATGGAATTATCAAAAAATGCGGACTTGCAAAATTTGTTTCAGCAAAAAGAAATAGAAGAAATCAAAAAGCCGGATGCGAAACCAGTGAGAAAACAAGAGAAGAAAAGTTCGATTCACCTGACAAGATAGTATATAAAATTCAATGACAAAGAAGTAGATGTAAAAAAGGAACAGTAAAAAATGCTGTTCTTTTTTTATGGATTTATCCGGAAGAGGAAAGGAAAAATGAAATTATCAGAGTATTTAAAAATCGGAACAAAGATGAAAATTTTAAGAAAAGAAAAAGGGATTTCACAAAAAGAGATGGCGGAAATTTTGGAGATGATCCCATCAGCGTATTCAAATTATGAAAATCATTTTACAGATATTCCGGTTGAGATTATGAAAAAATTTTGCGATACCGTTGGATGCAGCATGAGCGAACTGATTGGATTTGATGTAAGCATTTCAGAAGATGTGCATCCAATTTCTTTGCTTTCCGATTTGATGCTGGCAATCATGGAGCTCAACAAAAAGAAGCTCCCTGTGTCAGTCACATTTCATTCAGATGGAGAAAAAATGAATGTGGATTTTCAAGTGGCACAGACAGAGTATGATGAAATTTTGGATGAACTGGAGGGTGAACTTGGAAAATACCAGGAGAAAAAAATTGATAAAAATCAATTCAGACAGAATGTGCGATCGCTTCTGGATGGAGAAACTAACTACAAAAATAACTACCTAAATAACGAAAAAAAGGGTCTTAGGGAAGTTCCCTAACAAGAAGGTGAAATGTCTGACATTTTGCGTATCTTGCAAATCACCTCCGGTGATTCAGGGAAAGCCATACAGAAAGCTGTACAAAAGCCATACACTCAGCCATACGAAAAACAAGGGTTGCCATACGCAAAGCTGTACAAGATGGCTCAATTGCCATACGATGCCATACAGAAAGCTGTACAGTACAGCAGGAAAGCCATACAGTGCCATACAAGGAGCTGTACAAGATGGCTCGAAAGCCATACAGTACGGCTCAATTGCCATACGATGCCATATACAAAGCCATACAGTACAGCAGAAAAGCCATACAGTGTACATACAGAAAGCCATACACGAAAAAAGATAATAAAAAGAAGGAGACAACTAAGATGGAAAAATTAAAAAGAACATTCAGATTATCCGAACAGGCAGTGGAAGCGATTGAAAACAGAAATCGGAAATTATATCCGACTGCGACTGATTTTTTAGAAGCAAAAATTTTGGTACCAGCAGATAACAGTACAGAAATGTTACACAAAATTTCTGCGCAGTTAAGAGAAATGGAAAGTCTTCTTGTTCAACAGTATCATAAAAAAATAGAAGAAGAGCAGCCATTCCATTGAAAATGTGTACCTAAAGTAACCTAGATAAAGGTGATTGGATTTGATAAAATAAAATTAGAAAACCAGAGGTAAGGGATGCAATTCAGCATCTCTTTTTTAAAACAGGAAACGGAGTAGAGTGAAAAATGGATTTAAAAGAACAATTAAAAAAAGCAACGGAAGATTTGGAAAAGCTGGAAAGAAAAAAAGAAAAATTTTTGGCGGATTATGATGAAAAACGGAAAAAAATTCTGACAAAGAAAAAGGAACTCGAAAATAAAATTCAGAGAGAACAGGAAGAAAAAATATTACGTGCCGTTCAAGACAGCTTCGGAAAAATCAATGAAAAAAATATTGATACTTTCTTGGATATTCTGAAAAAAAACAGTGAGGAATTTTCGATGGAGATGGAAATTGCATTAGAAAACTTTGAGGAAAATAATGAAGTAGTTTCCGATGATCTACCGAATTCCGGTACACAGCAAAGTGTAGAAGAGCAAGGATATTCATATGAAAGCAATGAGCCATGAGCCGACGAGACATTCGATATACGATTCGATTTTCAGAAAAGGAATGGGAAATATTAGAAAAAAAATTAAGAAAGAGGATGCGTGGAAATTTAAATATGGAACAAAAGAAGGAAGCGTAAATGTATCTGCATTTATCCGGGAAAAATTATTTCGAGAAGAAATAAAAGAACTGGCATATTACCGGGAATTAAAAAACTTAACTTATCAAATACGAAAAATCGGAGTCAATATCAATCAGGTGGCTGCAAAGATCAACAGCGGTCACGGGAATATCGACTCTGTTTTTTATTTGCAAAAAAATCTTCTACAGGTTGAAGAAGAGGTAAAAAAGCTGATTGAAAAACTGGAGGAAGATCGTGGCAATCACAAAATTGATGAACATTAAACAAGGTAGGAGAGGTGGCAGCAAACATTTAAATAATTCGATTCGTTATATTATGAATCCTAAAAAAACAAATGATGGTGAATTGATTGGTGGAAACTCAGGATTCACACCGCAAGAAGTTTATCAGATTATGATGGATACCAAACTTGACTGGGATAAGCTGGAAGGAAGACAGGGATATCATTTTGTTATCAGTTTTCAACCTGGAGAGGTAAATGAAGAAATAGCATATCAAGTCATAAAAGAATTTTGTGAAGAATATCTTGGTGACGATTTCGATTATGTTTTTTCAATTCATAATGATCAGAAGCACATGCATGGACACATTGTTTTCAATTCAGTGAATCGAATGAGTGGATATAAGTACCGATACGAAAATGGAGACTGGGAGAAATATATTCAGCCGATCACAAATAAAATTTGTGAGAAGTATGGACTGTCACCACTGGAATTTGATGCAGAAACAAGAAAAGGAAAATCTTATGCACAATGGCAGGCAGACAAAAAAGGTGCGCCAACCTGGAAAAAAATTATTCGTGCTGATATTGATTATATTATTTCTATCTCCGGCAATGAAGCAGAATTTATTTCTAATATGGAAAAAATCGGTTATCAGATTCGTAAGGGAGATTCTCAAAAGCATGGTGCGTATTTTTCATTTCGTGCAATGGAACAAAAAAGAGGTTGGAGAAGTTACAACCTTGGATCTGGGTATCATTATGAGGAGATCCTTTCAAGAATTCGAAGAGAAAAATTTGTATATAAAAATCCAAGGAGTCCTCGAATAAGATTCTATAAAATGAAAAGGATAAATACGCATCAGGCGGTAACACAATTTCAGAAAAAAAGAATCCGGAAAATATATTTTGTATCTGTCCAATATCATAATATAAAAAATCCATATGCCGTAGATTATCGGGAAGTACGAAAAAGTCTGCTACACATTGACCAATTGTGGGAAAACATTAATTATTTGAAACAATTTCAAATTAGTTCCTATGCGGAGCTTTTAGATAGAGAAGCGAAAATAAAAGAACAGGAAAAAGCATTAAAGAATCAAATATACAATAAGGATTTTCTACAGGACAATGAAGCGTATATAAGATATAAGAAGTTAAAAGAAATGTTAAGTGAAGTGCCAGAATCCGATGATAGTTTTGAAAAAATATTGGATGAATTGGAAGAATTGGAACAGGATTTTCCAGATGCAATATTGGATGGAAGTGAGAAAGTTGAACAAATGGAAAAGAAGTTACAGTCCATTCGGGATGAAAAAAGAATTATCAGGCAGATAAAAAAAGAGGAAGAGGAAGACAAATTATTCTATACCGCATGGGGACAGCCAACGGAACATACTTATCAAAACAGTAAAAAGAAAGAGGTGCAGACGCAGTGGGCGAAAACAAAATAAATACGATTAATTTAAATGATATTTTTCAAGATGTAAAGACAGATCTAATCGGAAATCTTTTAAATGAGACAAAAGATAGTAAGAAATGTATGTGGTATCTCATATGCGCATTAGATGGAATGGGAGATCAGGAAATACTGGAACTTTCAGGATATACAATTCCTCAAATCCAAGATGCCAGGACAAAATTTCTGAAACAAAAATATCAGGCAAAGACTTCTTTATCCAATGAAATTCAGATGTTAAAAAAACAGGTTATGGATGTGGTGAAGGAAAACAGAGATGTACGAACTTCTGTTGAAGCTGGACTAGACAAAGCAATTCAAGAGCAGATTGAAAAATCGAATAAACTGATCGAAGCAAAAGATGAAATGATTACAATGATAAATATGCAAAAAGTGGACTTGCAACGACAAAATGAAGAATTAAAAGCAAAGGTAAATGAATTGGAAAAGCAGTCAATATCGGTAGTGGCAGCAACGAGTAATCCTGCAGACAGGAAGGATGCAGAAATACAAATAGAAAAAAAACTAAGTGAAGAGGAAAATATTGAAAATAAGATAGAAGTCAGACGGGAAGAAATTCAACTAGAAGAGAGAAAAAAGAGTATAGGAAAACGTATTCGTAATTATCTTTTTCCGTCAACAGATACAAAGAAATTTATCGGGAAATATTTGGAGAATGATAAGATGACGAAGGAACAAAAGGATTATCTGTTGGAGTGCCTGGAAAGTGGAGTTGGTATAAAAGAAATGTCAGAATTTGCATTTGAAAATCTGACGGTTGAACAAATGGAACGTTTAAGAAAGATAAATGAAAAAAGGAAGGAATAAAGGATGGATATTCATGTAGAGATGCACTTATCTTATGAGACGGATGTGTGGGCATATGGAATGGTCACTTTAGAAAATATCATCCGATTTCCGGTTCAGCTTCGTAAATTTAAAAATAAAGATACGGGAGAAGAGACTTCGTTTCTTAGTTATCCCAGAAGAGAACGTTGTGGAAAATGGGAAAATATACTTGTACCCGAAAAAAAATTAAGGGAAGAAATTGAAAAGGCTGTAGGAGAAAAAATCAAAGAGGAAATGAGAAAAGATTTGTATCTTCCAGAGATAGAAATACTTTCCATCAGCCCAATTGTTCCACGGTATCCACCGAATGCGAAAGCATATATATGTGGTGTTGCATCTGTTCAATTGCTAGGACTTACAATTAATGGAATCACTATTAAAAAAGGACAAAGAGGCTATTTTATTAATATGCCACAATATAAAAGTTCGGATGGGTATCATGATGTGATCTATGCCATAGGGAAAGCAATGCAGAAGAAAATTTCGGAGTGTGTTCTTCAGGAATATCAGAAAATAATGGGCGTACCGAATTTCGGTACAGAGGGAGGACTGACAAAATGAAAAAGGAAGAATTCATACAATTTGTAGCTAAGAATATTAAATATCATCTTTCATCTGAATTCAAAGATTTCAAAATTGAAGTTGGAAAGCACATGGGGTTAGTGATATCAGAAAAAAATTCTCCTAACACAATAAAAATATATTTGGATGAAGCATATGAAAAATTTATGGAGAACAAAAATATATTTCCAGTCATGGAAACTGTTGCAAATAACATTACGCAGGGGTGGCATACTGTTGGGAAAATTAGAGACGAAAAAAGACAGGCGATAGAATTCGTGAATAATTACACAGAGGTAAAGAAACATCTGCAGTTCGTGTTGCGAGATCCGGATTTTACTGAAATTCCGATGAATCAGATAAAAACGGAGCTGGGAAGTTATGTTGCGTTGTATGAGATTAATATGGACAAAAATGATGCGGAACATATATCTATACCAATAACCGATAAGTTAACCAAACGTTGGGGGATTACGGCAGATCAACTATATCAAGACACGATAAAGGTTCAGGCAGCATGGAATCAACCTTTACTGGCAGATCTATTGGAAATGGGAGCTTATTTGAATGGGGGGACAAGACCGGATAATCTGCTATCAGCAGACAAAATTGATGATACCGGGCTGTACGTGCTAACAAATTATAAGCTGTATAATGGCGCAGCGATGATTGCACATGATGAAATGGCACAAAAAATAGGTAATCTGTTACAAATGGATTATTATATACTTCCGTCTACTGTACATGAATTGCTGGTGTATCCCGATAATGGAGTTATATCAATAACACAATTGCAAGAAATGGTAAAAAGTGTCAATGCTACAGACGTGTTGCCGAAGGATAGGTTGTCCGATAAGGTTTTATTTTACAATCAGCAGGAACGCAGATTAGAGCTTGCTACGGAAAGAGAGGAGTATTTTGAAGACAAAACAGAGGACACTCAAGAGAAAAAGGAATTAGCTGAAGGCAAAGATAAATCAGAATCAGAGAAAAAAGAAGATAAAAGTTTGAAATTTTCAATCCGATTGTAGAAAAATGTTTTTCTAGAAAGTTAATTCCTATATTTAGCACAAGAGTCGGAAAGCGAGGAAAAAATGATGTATGAAGAAAACTATTCAGAGTACTGGCTTAGGCTATGACAGTATCTGCAAAAAAGAATACATTCCAATGCAGAGAAAAGACTTTCAAGGATACAGAAGAGCAGTCATAGAACATTACAGTAGGATTATGGCACTGATTGGAAGACCGATAATCTAGCGTTGTCTACCAAGTGCATTTAGATCAAAATGAGCAAGAAAGAACTGATGTCACAGATGCTGTAAGACTAGAAAAAGTTACGTGTAAAAGCGTAGTCTTTTTTAGTAAAAAATTCTCCGTGGGCGATGATATCGCTTTTAAAGTATTCAATACAACAACCTGCTATATGGATTATTATATTGGAAGAATCATAAAAATAACAGATGACAATTTAGCTTTGAAAGATGTTGAAATAAATAGAGAAAGCATTAGTACAGAAATTGAAGTTCCTTTTAATGTAATTATTCCAAACAGTTATAATTACGTACATAAGGAATCATAGATTTCATAATAAAAAATTAAAGAGGTAACGCATGAAATTTAAAGGTATTGAATTAAAAGATAACACAGAAGCAGAGTTATTAATAGAAATTGAAATCGTTGATATTAATGACGAAGATGAGCTTGAAGAATATGGTGAAGAATTGGAAGGAAAATTAGAAGATATTTTAGACTATGATAATTGCTCTCCATATGTAGATTTTATAGATGATAATTTATTAAATATACGTTGTGACGAAATTACATTTGACGAAAAAGGTGTAGATCTTTTAACTGTCATCTATAAAAATATTCTAAATGCAAATTTACAGAATGTAAAAGTTATGATTAATGTTCATGTTGATGGTAAAGAGTGGTTTAAAAAAGAAGATGGATCGGAATATAATGAGGATTCTGTTACTTTAGAAGAATTTTTATTAAATATTGAATATTAAAGTCTGGGGTGAAAGTATGGCTTACATAGAGAATGTAGTAATAGGAACTCCAATAGTAGATCCAAAAGATATGTTTGCTTCGGACGAAGATGATTGGACAAGGATGGAAGAGGAGAAAACTTATTATACAGAAGAGAGATTTCTTCCAAAGATTCTTGTGGAATTAGGTATCTATCCATCAATCAGTGAGATCCGTCGGAACAAACCAAATCTTGTGATAAGTTTAGACAAGCTTGATTTTGTTGATAATCTAAAAGTAAGTAAGAAGAGAAGATTGTGGATTCTGATTGGAGAATAACAAGGTGGTGAGATTTTGAAAAAGAAAATTGCAGCGATTGCTCTTGGGTTGTCAATATGTTTTTGTATGACAGGGTGTGGCACAGAATCAGAAAAAGTCACTCACAATATGAAGCAAGAAGCTGAAAACTTCAATGTATTAAGAAGATTTGCAGTAATTAATACAAGAACTGATAAAGTAGAATTCGAAATGATTGGAGCATTTAGCAGAGAGGATTCTTCAAAAAGTCAAGTTAGGATTATAGAGAAGACGGGTATGAACATTGCTTATTTTCGATGGATCGATTCTATGAGTTTTACTATACAGAATGGAGGTGAACTGAGGAGATGTTTAATGTTATAGAGAAACAAGAATATATTACACTGGAAGAGTTAACAAGAGTGATTCAAACAACAGACGAAGAGATATTTATTTCCATCAGTTTTATGGAGGATGATGCAGATGAAGAATAAGGAAGTTCAGGATTCTTTAAAGCAAGTGGGAATCCGATTGGTAGAAGAACCGCCATTATTAAGTCCGGAACCGATGAATAGTCCAGAAGCCGCAGTCAGAGTTTTGGGAAAATGGTTAAGTGAGATGGATCGTGAACTTTTTTGCGTAGTAAATCTTAATACGAACCTTACACCAATTAATATGAATGTGGTCAGTATGGGAGCCTTAAATGAGGCATATGTTCATCCAAGAGAAACACTGAAGAGTGCAATCCTATCCAATTCAGCTTATCTTATGTTGGTACATAACCATTTAGGCTCACTGAATCCATCGAAAGAGGATATTACGCTCACAGATCGAATCCAAAGTGCAGCATCCTTAATGGGAATTCCTGTTCTTGATCATATTATAGTTGGGAGACATCAGGAATTTTTTTCTATTCGGGAAAACAATGTATTTTCGTACCAAAACGATATGCAATATACTTCGGATATATCTAAGCTGAGATGGACACAGCAGTCAAGTGTAGCGGAGAGTGCTTCATATGGAGGTCAAAACAGCGATGTGAAAGAATCAAAGATGGACACAATTATGAACTCTCTGGAAAAAGGGGTTCACGAGATATTTACGTCAGAGAAATATCACATATATTTGAATACGATGTCTAAATTCCATAATTATTCTTTCAATAATACATTGCTGATTGCAATGCAGCGACCGGATGCAACACTTGTTGCGGGATATCAGATTTGGAAGAAAAAATTTAACCGGCAGGTACAGCGTGGGGAAAAAGGAATTAAAATCATAGCTCCAGCTCCAATCAAAGAAAAAAGAAGAGTAGAAAAAGTTGATGAAGAAACACAAGAGATTGTGATAGGAGATGATGGTCAACCGGAGACAGAGATTGTTGAACGTATAACTCCTCGATTTCGAGTAACAACTGTATTTGATGTGAGTCAGACTGAAGGAGAACCGTTGCCAACACTGGGAACAACAGAACTGGAAGGGAATGTGGTCATATATGAGGATTTTATGAAGGGACTGGAAGAATTATCGCCAGTCCCTTTCCGATTTGAAGATATTGGAAACGGTGCAAAGGGATATTATAGTAACAGCGAAAAATATATTGCGATACAGCGTGATATGAGCAATGCTCAAACAATGAAAACTGCCGTTCATGAAACTGCTCATGCGATATTACATGATAGAGATATTATGCAGGAAAATGGGGTTTCAAAAGACCGGACAACAAAAGAAGTAGAAGCAGAAAGTGTAGCATATGTTGTATGTAGTCATTTCGGTTTAGATACTTCCGAATATTCATTTTCTTATATTGCAGGCTGGTCCTCAAATAAAGAAATGTCAGAGCTTAGAAATTCCATGGATACGATCCGAGTGACTTCATCTAAACTAATTGAAGACATCACAGAGAAACTTATAGAATTACGAAAAGAAAAAGCGATGGAAGAGGAAGAAATTATGGAAAGTGTTTCGGAGAAAGAACGGGATGAAACTGAGCAGGAAGATCGAACAAATGAAAACAGTTTTTTTGAACGTACAGATGATTCTTATGCAATCTATCAATATGATAACACAGATGGAAATTGGGGATACAAATTCATGGGACTGAGCATCATAAGTAATATGGGATTATCTGTGGATGGGAAAGATTACCGTATGATGTTCATGGAGCAATTGCATGAACATGATTCCCTAGATGAATTATATCATAGGTTCAATGCTGAACGACCAGAAGGGTTTGATGGACATTCATTGACTGTTTCCGATGTTGTTATAATGAAACGTAATGGAGAAATGAAAGCGTATTATGTGGATGATATTGGATTTTCTGAACTTCCGGAATTCACGAAGCAAAGAGAGCAGATTATAGATAGGTCAAATGATTCTCCAGTTTATGCAGGAACACTGGAACAGGCGGTAAGACAGAAGGATGCGGATGCATATTTGGATTCAAGAAAATTAAATATTGATTGTAAAAAAGCGATAGAAGAAGCAATTCAAAAAAACTATGATGGAATACGTTTGAAGGATGATGTAGCGAAAGATGTTGTGAGACGTTTTGGAGAAGAACGTATGAATTTTGTGATGGCAAATACAATCCGGGAAAGCTTTTTAGAGGGACGATTTTCTAAGCAGAATAAAGAGTGGGCAGAACATATTAATATTCCGGAAAATATCAGTCATGGAAGGAACTTAAATCTTGATTATATAATTGAAAGTCATCCGGTTGTATTAGATGACTTTATTTCAATGGCAAGATTTGAAATTCGGATGCTGAAAATTGAACGGGCAATTGAAGATGCAGAGGTACCGATTACTGCAGATACAAATGATTATGTAGCAGATGGACATGAGGGAGCCTGGCATACGATTGAGGAAAGGAAATATGCCGGAGAGAAGTTCTTTCTCATGGAACATAATAAGTTCGGCTCAAATGTAGCAGAAATTATTGTGACAGAAAATGGACAACTTGTGGCAGAGGATTTGTGGAATGGATTTGATAAGGGGGCATTGGAAGCTATATCAGAATATCTGCAGGACAAGGGGATATCAGAAGAGGAAATATACAAAGAACCGGATGAATTGGCATATAAAATTCATGATGGATATTTTTCTATTCACCGCACAGACGGAGGTTATGACTACACTTTCTATACGAAAGATTATGAAGATATAGATGGCGGTATCTATGATAATCCAGACAGTCCTATAAAGCAGGTGGTAGAGGATATTCTGGAAGATGCAGGAATTTCGTTAGATGATGCAGAATGGATGGATTATGAAGAGTTGGATGCCGAAGTTGAGCATGCAGAAGAAATTAAACAACTCGCTGTGGATTTAGACAAATTCAGTTATGAATATGATACATACGAGTATAAAGATAGCATTGAAGACAGAGAAGAGCGGATTGATAAACTTACAGAGGATATTTTGACGAGGAAAACAGATGATATAAAAAAATGGCTGATAGAGGTGTCGGAAAATTCAGAGATAGATAATAATGTCAGAACTGCACGCTCATTGTTTTCTCGTCTAGAAGAAGCGGAGAGAGTATTTATATCTGACGAAACTAATGTCAGTTTCTATGCGGCTGAATGTATGGAATTTCCAGATTTTGGAGAACTTCAGTCCGAATAAGTATTCTGCCTGCTTCCATCCGAACATACAGCATGAAATCAGTGTTGAGAATACAAACAGGAATACGGAAATAGCTACGAAGTAGTCTCCGAATGTTCCGAATGCATTGTGGAATGCAGCCTGAGCAATTGCTCCTGTACCATATTCTGTTGTAGTCCACATTCCTGTAGTCAGTGTTACTAACGCTGTTACTGTACATACGATAAGTGTATCTACAGTTACTTCAAATACACCCCAGCAAGCCTGTCTGATAGGGTGATCAACAGATGCTGTAGAGTGTGCTGTAGGGGCAGTACCGAAACCTGCTTCGTTGGAATATACCCCTCGAGCGGCTCCCCATCTCAGTGCAAGTGCTATTGTTGAACCTGCGAATCCGCCTATTGCTGCATGCGGTGTGAATGCATATACGAAGATGCTTCCCAGTGCAGGGAGAATCTGGCTTGCATTCATGAATATGATTACAAATGCTCCTACTAAGTACAGAACTGCCATTACAGGTACCATGATATCTGTAACTTTAAGTACTCTGTTTACACCGCCTGCGATGATAAGAGCTACTAATATACCAAGAATTGCTCCTGAAATCTTCTGGTCAACTCCGAATATAAGGAACTGCTCTGTTGCAGATAATGCCTGAGTACAAAGTGATGGGATAAGTTCGATCATAAGACCGATTGCATACCATCCACCTAAGAATTTACCAATGCCGCCGCCTAAAGCTCTTAAGTAGTAAGCTGCGCCTCCTACCCACTCACCGGCTTCGTTCTTTTCTCTGTACTTGATTGCAAGTGCGATTTCGCAGTATTTTGTTCCGCATCCGATAAGAGCTATCAGCCACATCCAGAATACTGCTCCGGGACCTCCGGCAATGATAGCTCCGGTAACGCCTACTATGTTTCCTGTACCTACTCTTGAGGCAGTGGAAACCATGAGAGCCTGAAAAGAGGATATGGAATCCCTGTCCTTTTTCGGCTCAGCTATGACCTGGATGGACTCCCTGAAGAGCCTGAGCTGGACGAATTTCGTCCTTAATGAAAAATATAAGCCCGCAGCGATGAGAAGCGCTATAAGTATATAGCCGTACATATAACCGCTTATGCTGCTGATGATTCCTCCGATGTAATCCATAAAAATTCTCCTTAACATTTTATTAACATATATTGTATTATGGAATGGAAGAAAAAGCAAGAAAAAGCTTCTCCCGCAAGGCATGACAATCGTTTTGCCGCATGCCAGGGGGAGAAGCATGTTATGACGCGCGGTAAGCGCGGAAGCCTGAAAGGCTCAAGAGTGAAAAATTTGAACGCATAAGCGCGGGTTCAGCTCTCTCCTTATATCGTCAGACCTATGATGAGATATCCCACCGAAGCGACAGCTGCTCCTGTCAGAGCATAAGGTATCTGAGTCTTTACATGGGCGATATGGTCTGAGCCTGCTGCCAGCGAGGACAGGATGGTGGTGTCCGATATAGGCGAGCAGTGATCGCCGAAAGTCGCGCCGCCCAAGACCGTTGAAACGGCAGCGTATACCAAAGTGTTCAGTTCACCGCCGCTGACTGAGAATGCCAGAGGTATGATGATAGGGATCATGATTGCTATGGTTCCCCACGACGTTCCTGTCAGGAAAGAGATCAGAGAACATACGAGGAAAGAAATCACCAGCAGGAGAGCCGCTGTCATCCATTCTTTCGTTATCCCTACGATGAACTCCGCCGTGCCTATCTGCTTCGTGATTGCGTTGAGGCAATAAGCCATGGCCAGGATCAATATGGCGGACATTACTGATTTGATACCAGCGACTGCAGTATCGACGATCTCCTTGAGAGTTGCCATGCGCCTTACAAGCATGGAAATGACTTGATAGGTCGCTGCTACGACGAGTGCCTCAAGGCATAACGTGGAACCGAGAATCACATAAGTACCGATAGATATTCCAACGATGATTATTGCCGGCATGAAGAAGTCGGCGACTAAGTTTGATTTGCAGCCTTCTTTCAGTTTTATAGATTCCAGCTCAGAGCTGAGCAGAGGAACGGCATTGTCAGCCAGAACCTTGCCTTCCTGCTGAGCTCTCTTTTCTGCTGTTCTCATAGGCCCGAACTGCGGGATGATGCCGGCCGAGATGAGAAGCACCATGATTATGGTTATCCAGCAGTAAAAGTTGAAAGGAAACGCTTTAAACACCACATCGACGCCTATGTCGGAATCAGCTATAGCGCCTATGCCAACCAGAAGGCCGGCCGTATACATCGCCGTCGAGGTGAATGGCAGCAGCGAGGTCATAGGAGCCGACGTCGAGTCGCATATATAAGCCAGCATTTCTCTTGAAACCTTTGCCTTGTCGGTGACCGGCCTCATGATGTTTCCTACATACAGCGAGGAAAAGTAGTCAGAGAAAAATATGAATATTCCCAGCAGCGACGCCAGAACTGTCGCGCCTCTTCTCTTGAGATTGTGCTTCGATACCATTGAGGCGAAGGCTTCAAGGGCGCCTGCTTTCTGGAAGAAAGCGACTACTATGCCTACGAATACCTCGATGGCCAAAATCCAGATGAAATCCGCGTTTCCCAGCGCGGACTGCAGTATTCCCGTAAAACCTGTAACTATGTTCTGTCCGGAAATTACGACGCCTGCCAG
>ERZ506896.851-NODE-851-length-18703-cov-3.850976_pt1 | contig 18703 bp, 17 predicted proteins | sample MGYA00513176_ERZ506896 | MGnify/ENA metagenome assembly ERZ506896
TCTTCCGATCTGCAAAAGTGTTTGATCGACCTTTTTTCAAATGAAGGTCAAACCGAACCCATGGTTCGGTCGTGAAATCCAAAGGCAACGCCTTTGGTCGAACTCTGCAGAGTTCGAAACTCTTTTGCCTACCTAAAAATCAGGATGGGAGCTTTAACAGTCCGGCGGACTGTTAAAGTGTGGGAGGCCCAATTAGGGAGTCTTCCAAAGAATTTGCGGTGCAAATTCTTGAAAATCTCAGAAAGCACTAAAAGTATTGAAAAGAAAGGAATTTAAACTCTATGCAGATCACATTTCTCGGTGCAAGCCACGGCGTGCCGGAGGCGAATCGCCGCTGCTCCTGCACCTTGATCGAAACGAACGGCCGATATTATTTCATCGATATGGGCGTCAACGCCATCGATGCCCTGCGCACACGCGGCATCGAGGTGGAGGACGTCAAGGGCATCTTCATCACGCATATGCACGGCGACCATACAAACGGGCTCATCTCATTCGTCGACCTTATCAGCTGGTATTTTAAAACCGCCGACCCCGAAATCTGCCTGCCGAACTTGGAGGGCGTTGAGGCCATCCGTGCATGGCTCAAAGCGAATCACTGCGAAATGCGCGACCTGCGCTTTAAAAAGATCACGGACGGCACAATCTTCGACGACGGATATTTATAAGTCACCGCCATTCCCACGCAGCATTGCCCGGATTCCCATGCTTTTTTCGTGGAAGCCGAGGGCAAAGCCGTGCTGTTCACGGGCGACTTAAAGCATCCCAACGTCGATTTTCCAAAAATCGCCAAGGAAAAGCCGACCGAATTTATCATCTGCGAAGCCGCACACTTCCCGGCGACCGATTACGCGCCCGTTTTGGCCGCCTGTCCCACAAAGCAGGTGCTCGTCAACCACTACGCGCCGTGGAATATCCCGAACGTCATGCAGCTTGCGGAAACGCTCGCTCCGCTGCCCGTCAAATTTGTGAACGACGGCATGCAAATCACGCTTTAAATTCATACGCAAAAAGGTCTGCTCCGCTTTGGTGAGCAGACCTTTTCCTTTTACTTTTTGTTGACGGGATAAATACCCGACCAGCCGCAGTTGCCGTCTTTGTCTTTCAGCTCCACGCGCACGAACGTGTCCGTAGGCTGCACTTTATACGTCGCTTCGGTCACATTTTCGCCTACCGTCGCGCGGTCGCCCGCCCAAACGGTATCGGTGAAGAACACGACCTCCTGCACCGGCGAGGTATGCACCGTGACCGTGCCATTTTCAATTTCAACGCGGAAATTCGGCCCCTGCGTTGCGTAGAAGCGGTTTGCACGGATAGCCGCCAAAACACCCTCGCGCGTCAATTCATCCGCCTGCACCATGATGTACGAACGCGTCTCGTCACCCGTGTAGTGGTGTGCATCGTCTGCCGCCATACACGGCAAATAGTGCCCCAAAAGCGCCATTTCGTCGAAAAACACACCGGAATACGGACGGCAGTTCCACGGCAGGCCCGAAGTGGTGTTGTAAATCTCGCACCCGTCAATGCCGTACAGCTTTGCGACCTCCGAAGCGCGATCCAGTGACCATGCGGGGTGTGCCAAGATTGCAATGCCGTTCACGTTATGGATCTCATCGATAATCTTCTGCGCGGAAAGCCCCGGCGCGCGTTTTGTAAGCGCAGGCGCTTTCTCCATGCAAATGCCGACGATGTGGTAAATGCCCTCCTGCACGGTACTGCCCACGTCGAACTCCGTGCCGTTTAAGAGGAGAAAATTTTCCTCCTGCCGCCCCTCACCGTGGAACCAGTGGTCGGTCAGCGCAAGGAAATCATAGCCTTTTGATTTGTATAATGCAATCGTTTCTTCCGGCGTATACGCGCCGTCCGAGTTCGTCGTATGGGTGTGCAGATTGCCCTTATACCAAATTTTGCCGAACGCATCCGTAAACATAGTCTTTCCCCCATCCTGCTTTTCGTCTCTTTGGGATTATCATAGCACGATGGCGAGGTGAGTGCAAGCTTTGTGCATGAAAAAAAGGCGGCAATGCCGCCCTTTCAGGGAACCTATAGTGCTTATGCTTTTTCCGCGCTCGGTGCTTCTATCAGCTTTGCTTTCTGCAAGGCGACGACGACAGCCGGGACCAGAATAAGCTGCACCACGATGCCCGGGATTGCGTTTAAGAGTGCGCCGGAAATGAATGCCGCAAATGTGAACGCGCCCGCATCTGCCGCAATGCCGCTGAGGATCACCTTCACGATACCCCAGACGATTCTGCCCGCGACCATAGCGATCAAAAGGCTGCCGTACAGCGTGCCGACAGTCTGCTTTTTGAACACCTTGCGGTACATGATGCCGCTTACAAGGCCGTATGTCAGCAGCTCAAACGCCATAGCGATGGCGACGTAGAACGGCGGCATGCCGAACATCACCATGCGCAGCAGCGGGGCGATAAAGCCCACAACCGCGCCCACCGGGCCGCCGCATACGAAGCCTGCAAGCAAAATCGGCAGGTGCATCGGACACAGCATTGCGCCGATCTGCGGGATATGCCCGGTGAAGAACGGCAGTACTAACGCAAGCGCCAGAAAAAGTGCACCGAGCACAAGATTTTTAACGGAAAATTTGCTGTTTGTACGGTTCATTGAAATACCCTCCCAGATACAAAAAGACCACGAAGCATTCCGCCCATACCGAGCGAAAAGACCTTCGTGGTCTATTTTTTTAAGTGGCTTAAAATACTTTCAAACGGCGTTTCGCCGCGCGGTCTTTTGACCGTTGCCGCTTCCTGCAGCTTTACTGTCTACATCATAGCATAAATTAACCTTAAAGTCAACTATCAAATTTTAGTTTTGCCGAAAAAACTTACTTTCCCGCGCTAAGAATGACCGTAACGTCCGGGTGCAGCTGCAAAACGGAAGCCGGCACCTCCGGCGTAACCTTGCCGAAGCAAGCCTTTTCGACGATCTCCGCCTTATCCGGGCCTGCGATGAGAAGAATCTTCTTCGCCTTCATAATGGTGCCGATGCCCATGGTGATGGCCTGCGTCGGCACATCCTCGCGGCGCTCGAACAAACGGGAGTTCGCGTTGATGGTGCTCTCCGTCAGCTGTACGGTGTGCACTGTCGCCGGGAAGTTATCCGTCGGCTCGTTAAAGCCGATATGTCCATTGTGGCCGATGCCGAGCAGCTGCAGATCGATGCCGCCGAGAGACTGAATAAAGCTCTCATAGCGCACAGCCTCTTCTTCAAGGTCATCTGCGTGGCCGTTCGGCACATGTGTGTTCGCCTTGTCGATATTCACGTGGTCAAAGAGGTTGTCGTTCATGAAATAGCGGTAGCTGTTCGGGTTCGTACCGTCCAGACCGCAGTATTCGTCAAGGTTTACGGTGCGCACTTCGGAAAAATCCAGTACGCCGTCCTCATAACTCTTTACAAGATCTTTGTAGGTGCCGATCGGCGAAGAGCCTGTTGCAAGACCCAGCACGCAGTTCGGCTTCAAAAGCACCTGGCCGCCGATGATGCCGGCTGCAATGGCGCTCATTTCTTCATAGGTTTTCGTTTTGATAATACGCATTTGAATATTCATCCTTTCAATACAGTAAAGCGCCAGCCTTATGCCGTGCGCGTTTTTACCCAAAGAGTTTCTACCTACAACTATACCATAAAATTTGCAAAAGTAAAGGCATTCCCGCAGAAAACCGCGAAACGGTTCCCGGAAATGCCCCAATTTACTTTATGCCGTCTTTTTCACCGCTTTTTTCTTTTTCAGCGTCTCAAGCGGGATCTGCGCCAAAATGACCGCCGCAAACACCAGAACGCAGCCCAAAAGCTCGCGTCCGTTCATGCTTTGGCCGAGGACCAGCCAGCCGGAAAGCGCCGCAAACACAGATTCAAGGCTCATGATAAGAGACGCCACCGCAGGCGGGGTATCCTTCTGCCCCAAGATTTGCAGCGTGTACCCCACGCCGCTCGACATCAGGCCCGTGAAAAGCAGCGGCCCTGCACTTTTTAAAATGTCCGCAAGCGTGAACGTCTCCGTAAACAGCGCCGCTGCCGTGCAAAGAATGCCGCAGACAATAAACTGCACGCACGAAAGTGCCACGCCGTTCACCATCGGTGAGAAGCGGTCGATGATGAGGATATGTACGGAAAAGCCCAACGCACACAAAATGACAAGCAGGTCGCCCGGCGCGATGGTGAAGCCTTCCTGCACGCTTAACAAATACGTGCCCGCCGCCGCAATAACAACGCTCACCCAAACCGTTGCGGGCACGCGTTTTTTGAGGAACAAACCGAGTATCGGCACAATCACGATGTAAAGCGCCGTCAAAAATCCGGCCTTGCCCACTGTCGTAAAGCTGATGCCGAACTGCTGCAAATTAGAGGCCACGGCAAGTGCCGAGCCGCACAGCGCGCCGCCCACCCACAGGGTCTTGCGGCTCTGCTTTTTCTCTTCGTCCGTCTGCGTTTTTTTCGGCGCTTTGCGCTGCATAAACAGCAGCACGGGCAAAAGTGCCAGCGCGGCAATGAAATTGCGTACGCCGTTAAACGCAAACGGGCCCAAATGGTCCATGCCGAGGCTCTGCGCTACAAACGCCGTGCCCCAAATAAGGGCGGTGATCGTCAGGAGCAAGGCTCCGCGAAATTGCTTCATGAAAATTCCCTTCAAGTCGTCGTTTTACACTTCGTTCGTCTCGCGCGTCAGATTCTTCATCCAGTTATACCGGTTGATCTTCACCACGGCAACGAAGCATTTTAAGATCTGGTCGCATTTGAGGCACGCAAAAACCACCCAAGGCGGCGCACCGAGGTAAGACGCGATAATGGCGGACGGCAGCACCACAAGGAACACGAAGATCGTGTCGTTGCGGAAGACAAACGAAATGTCGCCGCCGGATTTAACAAGGCCGAACAGGCACGCCGCCTGATAGCACGTGCCGATAATCGTAACGGAAATGACATTGATAAACTCACGCGCATACGCCACGGCCGCATCGCTCGCGCCGTACAGCCCGATGAACGGGTCGCGCAGGAAGTGCACCGCAATGCCGGAAAGAATGCCGAGGCCGAGGAAAATGACCTGCGTTGTGCGGGAATACTCGCGAATTTTGTCCATACGTCCGGAGCCGACCGTCTTGCCGGTGATAATGCCCACCGCGCTCGAAAGGCCGTTCATTGCAATGTACATCATGTTGTGCAACATATTCGCGATGCTCACCGCCGCAATGACGCCCGCGTCATAACGGCCGAGGATCATCGTCTGCCCCAGCATGTTCACCGACCATACGACCTGCCCTCCCATGATGGGCAGACCGTAGCGCAGAAAATCGCGCGTCAATTCGCCGCCGCGCTTTAAGAGGTCGGCAAAGCGAAGCTTCAGTTTTTTATCGATGCAGCGCACGTAAACGACCATCACAGCCGCTTCAATGATGCGCGAAAACAGCGTAGCCACCGCCGCACCGGTCACACCGAGCGCCGGGAAACCAAGCTTACCGAAAATCAAAATATAGTTGCAGATGACGTTCACGATGAGCGTCACAAATGACACGTAAAGACCGATCTTCGCCGTCTCCACCGCGCGCATCGTCGCCACCATCACCTGCGAAATGCAGAAGAAAATGTACGAAAGGCTCACCACGCGCACGTAAACCGTGCCCGATTCAATGACCGAAGCATCACTCGTGAACAGGGATACGATCTGCGATGGCAATAAAAACGCCGTCACCGTAATGACCAAACCGATGAGCAAAGCAAACCGCACACCGATGGCCGCAATGCGGCGGATGCTTTTTGTATCGCGTTTACCCCAATACTGCGCAGCCAAAATGAGGATAGCACCCTCAATGCCGCCGATGAACATTTGCAGCAGCGTCTGCAGCTGGCTGCCCACATACACACCGGAAATCGCACTGTCGCCGAGCGTGCCGATCATCACGTTATCTGCAAGGCCGACCGCAAAGGTTACGGCGTTCTGCAGCGCAATCGGTATCGCGAGCGTGACGAGCGTTTTGTAAAAGCTCTTGTCTCTTGTGAAAAACATGTTTCCTCCCCCGGAGCCTGCGCCCCAAACTCAATACAATAGCGCGCAAAAGCGCATCTTGCTTCTGATTATAAAAAAAAGCGGAGAAAAAGTCAATACAAAAAAGGGCGGCAAAGCCGCCCTTTCAAGCTCTCAAATTTTACGCATCTTCGTGTGTTGTCACGGTGCCCTCCGCCGTGCTCGTTTCCGATTCCGGCTCCGGCGTCGCCGTGGCTTCCGCACCGTCTGCGGCTTTTGCCTCCGCGGAATAGAGCACCGTCAGCGTCTCGGCATCTGCTTCGCCGGTCGCCGTAAGCCCGTTCGCTTTCTGGAACGCCTTTACGGCCTCCATCGTCACTTCTCCATACATGCCGGTGTATTCCACCGTCAGATAGCCAAGCTCCGCTAAGCGCTGCTGCATCGCGAACACATCGTCGCCCTCCGTGCCGGATTTGATCGCCGTGTATTCCGGCGCGGGCGAGGGGCTCGCCGTCGCTTCCGTTTCCGAAAGCTCGGAATCCAGCTCCAGCGCAGCGGAGTTTTCCTCCGTCAATTCGGGGTATGCAAGGCCCATCATGTCGATGCACGCGTTGTACACCGTCTTGCCCTGCCAATTCATATAATTCGGGTCGACGGCGTAAACACGGCCGTTTTTTACCGCCGAAAGATTCGCGTACTGCGCGTCCTGCATGATCTGCCCGCGCACATCTTCTGAGCAGAAAATCATCGTCGGGTCGCTCAATCGCAAATCGTCAAACGTAAACGTGCCGCCCGTAAGGCCCTTAAAAATGTTCGTCAGACCGATATACGACATCATCACGCTGCCAAGCTCATCGCCCGTCACCGCAGAGCCGTTTACATCCGAAATATAGCACGCCGTCACCACGGTGTTGCTTTCCGGTGCCAAGCGCGAAAGGTCGTCGAGCGAGGAGAAGATCTTCTGCGCTGCCTTCACGCCTACATTATAGCCCGTAGAGCCGCCGTTCAAAGCCGTGCCCACCTGCGCGTACAGGCGTTCAAAATCCTCGCGGTTTTTCGCACGCGTCAAAAGGAGCACCGTAATGCCCGCGTTTTCAAGCGTCTGCTTTTCGCTGTCGTCCATCGTCTCCGCCAAAACGAGATCCACACCTGCAGAGATCACACTCTGCGCATCCGTTGCGGAAACCTTCGGCAGAACTTGTAAATCGGGCTGTGTGCAGTCGTCGCTTGCAAGCGATAAGCTCGTCTCGTACCCCATCGCCAGCACCACATCCGCTAAACTGCCGGAGAGTACCGCCACCTTCTGGGGTTTTGCGTTTAACGTCACTTCGTTCACGGTCACCGGGTATTCCTGCGAAACGGCACCTGATTCAATATTCGCCGGCTGCGAGCACGCCGTCGCGCTGAACGCCACCAAAACGCTCAAAACGACCGCCGCAGCGCAGCGCATCCATTTTTTCATATCCATAAGCATTCGCCGCAAAAGCGGCATCCTCACTTTCCGAGTCATATCCGCACAGCTTTAGCCGTGCGAAAACAAAAGGTCTAAACATCATAATACACAGTTATTGTAACCGCATTGCCCCGTATATGTCAACCTTTTTGCCAAAAAACGCTTGACTTTTTCTCTCAAAACCGATAAAATAGTATGCGCAAAGCGTGTTTTTCCATGCTTTAGCCGAATATGGAAACGTATCGAAGCGGTCATAGCGGGACTGACTCGAAATTTCGGCAGAAGCTGGGAATTTCGTCCCCCTGATTCTCCTTGATATTCCTCAGCACAGAAAATCTCAAAATCGAATATTTTTTGCCGTCTCTCCTGTTTTCTCTCCAACGAATTTTTGAGCAAATTTCTGGAAAGAAAACCGGACGAAAATAGATACGGAGAGTTGTCCGAGTGGTCGAAGGTGCAGCACTCGAAATGCTGTAGACCGAAAGGTCTCTAGGGTTCGAATCCCTAACTCTCCGCCACAAAAAGCCTGTAAACAAGCCCGTTTACAGGCTTTTTAATTTTTGCCTAAAGGGCAAAGCCCGCACGATTTTCGGTTTTCAAGGGAGAAAATCAGCTGTTCTCCCCGGCACTGATCGAACTCCAGCGGCTGCTGAAGTCGCCGCCCTCCGGCAGAGCAAGCCCTGTCTCCATCGCCTGCGCCGAAGTGATCTTGGACTTGTAATCCAAGTGGGCGTAGATGTTCGCCGTGGTGGTAAAGTCGCTGTGGCCCAGCCACTCCTGAATGTGCTTGAGAGGCACGCCGTTGGCCAGCAGCAAGCTGGCACAGCTGTGACGCAAATCGTGAAAGCGCATCCGGCGCAGGCCGTGGCTCTCCAAGAATTTTGGGAATGCGTTGGTCAGGTATTCCACCCGCATCCGCTCGCCCAACTCATCCACGAATACAAAGCCATCGTATTCATAGTTGTAGCAGTTGCCGCAGACCTGCTTGTTCAGCTCCTGCGCCTCTTTCACCTGCATAAAGTATTCCCGGAAGCTGCCGATGAGCGGCAGGGTGCGCAGACTGGACTTGGTCTTGGCGGATTGCTGCTCGAACTCCTGATACTTGCCGTCGATGATCGTTGAGGTCACGGTGCGCTTTACGGAAATGGTGCCCTGCTCAAAGTCGATGGCATCCCATTTCAAGCCCACCACCTCGCCACGGCGAAGTCCGTAAAAGGCAGCCACCAGCACCGGCAGCTCTAGCTTGGTTCCCCGAAGGGCTTCAAACATCTTCTGCATCTCGTCCGCCGAGAGAAAGACCGGCTGAAAGCTGTTCTTTCTGGGCCGGTCCACCTTGTCCGCCACATTCTGGATCAGCATATCGGTCTTGACTGCATATTTCAGTGCCGAGTGAATGACGGCGTGATAATGGATAACGGTATTGGGCGTGACCCGCCTGAGCATTTCGGAATAAAACATCTGCAAATGTCGGGCTTCCAGTTCCCGCAGTGTCAATTTTTTCTTGCGAAAATAAGGGACGATGGTGCTTTTCAGCAGTCCTTGATAGGCGCCGTAGGTTGCGTGGGCCAGCCTTCCCTTGGCGATCTCCAGCCATTCCAGCAGATAGTCGGCGAACAGCATATCACTGCTCAGGTCGCCCACTTCTTTGGGCGGTTCAAACTCCGCCCGGAGCCTTGCCAGCTCTGCCTCCGCCTTGCGCTTATTTCCCTTTTCGGAAAGCCCCAGCGAGATCCATTTCGTTTTTCGCTGCCCTCCGGCGTTTCTATAGTTCAGCACGGCATAATACTTGCCGTTTTTCAAAGTCAGATGTCCTGCTACCATTTTGTTTTCCTCCTGTCTTTCTATTTGCAGAACAGAACTCCAAACCGACAGCATCAGTATACCATCGGTTTGGGGTTCTCTCTATTCTGCGAATTGTATTATCGTAGCCGTATCGGTACGAATCAGCGGGCATCCCGGTTCCGTTCTCTCTGCCGCTTCAGCAGTTCCAGGCCCTTGATAATGTCCCGGCGCATCTGCTCCTCGGTATAGCCGGAGGGGAAATACTTCCGCAGCTCCTCCCGTTTGAATTTCAGCTGCTCCTGCTGGTTTGGTTTCGTCTCCGCCAGCACGGCGTAGACTATCTGGTCATCCAGTAAGCCCTCCTGCGCCAACTTTTTCAGGCGGATGCTCTGGGCGTGGGACGGGGTGCAGTCGTTCAGCGCCATCGCGTCCAGCACCGCCCGCTGCTGATACGAGTCTAAGTAGGAAAGCTCCACCGCCGGGTTGAAGGCGATCTTTCCGTCGTCCACCATCGAAAGCAGCTCGGGAATCAGGTAGGTCAGGCGAATATATCTTTTAATTTGATTGCGGCTTTCGCCGGCATCGTCAGCTACTTTTTCTACACTGAGCAGCCTCTGCCCAACTTGGGCAGAAGTGACACCTTGATGCTTAATGGCATCCAGCTTCATCTTGTAGGCAAACGCCTTTTCGCTGGGCAGGATGGTCTCCCGCTGCAAATTGGCGTCCACCATTGCGATCACCGCTTCATCATCAGACAGTTCCCGGACGATGACGGGCATCGTCTCGACGCCCAGCACCTGACACGCTGCCAGCCGCCGGTGGCCGGAGATCAGCTCATAGCCGCCGTCCGGCAGCGGTCTTGCCAACGCCGGGGTGATGGCTCCCACCTTGCGGATGCTCTCAATCATCCGCTGCATCTCCTCGTTGTTCTGCACCTTGAAGGGGTGACCCTTGAACGGGTGCAGCTCGGCCAGTGGAATATTCCGCACCCGCTCCAGCTTGGCATCGTCCCGCTCCGCCTGCGTGGAGAACAGATCGTCCAGCGTGGGTAAAGTAAAATCCGATTTTCTCATTGTGTTGTCCTCACTTTCATAGTTTTTTCTTTCGGGGTTTTAGGGCACGCCCTAACGAGTGTTTTTGCGCTCCGGCCCTGCCGGGAGTAAAAACGCACTGCTCGCTCAGATGACGCAGGCATCGCAAGCGGATACACTGTTTGGCTCCGACGGGAGTAAAAACAGTCTGCTCGCTTAGACTGCGCAGGCGTAATTCTCGCTTACTTTAATTCATTCAAAATTGCTTCCAGTCTGCTCAGAATTTCCTCTTTCTGAAGCTGTGGGAGCTCCTTTTTCAGGCCGTTCAGCATCCGAAACAGGCGGTAATCCCGCTCCCGGATGGCCGCTCTGACCTCTTTTCCAAGCCCCAGCCGCCGCAGATATTCCGACAGCGACAGAGAGCAGAACCGAGCATTTTCCAGCAGCTTCTGCTTCTCCTGCTCGGTCACACGGACATTGATCCCGTAGTTTTTGCTGCGCATTTGTTCACCCCCTTTCTTCGGTTTGTGACGGCAATGACGGTTGTGACGGGGATTTCCTTATATAGCGATCCCGGCGTCATTTGCGTCATCGCCGTCACGGCGCAGGAATTTGATGAGCCGGCTTTTTCCCGTTCGCTTGGTGCGATACTCGATGCCCAGCGACTCCAGCACATCATAGGCGAACTGGCCGAGATACTTTGTGACCATATTGGGCGTGACCTCCTGCTCCTTCATTTCGGTCAGCAGCTCCGTGGCCGTGCCTACCCATTTGGTGCGGCACTCCATAAAGTCCACCACCCGAAACAAAAATTTCGGCAGCTCTTCCTTGTGAATATCCTCGCTGTTCTTGCGCTCCACCAGCTCCCAGACAAGGTCGTTAAACTGCAAGGTCAGTTCCTGATATTCCACATCCCGCCCGCTGACCAGCAGCGTAGCGGCATTTCCGCTGCGCTTGCGGCGCAGAATAAAGTTGGTGTCCGCAGCGCCGATGATGCCGGTGGAACCGCTGACATCGTTAAAAGGATCGTCGCTGTCTTGCAGCTTTCGCAGGTGATGCACCAGCAAAATGGCGATGTTGAAGCCGTCGGCAATGCGCTTGATGGAAGAAATGTCATCGTAATCGTTGCCGTACATTCCCGCCTTTCCGGTGCTGCCTTTGGAGTCCCGCACCTTTTGCAGCGTGTCAATGATGACCAGCTTGGTGGCGGGATGCTCGGTCAGGAAATCCGTAATCTGCTCCTCCAGCCCGCCGCCGATCAGCCCGGAGGTCACGGCAAAATACAGGTTGTCCGGGGCGCTGTCGGTAAGATTGTAGAGTCGGTCTTTGATGCGGCGCTGGGTGTCCTCAAGGCTCAGATAGAGCACATCGCATTGCAGTGTAGGCAGCCCCCAAATAGAGTTTCCCTGCGCCACCTGCAGCCCCAGCCACAGCATCAGCCAGCTTTTGCCGATCTTGCTGGCACCGCTGATGACATTGACGCCCTACGAAATGAGTCCGTCCACGATGAACATCGTTTTGCTCATCGGCGTGGACAGCAGGGTCTCTGCGTCCACAGTTTTCAGTTTGTTGTCCATAGAATTCTCCTTTGTAGAATGTTAAAAGTAGATTTTGGCGGGGGCGAATGGAAACGGCCACCCACCCCCGCTCTGCTGTCCCAAAAGCCTTGGAATTCAAGGCCTTCTCGGCGCTTAATGTTCGACGCTGCGCCGCCGCCTGGCAGAGTCCGCCTTCTGATTGCGTCGGATGGAGTAGCCGCATCCCGGGCAGTATTTCTGCCGGTTGCTACTGGGTGCAAAGGGCTTTCCACACCGTTCGCAGGTCCGTGTACGCTGCCGGTAAATATCGGCGCAGAGTACCTTGTCGGCGGGCAGAACTGCCCACCGGAAGTACTTGCACAGCAGCGAATAGGAAATCATCTGCACGCACACGCAGCCCTCGCCGTCGTCCAGCGGCAGGCAGTTGCCGCCATCATAGTTGGCGCACAGCCGCCGGATCAGCCGGTTGCAGCGTGCCCTTTGGGCGGGTGTCAGGCGTTTGATCTCATCCAACCTTCTTCACCTCTTTCTCCATTACATAGTTGATGACGCTGATTTTCGGGATCTTCAGCGTCGTGCCGATCTTCACGGCGTGGATGTACCCATAGTCGATCAGCTTGTAGGCCAGCTTGCGGCTGATGCCCAGCATCTCCCGAAGCTCTTTGACGGTCACGATGTCCGGGTATTCCGGAAACATCATCTGATAAAGCTCTCTGAGCTCTCCTTTCTTCATAGGCTTGAACCTCCTTTGCTTGTTCTGAAGCCGCATTTCTGCGATGGTTTTTGCTTGCTGCCGCTCATCCGCATCGTTCCTGCCCCGGAGTCTCACCACGGCGTATCGCTTCTTTAATGCGCTCGTTCCTTTTTCGGGAAGTCGTGGCGTCACTTGCCGGAAGCATATCCTTTGGAGGCGGCGATTCAATTTTCAAGGTACACAGGGAGACAGTCCCCTCAATAGGTAGCCAGCGAGAAGGCCTGTTTTTTAACCCCCTCACTAATCAACTGGGAAAAATTTTTCGATTTGTACGAAGGAATTTTGAAAATTTCCTTTGAAAGCCTATCTACTAACCAACTGGGAAATTTTTTCGGATTTGAACGAAAAAACTTTTGAGAATTTTTCTGCGAACCCCTCTACTACTTAATTGGGAATTTTTCCGGCAAAAATAAAAAGAATTTTGAAGAAAATTTTTAAGCGCCCCTCCCACTAATCAACTGGGAACTTTTCGGGCAAATAACAAATGGGTTTTAGAAAAATTTTTTAAGTGCCCCTCCTACTAACCAACTGGGAAATTTTTTGAGATTTTGGCAAAGTAATTTGAAAAATTCTCTCAACTTTTCAAAAGGTCCCTCTACTTACTCTGAATAAGGGGTGCCATTTGGCAGGGTACTTTTCAAAATTCCCCACAAAAATATTTCTCCCTTCACTTACTCTGAATAAGGGGCGCCGTTTGTGGGGGTGTTTTCGAGAAATTTCTCAAATATTTTTTATCTGAACGCAAAAAGAGGCGCAGCCTCCGGATTTCTCCGAAGGCTACGCCTCTAAATATACTATTCGGTTTTCAGCAGTTATACTGATTCGCTATTTCTGTTCGCAATGTCCATTCCATCTTATTGCTGATAATGATGTGCGTTGCGTGAAGCCGTGGCTATCTGTTTCTCCAAAAAGTTAGATACATCTGAGCAACCGATTCAAGCAACACCCCAAGAATATGCATAATGGCAAAGATGCATACTGCAGCAACATATTTCAATGCCTGTAAAGGAATAATTGGCCGTATGAGAGCAATTCCTATGAGAATAACTAAGTAAATAATTTCAACAATGACATTGTATGCAATGTTGGAAAGCAAAATTTGGAATAGAGACAGCTGTTTTCCGCCAACAGGCTTATATTGAGTAGAGTCAGCCATTTCCTCCTTTAGACTTTTGGTGTTTGCATTGTCTGCTGTAACCAGTATAGAAATAATTGCAACAGAAAATGAAACAAGGATGGCAACGACATTAATTTGGACATTCACAAATTCGGAAAAAGTTGACCGGATGGTTTCCTCGTTGCCGATGTTAAATATGAGTGCACCTGCCAATGCCAAAAGCCCCAAAACTACCGGAATCAAATATTTTACCCATATTCGTTTTCTGGATTGATAATAGTCCCTAAGTGGAACAAGTAATATTGTCTTCATATTCTACCACCCATTGAGGCAATGAACTCCTGAGCCTTCACAAAAAAATCTGAGCTCTCCACTTCGTTTGTGACGCTTTCACCCTTCACCTTTAAGAAATGCTTCATTCCCGTGATATTAGTATCCACTTCAAAACTTCCGGCGTCATTTGTCCCTATAATCTTAATACGCTTAATCTTGCCCTTAGCTTTGTCTTGCGAATCCTTAAAATATTCCTTAATTAAGTTTTCAGGAAAGCATTTATATCCTTTAGGACGCTTCAAGCAAATATCGACTTCGTCAGCGATGTCAGTTCTTCCCGCAAACCGCATAAAGCCATCCTTAATATCGTCTTTGTATACTGTCAACTTGAGGACTGACATTGTTTTGGCTCTTTTGATTGAAGACAGGAAATCTTCTCCCGGCATAATCTGACTTTCAATGGTGTAGTGGTACGGGTCATTTCCGTCTTCATTGAACTTCTTGAATTGTTCATTCAAGTAGTCGATAATACACTTTAGAGTTATGCCATAGTGATTGCTTTCGTGAACTGCAAGAAACCTGTTTTCGCCTTTTGCAAGGCGAATGCATAGATGTGTCTTTTCTTCGTCTCCATCCTGAGGTCTCTTTCGTCGTCCTCGCTCCTGCATAGTTTCAGTGTCGATTTCATTCCGAACGTGGTTGTATTTTGCCGACTTGAAAATCACATCATAATTTCCGTTTTTCAAATCCTCGTAAGAATCTAACCACACGACCTTTTCTGACGATGTAATGTCTTTCTTGCGTTCAGAAAGTCCTTTTGTCATTATATATTCCAGCAATTGGGAAAAAGCGATGATAATCTGATCCGTACTGTAAGCCGAATCATCTTTTGCATCTTTATGCTTAGAGATAGAAAGGTAGTAGAAATAGATAGGCACTTTTTTCCACAGTTCTTGCTCTCTCATATTCCGCCTCCTTAAAGCACTTCCGAAAGCAGTTGCCAGTTTTCATCGTGGATATTGTCTGAGTACTTGTCTACGCAAATGCATAGTTCTCCACTTTGTTTATCCTGTCTGACAATGCCACCCTGTAGGTTGTATCCATCAAGGTATTTTCTCAAAACGCCGAATTTCTTTGCAGTGAAGCGATCAATATCTTCACTGCTTCCTGACTTTGTAAAACCACCTTTTGTTTCTATAATCCAGATATCGCCACCATTTGTGCCAACCACATAATCGGGGTAAAAGGATTTTTGTTTTCCAAAGTTATCCGTATAAACAATCGAGAAATACTCTGAGCCCTTATCTCCGTTCTTATAGAACCACTTCACTTTGCCACTACCTTCGCAAAAACGCTCAAACAGCTTCTCCGGCATAGATCTCTTTTCCGCAGAAGATAAATACCCTGTATAGACATTCTTGGTGTATTCCATCTGTGACTTTGATGTTCCGTCATATGTGAAAATCATTTCAAGAGGAAACCCCACTGGTTTTTCTGTTATCCGGGGAATTGCAAGCGTTAGCTGCAAAGACTCATCAGCCATAGCATCACGGACATCTTCTATAAGCCTTCGCTCGTTGTTGATAATAAATGCATATAGGTTTCGTGTTTCCAGACGAAGAATTTTTGCGTCGCACCGAACTCCTTTTAGGAACAGCTTACGCATAATGGTATTAGTGCTGCTATAGTCCAAATTGGCTTTGTATCCAATCTCAGCGACACAGTGATGATACTCTTTGCCGTGTTTATGCGTATTCAATGGCTCGTGAATCGAGATGTCATTTAATTCTGTGATTTGGTCTTTGCTCAGTACGCTGACGGAACCAGATTTGGTAAAATCCACAATATCTTCGTCGAAAGAATAGCCATAAGCTTCTAACTGACTTTGGTTTTTATCGAGGTCCGTAGCGGTATGGTATTTTTTCTCAAAGAACTTCCAAATAACTTTGAGTGCAAACTTAGCATCGCGTGGAAATGGAATATCAGTTTTAAATTGGCTGATAAGCGTAAAGGAACGATATTCCGGCTTCAAGAACACTTTATAAGCATCTAATGCTCCCGTGCCCAAACTCAATTTAACGCTTTCCGTAAATTTCTCATCCAGAGTATAAAGATAACAGCAATCTAAAAGATCTTCACCATAATGCTTTGCTTCCGGCATCCGGCGAATCCTTCCAATCGTCTGAATTTCAAATACCTCGCTCATATTGTCACGGAGCTTCACGAGAATCTGCGCTCTTGGGCAATCCCAACCGGTAGCAACCGCCTGTTTGATAATTACAGCTATTGGAGTAGCGTCATTATCTTCAATATCCTCAAGGTTCTGTTTCTTATCAGACAACCATACCGATAGAAGGTTATTCTCGTAAGTAATGCCTTTGCTTTCGAAGTACTCTTCGACACGGTCAAGCAGTGCATCTGATTTATTCGGTAATTGGACGATAATCAATGGATTTACGCCAGAATCTTTCTTGGCGTATGCGGCTCGTAAGTCTCGTTGTTTCTCGAGGGCTTTATCCAGCAGGTAGGATATCTGATCTTCAACGCTAATATGCTGTTCAAAATTTTCATTGATTATCAGGAGCTTTTTTATCAGGCCTTCAGCAATAACATCTTCTTCTGGAATCTCTATCAGCAGAGCATTCTTGTAGTTTTTAGGTGTAGCGGAACAACGGATAATCTTATTCGCATTGAACAGAGCAAGAATGTCATCTGCTTTGATCGTATCATTCTGATGTGACTCGTCAACAATTATGGTAAAAGTCAAACCGTTGTCAATTGCATTCTGAATATGTTCGACAAAGTTTGTTCGCTCACTATCCTTAAGTGCATTGTTCCCTTTCTTAGTAAGCTTTTCCCAGTTGATGAAACAGGCATCATTTTCTTCAAAGCCAGAAGACATTATATCGGATAAGAGTTTTGTGTTGCTGCCGTGAATGTATTTATCCATTTTGGCTTTACTCTGTAATTCAAGATTACCTTTTCCGGGGGTAAGCCAAACAAACACTGCTTTGTTTGTGCTCTTCAGATACTCATCCATAAAGTGTGTAAGGATAATGGTTTTGCCGCTACCAGTACAACTCTTCAGGATAATATCCCTATTGGGCTCTCCCATAGCTTCCATAAGGGCCTCAATGGCTTTAAGTTGAAAATTTGCAAGCGTGATCCCCATATTTATCCCTCCAATTCTTTGTAGTAATAATCCGGAATAACATTCACTGCAATGTTATATTCCTGCAGCGCTTGCGCTTGCTGAGCGTCCAGCAATACATCGTGCCCCATATAGAGCTTTCGGCATCTCTTACAGATACCTTCATCATCCAAAAATATCTCTAACTCCTCATCCGTCAGCACGATGGCAATTTCCTCGTTGCCCGTAAAATTGATGCCGTTTTCCAGCTCCACCAGCTCCCGGATGTGCCGCAGCAGCTCATCGGCATACTCATAGTACATACGATCCGAAATAGGTACATAGCCAACTTTATAATATTTCAGACTGGCAGCATAGTCTTCTTTATCAATGACACGGCGGATGCGTTCGTAGGTCACATCCCGACAAATGCCGTTTTCGTTGTTGGTGCAGAGGATAAAGCGGCGGGTTCCACCATCCTCTGCGTTGAGCTTCATAACAGCGTGACCTGTTGTACCCGAGCCTGCAAAGAAGTCAAGTACGGTAGCATCTGTTCGTGATATCAATCGTAGTGTGCGTTCAATTAAACTTGTAGGCTTAGGGGTTCCAAATGCGCTCGAACCAAAGATTTCTTTGATTTCACTCATTGCGCTTCGGGTTGTTCCAACATCTTTTCCAAACCAAATTGTTTCTGGCGTTCGTCCTTCTAATGTATCCAAATATATCTTCCTAATAATACGGGTCTCATCTTTGCTAAAAATAATTTCACCGCTTTTAATCTTTTCTTCTACCGTTTCTTTACTCCAACGCCATCCATTAGCACAGGGTTTAATCACATTTCCGGACGGAGAAATAATGTCGTAAATTAGGTTAGGTCGATATAATGCATTGCGTACATCACCACTCCTCCATCTTCCCCGAGGATCGTTATCTGGATTTGCATAGGCCTTATTGTCTTCATCTGTGCGAGGCAAAGAGTTCAAAACAAACTGAGCTGTCTTCTGATAGCACAAAATATAGTTATGATGCACCGAAAACGTCCCTGAATATCCTTTAGGCTGAATGCTATGTTGCCATATAATACTCGCAAGGAAGTTTTCTTCCCCAAACAATTGATCGCACAGTAGCTTTAATGCAGCTTGCTCATTATCATCTATGGCAATAAATATTACGCCATCGTTTTTTAGCAATCTCCGTGCTACCAATAACCGCTCGCTCATGAATGAGACCCATTTGCTGTGACGGAATGTATCTGTCAAATCAACACGAGAATCATCATATCCGAAATCTCCGTTTCTTGTGTTATACGGAGGATCAATAAAAATTAAATCTATATTTCCCCGATGCGTCTTTTCCAACAGTTTCAGTGCGGCAAGGTTATCCCCTTCAAGCAGGAAATTCATCTGCCCGCCGTGGTCAATAAACAGATCTGCATCCTCGGTCAGCACCGGCGTATGGGTATCCAACACCTCATCGATTTCCTCCCGATGCTCCTCGAACACGAGACCGTACTTTTTCCCGTTCACATCTTTTTCGAGTTCGGACAGGTAGGAGAGCAGGTTGCCCGTATTCTCATCCTGCGGTGCTGCGGCGATAAAGGCACGAATCTGCTTGATTTTGTCCAGCAGATCGTCCCGCTTCTTTTTCG
>ERZ506896.873-NODE-873-length-18220-cov-14.194055_pt1 | contig 18220 bp, 19 predicted proteins | sample MGYA00513176_ERZ506896 | MGnify/ENA metagenome assembly ERZ506896
AGTATTATCTGCGCTTTTGGCTTGGCATCTGCCGCACCTCGCTCGCCGTATCGGCGCTTAGAATTATGCGGTATTGTCCATATGCACCCAAAACCGTGTATGTAACCTTGGTTCAGTTGTAGGGGCCGATGCTCGCATCGGCCCGCATGACGGGCTCAACCCTGATGTGCATATTGAATTATCACCGCTGGGCCGCATTGCTGAACAGGCATTATTGCAAATGGATGGTTTGCTGCATTATGTAATTATGCCAAACCATATTCATTTTTTGGTGGGCATCCAACCCAAAGCGGACGGGACGATGCAAGCATCGTCCCCTACAAATATTTCCCAGGTTGTCCGCATTTTTAAAGGGCGCGTTGCTCACAGGGCCGGGCATTCCGTATTCCAACGCTCTTTCTACGACCACATCATCCGCACTGAAACCGATTACTGGGCCATTGTGCAATAAAACCCGCTCAAATGGGTTTTGGACCCACTGTATCAGGGGGGAACACCATGAACCTGTATGACAGAATTAAACCCGGCAAACGGCGGCGTGGCTGGGGCGGGGCGGTGTTCCTGGCGGCGGCCTGTGTGGTTCTGGTAATCTGCATTGGCACCATTGGCTGGGCGGCGCGTTACCACCAGCGCTACCGCAGGTTTTCCACCGATTTTGCCGCCAGTGTGGAAAACGCGGGCAAGATCGGCGCTGCGCTGACCCGCAACGGCGAAACCTCCTCCCTGGACCCGGATGCCAGCAGCCGGTTATGCCGGTTGATCTGCGCCGCCGGGGCGGGCAAAGTGCAGCCAAGCTGCCCGCAGGGGGAGCCGCTCACCGTCCGCTACCACAGCGGCGCGGTGCTGGACTTGTGGGAAGTGGAAATACCCGAAGAGACCGCCAAAAACCCCACCGGCGTTTTTGTGCGTTATACCTTTGCCGATGGAACGGTTTACCAATATGACACGGACCAGATCCAAATGAACGAGGTCCGGCTGGCCCTGGGGCTACATTAACCCCAGGTATTAAGAGGGGCGCTGCAACAGCAGCATGCAAAAAGGGGGAACGTATATGATCGCAATTATTGATTACGGCGTGGGCAACTTGTTCAGTCTGGCTTCCAGCCTGAAAAGCCTGGGGCTGGAAACCAAAGTGACCCGCGACGCTGCCGCCATCCGCGCGGCGGACCACATCATTCTGCCCGGTGTGGGCGCGTTTGCCGATGCTATGGCCAAGCTGGAAGCCACCGGCCTGGTGCCCGTTATCAAGCAGGAAGCGGAGCACAAACCGCTTTTGGGCATCTGCCTGGGCATGCAGCTGCTGTTTGAAAAAAGCTATGAGTACGGCGAACACACCGGCCTTGGCCTGATTCCCGGCGAAGTGTGCCCGCTGGCAGACGATTTGAAAGACCCCAGCCTGAAAGTGCCGCACATCGGCTGGAACCGGCTGGACATTGTGCCGGGGCGGGAAAACGACCCGCTGTTCAAGTACACCAAGCCCGGTGAGTATGTGTATTATGTGCACAGCTTTTACGCCAAAAACTGTGCCGCCAACACGCTGGCTGCCAGTGAGTACAGCATCCCGGTAACGGGCGCTGTGAAAAACGGCCTGGTATACGGCACGCAGTTCCACCCCGAAAAATCCGGCGATACCGGCCTGCGCATGCTGCGGGCCTTTGCAGAATTGTGAGGTGCAGCCATGAAGTTATATCCTGCCATTGATCTGCGCGGCGGGCAGGCCGTGCGCCTGTACCAGGGCGATTACGACCAGATGACCGTTTACAATGCAGACCCCGCCGCCCAGGCACGGGAGTTTATTGCCGCCGGGGCCAAGTACCTGCATGTGGTGGACTTGGACGGCGCCAAGGATGACACCACCGCCAACATGACTACCATTGCCGCCATTGCTAAGCAGGGCGGGCTGTTTATCGAGGTCGGCGGCGGCATCCGTGACGAAGCCCGCATTGAACAGTATCTTTCCCTCGGCGTGGGGCGCTGCATCCTGGGCACCATTGCCGTAAAGGATTTTGATTTTACCGCCCGCATGGCGCAGAAATACGGCCCCAAAATTGCCGTTGGCGTGGACATGCGCGATGGCCTTGTGGCTGTGAACGGCTGGAAAGAAGTCACCCCCGAACCGGGCGTTGCTTTCTGCCGCCGCTGTGCCGAAGCTGGCGTGCAGGCGATCATCGCCACCGATATTTCCCGCGACGGCACAATGCAGGGCACCAACATGGACCTGTACCGTGAGCTGTTGCAGATTTCCGGCCTGGAGATCACGGCATCCGGCGGTATTGCCCGCATGGAAGAGCTGGCGGAGCTGCAGGCCATGGGCTGCCACGCCGCAATTTTGGGCAAATCCATCTACACCGGCGCCATCGACCTCAAACAGGCTGTGGCACTGTATCAGGAATAAGGGGGCTGGGCGCATGATTACCAAACGCATTATCCCGTGCTTGGATGTAAAAGACGGCCGTGTGGTCAAGGGTGTCAACTTTGCCGGATTACAGGATATGGCCGACCCGGTCGAGATGGCCCGCTATTACAACGCGGCCGGGGCTGATGAGCTGGTGTTTTATGATATCACCGCCAGCGTGGAGGGCCGCACGATTTTTACCGATATTCTGCGCCGCGTTGCCAGCGAAATTTTTATCCCGCTGACGGTCGGCGGCGGCATCGGCAGCCTGGAAGATTTTGACCGGGTGCTGAAATGCGGTGCCGACAAAGTAAGTGTCAACTCCGGTGCCATCAAGAACCCGGCCATTATTTCCGCCGCTGCCCAGCGTTACGGCAATCAGTGCGTGGTGCTTTCGGCGGACATCAAGCGGGTGGATGGCAAGTTCAAGCTGTTCACCAAAGGCGGGCGCGAAAACACCGGCATTGACGCGCTGGACTGGCTGGAGCATGGCGTGAAAAACGGCGCGGGCGAGCTGGTTGTCAACTCGATTGACACGGACGGCGTAAAGAACGGCTTTGACCTGGAGCTGCTGGACGCCGTGGCCCAGCGCTGTGCTGTGCCCATCATCGCTTCCGGCGGTGCTGGCAAGATGGATGACTTCAAGGAGCTGTTCTTGAACCACCCCCGCGTGGACGCCGGGCTGGCAGCCTCCATCTTCCACACGAAGCAGGTGGACATCCGCGATTTGAAGCTTTACCTGCGTGAAAACGGCGTGGAGATGCGGGTATAACAGGCAAAAGCAGCCCATATAATTGGGGCTTGCCAAACAACGCAAAACACGCTAAACTATACTTATAATTTTCTACTGAGAATGGGGAAACTTTTGGGAATCCGGCTGTGCGGTTCGCATGAATCTGCGGCCCGGCAGAGTGTACCCAGCCTTTCGCCGTTTTAGATAAGGAGTTCACCATGGAAATCACCGAAAATTCCAAAACTCTGAAATTTGATGCCAACGGCCTGATTCCGGCCATTGTGCAGGATCACTACACCAAAGAGGTTCTGACCTTGGCTTATATGAACGCCGAAACCCTGGCTTTGACGATTGCCGAGGGCCGCACGGTGTTCTGGTCCCGCAGCCGCCAGGAGATCTGGCGCAAGGGCGAAACCAGCGGCAATGTGCAGCGCGTAGTTTCCATCACCGCAGACTGCGATAAGGACGCTTTGGTCGTGGATGTCATCAAGAGCGGCCCCGCCTGCCACACCGGCGCGGAAAGCTGCTTCTTTAACCCGGTCTATGTTTCCGATGAGCTGAAGCAGTTCACCTGGCAGGGGCTGTATGAGCTGATCGAAGGCCGCAAGACCAACCCCAAAGAGGGCAGCTACACCACCTACCTGTTTGACAAGGGTCTGGAAAAGATTCTGAAAAAGGTCGGCGAGGAATCCACCGAAGTGATCATTGCAGGCAGCAAGCGCGACAAAGAGGAAACCGTTTACGAGATCAGCGACCTTGCCTACCATGTGATGGTTTTGATGATTGAACTTGGCATTTCCGTAGAAGACATCACCAAAGAGCTGGAAAAGCGCCATGTTATTGACCATAAAGTGAAACAGGAGAGGATGCAGTAATGGCTAAGGAATATCTGCTCAGTTCGGTCCATGTTCACACCAAGCTGTGTGACGGCAAAAACACCCCGGAGGAGCTTGCCCTGAGCGCCTGGAAAGCCGGGCTGAAAACGCTGGGCTTCTCTGGCCACAGCCACACCCCGCACGACATTGAGTATTGCATGACCAATGCACGCACCCAGCTGTACCGCGCCCAGGTAGCCAAGCTGAAAGAGCGCTATGCCGGCAAGCTGGACATTTTGTGCGGCCTGGAATGGGATCTGTACAGCGATGACGACCCGGCTGCCTATGATTACTGGATCGGCAGCGCCCATTATGTCAAGGGCCCCAAGACCGGCAAATATTACGAGATCGACTGGCGCGAAGCGGACCTGGCTGCCTGCATCCAGGACGACTTTGACGGCGACGGCCTTGCTGTGGTGGAAACGTATTTTGCCAACGTAGCCGCAGTTGCCGCCAAAAAGCCCACCATCCTGGGTCATTTTGACCTGATCAAAAAGGTGAACGGCAGCGGCAAGTTTTTTGATGAATCCGACCCGCGCTACACCGCCGCTGCCCACAAGGCACTGGAAGCCGCTGCACAGGCTGGCTGCGTGCTGGAAGTGAATACCAGCTCGGTTTATCGCGGCTTCCGCGAGGATTACTTTCCCTCCCCGGCCATCCTGAAAGAATGGCTGACCATGGGCGGCAATGTGACCATTACCGCCGATGCCCACGAAGCCAAGGCCCTGACCTTTGGCTTTGAGGAAGCCGCCGCACAGCTGAAGGAACTGGGTTATACCCGTGTTCTGGTGCTGGGTAAGGACGGTTTTGCCCCCTGTGAGCTGTAAAACGCAAAACACACCGCATTTTGCCGGGTGCGCACTTGCCGCACCCGGCTTTTGCTGTTATAATGGGAAAAAGCGTTTTTTCGGGAAAGTCGGAAAGCCATATAAGACGTTAGATCCATTGAAATGTGCGGTATAATTATTGCCCATCCGGGGCGTCGGGGACGCCGCCCCTACAAGTAATTTGTGGATTCGTCACATATTTTCAATGTTCAATCCGACCTAAGTTCCGGCGGGGTCAGTGACCCCGCCCTACATATAAATTTATCATTCATTCCAATTTCTAATTTCTCATTCCTAATTCCTAATTAACTCCTCCCTCCTAACCCCTAACTAACACGAAAGGTGTACACTAATTTATGAACTTCACTGAACTTTCTTCCTCCGTGCGGCCGGAGATCATCCGGGCAACACAGGCAATGGGATATACCGAGATGACCGAAATCCAGCAGAAGGCCATTCCCCTGATGCTGGCCGGGCATGATATGATTGCCAAGGCCCCCACCGGCACCGGCAAAACCGTTGCGTTCGGCATTCCCATTCTGCAAAAGGCCGCTGGTTTCCCGGCAGGTGCGCCCAAGGCCATTGTGCTCAGCCCCACGCGTGAGCTGGCACAGCAGATTGCACAGGATCTGACTAACCTGGCGCAGTTCCTGCCGGAGATCCGCGTGGTGTGCGTGTACGGCGGTGCCGGGCTGGAAAAGCAGCAGAAACAGCTGAAAGCCGGCTGCCAGATCGTGGTTGCCACCCCCGGCCGCCTAATGGACCACTACCGCCACCATGCGCTGGATCTTTCGCAGGTGACGACCATTGTGCTGGACGAAGCCGACGAAATGCTGAACATGGGCTTTTACAAGGATGTGCGCGGCATCATTGACCTGCTGAAAAGCAGAGAGTCCCTATCCATGTTCAGCGCCACCATCAGCCGCGAGGTACTGGATATCGGCTGGCTGTACCAGCACAACGCCGCCGAAGTAGACGTTCAGCCGGTGCAGGAATCCAGCCCCAAAATTGCCCAGTACAAGCTGCTGACCACCGGCCGCGACAAGCTGGCTGACCTGGCCCAGATCATCATCAGCAAGGATTACAAGCGCGTAATGGTGTTTTGCAACACCAAGTACAACACCGGCATGCTGGCAAACCAGCTGGCCCGGCTGCATTTTAATGTGGACTGCCTGCATGGCGATTTGAGCCAGGCGGAACGCAACCGCATCATGCAGCGCTTTAAGGCCGGCGAGATCAATGTGCTGGTTGCCACCGATGTGGCCGCCCGCGGCATCGATGTTTCGGATGTGGACGCCGTCATCAACTATGATGTGCCCGAAGAGAACGAGCATTACACCCACCGCATCGGCCGCACCGGCCGCGCCAAGCGCGAAGGCGCCAGCTACCTGTTCTATACCAAGGACGAGCAGAAGCGTGTGGACACCCTGCTGCGCCTGACCCGCAATACGGATGACTGCCGCAGCGTACATTTTGACTTCAACCATGAAAAACTGGTGGTGGAAGAAAAGCAGAACGTGGATAAGTTCAACATCAAGTGCTATTTCTGATCTTATTTCTGCCAATATAAAATAACGTGGGGCGGTGCTTGTGCATCGTCCCACGTTTTGTACCTTTTTGTCGGCCAGCCCCGTGCGCGCTTTCTATCCGGCGCTGGGGCAGCCGCTGCAAAGGCGAAGCACACCGGAACACCCCACGCTCTTTGCACAAGATAGGCCATAAACAAAGGACCAAAGCCGCACGCTTTTCAGCTGATGGCTTTGGTCCTTTTCAATTCTATTGTCGCCGGGTATCCGATTCCGGGGTTGGGGCTGTTACTCGGTTTTGCCTGCAGGCAGGGTAAAGGTGAAGCGGCACCATTTGCCCATCTCGCTTTCGGCCTTGATCTGGCCGCCGGACAGGGTGATCAGCACCTTGCAGATATGCAACCCCAAGCCGCTGCCGCGGGTGTTCAGGCCGCGGGAGCGGTCCTCCTTATAAAAGCGCTCAAACACAAAGGGCAGGGCATCCGGCGCAATACCGTCGCCGGTGTTCTCGATGGTCACCCGCACCATGTCGTTTTCCTGCTGGATATCAAACTTGATGACGCCATCCGGCGGGGTAAACTTGATGGCGTTATCCACAATGTTGTAGACCACTTGATGGATAAAGTCCGGGTCGGCATACACCATGGTGCCCGTGGGGCCAAGGCCCTGGATATCGATCTTGCCATCCTCAATGCGGCGCTCATCCGAAAGCACCACGTCCGTAACGGTGGACCAGATATCGTAATTTTTGGGAGTACCTTTCACCTCGCCGGATTCCAGTTTGGTGATATCCAGCATGTTCTGCACCAGCCGGGCCAAGCGGCCGGTTTCCTGCGATACCACGCCAAGATAATGCTTGTACTCGCTTTCCGGGATGGTGCCGTCCAGCATACCGTCAATAAAGCCCTTGATGCTGGTCATGGGGGTGCGCAGTTCATGGGCAATGTTGCCCATAAACTGCCCGCGGGAGTTATCAATGTTTTGCAGGCGGCCCGCCATGTTGTTAAAGGTCGTGGCAAAATCCGCCAGCTCCTGACAGCCAGTTACGGGGGCGCGTGCGGTGAAATCGCCGCCGCCCAGCCGTTTGGCGGCCTGGCTGATCTGTTCGATCGGCCAGGTAATGCGCCGCGCCAGCACCATGCACAAAATGCCACAGACAATCAGGATGACCGCCGAGGACAGCAAGAACATCGTCAGGATGGAGCGGATATAGACCGCCAGCGCATGTACCGGTGTTGCAGCAAACAAATAACCCTCGCTGCCACCCAGATTCACGCGGCGGCCCGCAATATAATACTTATCGTGCAGGGTATCGTCCATGGTACCCATAAGAAAGATATCCTTGCCGCTGTCCATCTCTTCCTGCAAGTTCTGCGGGATCTTTGCACTTTCGGCTACATCTTTGCCGGTGTGCATCAGGATGTTGCCATCCCGGTCTGCCACAAACACAAGTGCGTCCGATGATGTATTGAACAGTTCAAAGCCGGTCTTGGCTCGCTCCACCAACTCATTGTCCCCGCCGGGCAGGGTCACAATGTTTCCTTCCGAAGCATAGGTCTCCGCCATGGCAGTAGCACCGTCCAGCACGGCAGTCAGGGCACTTTTGCGCTCCTGGGCAAAGTACGCGCAGGAGAGCCCCGTTTGCAGCATGCACATCAACACCAGCGCCACCAGCAGCAGCGAGGCAAAGGTTGCAAACACTTCCCCGCTTACGCTGCGCAGCGGGGCTGCCCCGTTATTCTCTTCTTTTTTGGCGCGGCACATTATTCTTTAACCTCAAACTTGTAACCAACGCCCCACACGGTTTTCAGGTTCCACTGTTCCGAGGCTCCCTCCAGCTTTTCGCGCAGGCGCTTAACATGGACGTCGATGGTGCGGGAGTCGCCATAATATTCAAAGCCCCACACTTCGTCCAGCAGCTGGTCACGCGTATAGACCCGGTTGGGGTGCCCAGCCAGGCAGGCCAGCAGTTCCAACTCTTTGGGCGGCGCATCCACCACTTTACCCTTCACTTTCAGCTCATAGCGGTTCATATCCAGGTGCAGGTTGTCAAAGTCATAAACGCCTTTGTTTTCTTCGTCCTTGCTGCCGCAGCGGCGCAGAACAGCCTTGATACGGGCCGTCACTTCCTTGGTTTCAAAAGGCTTTACGATGTAATCATCCGCACCCAGTTCCAGGCCCAGAACCTTATCATAGGTTTCGCCCTTTGCCGTCAGCATAATGATGGGGGTCTGGTTGTTCTGGCGGATCTTGCGGCAGACTTCCCACCCATCAATGCCGGGCATCATCACATCCAACAACACAAGGTCCGGGTGCAGCTTATCAAATTCCTGCAGTGCAGCAGTGCCATCATTGGCAATGGTCACACCGTATCCCTCTTTGACCAGGTACAGGCGCAGCAGTTCACAGATGTTTTTATCATCATCCACAACCAGAATTTTCTCGTTTGACATGGGTTTTATGCCCTCCTACTCTATGTTTTCCCGCGCCGGACAGGGCCGGTACGGGGGTATTTTGATTTGACCTTTTAACATTATAAGGCATAAATGTGGAAAAATAAAGAACAACCGGTGGTCAAAACAGGTAAAATGTGTAGAATTGCGCAAAATTATGAGCATGGCCGCGCCCTGCCCTTGCACGCAGTGCGCTGGTTGGGTATAATGATAGACAGTCAAAATATTCCGTTAAGGAGAATGAGTACAAATGAAATTAGGTATTGTTGTAAATTAGCCTTTTTTCATAAATCTATATACCTCAATAAAAGTCCGTAAAACCGCATGGTTACAAGGTTTTTTGAAATTGTAAATTCATAAAACTTCATACAAAATCATATACTTTCATGCCATTTGGGTGTAGAAATGGGTGTAAAAAGATAGTCGAAAACCAGAGTCCAACGCATTTTATGTACTGATAAATGGGCATACAGATTTCTACGGATAGAACCATATAGCATGATAGAACAGAAGTTAAAATATTATAATGTACCGCACAGGCGGCGTTTCTCACTCCTACACAGGAGAACAGGAACGCTGCTTTTTTTATGCCCTCATGTTACGCAGTAAGGGCAAACAAAGCCTTGATTTATGCGGCTCTTAGAGCGCGGAAATGAGAAAGACAAGGGTTGATACCTTTTCCCTCAAAACCGCGTTTCTACTGCGTAACAAATCCAACCAAAGGAGTGATGAAGCTATGGCAGTTTTCCGCGTGGAAAAGAACAAAGGTTATACGGTTATGAGCAACCACCATTTACGCAACAAGGAACTTTCCCTAAAGGCAAAGGGCTTGTTGTCGCAAATGCTCTCACTTCCCGAAGATTGGGACTACACCCTTGTAGGACTGTCCCTTATCAACCAGGAAAGTATCGACGCTATCCGCACTGCTGTATGGGAGCTTGAAAAAGCCGGATATATCACAAGGCGGCAGGGACGCGACGAGAAAGGCAAAATGACCGCTATCGAGTACACCATTTACGAACAGCCACAGCCCCCGGCATTGGATTGTCCGGTATTGGAAAATCCAACAGCGGATAAGCCGATATTGGAAAATCCGACACCGGATAACCCGACGTCGGAAAATCCAACGCAATTAAATAAAGAACTATTAAAGACTAATTTACCAACAAAAGAAAAATTAAATACAGATATATCAAGTACCCATTCCATTCCTTTCCATTCCCTAAATCCCTCTCCCTTAGAGGACGCGGCACAGCCGCCGGAACGGAAGCGAAAGGAAACGGAACCGAGCGCATTTGATATTTACGAAGAAATCATCAAGGACAATATCGAGTATGACATTCTCATGCAGAACAACCGCCTTGATAAAGACCTCATCAATGAAATTGTAACCCTCATGCTTGAAACTGTCTGCACCAAACGAAAGACAATCCGTATCGCCGGGGACGATTACCCGGCAGAGCTTGTCAAGGCAAGATTTATGAAACTTGACAGCAGCCACATTGAATTTGTCCTTAACTGCATGAGCGAGAACACCACAAAAATCCGCAACATCAAACAATACCTGCGGGCGGTGCTTTTTAATGCCCCGTCTACCATGAACAATTATTACACGTCCCTTGTGGCGCACGACATGGCAAGCGGCGCACTGACACCAAAGAAGCCGCAGTATGGAGACCCGGATTATTATTCCTGCAACGAGGGCGAAAGCCTGTAAAACCAAAGGAGGATTTGATTATGACACAGAAAACAGGAGCTTTGATTTTTGATGAAACCGCTGACCGCTACGACATTCGCTTTGACGTAAACGACTATTACGGGGGCTTGCATTGCGGCGACTGCATGGAGGTTTTTGTGCGGGGCAAATGGAAGCCAACCCGTATGGAGTACGGGGATAACTGGTATCTTGTGGGTATTCGGGCGGCAGACCTCTCCGGGCTTTTGGTACGGATTTAACAGGGCGGCGTGAAAACGGACGCTCTTTTTTCATGCCCGCCCCGCTTCCCGGCGGCGGGCATACCACCATAGGACAAGAAAGGAGGAAAACCATTGCAGGAGGAAACCAACGAAAAGACCATAGCTCTTTACATCAAGACCGGGAAGCTGACGGCGCAGCAGCTCCAAAAGGCTATGAAAGCCCTGCTTGCACAAATGAAAAAGCAGCATGACAAACAGAAAATCCCGCAGGGCAAGCAGACCCTAAAGCAGCTTATGAAGCAGAACGCGGGCGTTTCCAACATTGAAATCACAAAGGAAAATATCAAAGCCTTTGAGAGTACGGCGAAAAAATACGGGATTGACTTTGCCCTAAAAAAAGACAGTACCGAAACCCCGCCCCGCTATCTTGTGTTTTTCAAGGGACGGGACGCGGACGCACTGACCGCAGCTTTCAAGGAGTTTTCCGCAAAGAAACTGACACAGGAACAAAAGCCCTCTATCCGTAAGCTGCTTTCCACTCTGAAAGATAAGGCGGCAGCTCTGAACGCACAGCGGGACAAAGTAAAAAACAAAGACAGGGGGATTACAAGATGAACACTATCAACTGGAAAAAGCTGATACTTCCCAACATTCCCTATCTACTCTTTGTCTATCTCTTTGACAAAATCGGACAGGCGGTGCGGCTCTCTCCAGGGACTGACCTTTCCGGCAAGGTACTTTCCCTTGCAGACGGCTTTTCCGCTGCCTTTGCAAACCTACTTCCGAGCCTTGCCCCTATGGATTTGCTGATAGGGATTGTAGGCGCAGTGCTTATCCGGCTGATTGTCTATGTGAAAGGCAAGAACGCGAAGAAATACCGAAAAGGTATCGAATACGGCTCTGCCCGGTGGGGCAACGCCGAAGATATAAAGCCCTACACCGACCCGGTATTTCAAAATAACGTACTGCTGACACAGACGGAACGGCTTACCATGAACAGCCGTCCGAAGCAGCCGAAGTATGCAAGGAATAAAAATATCCTTGTTATCGGGGGAAGCGGCAGCGGCAAGACGAGATTTTTTGTGAAGCCCAACTTAATGCAAATGCACTCAAGCTACGTTGTAACCGACCCGAAAGGTACGGTTTTAGTCGAGTGTGGGAAGCTCTTACAGCGGGGCGGTTACCGGATAAAAGTGCTGAACACGATAAACTTCAAAAAAAGTATGAAATACAATCCCTTTGCCTATATCCGCAGCGAAAAAGACATTTTGAAACTGGTAAATACCTTGATTGCCAACACCAAAGGGGACGGGGAAAAAGCCGGGGAGGATTTTTGGGTAAAATCGGAACGGCTCTTTTACTGCGCCCTTATCGGCTACATTTGGTACGAAGCCCCGGAGGAAGAAAAGAACTTCACGACGCTGCTTGAAATGATAAATGCGTCGGAAGCCCGCGAGGACGACCCGGAATTTCAGTCCCCCGTTGACCTCATGTTTGAACGGTTGGAGGAAAAAGACCCGGAACACTTTGCAGTCCGACAGTATAAGAAATTCCTGTTATCTGCGGGAAAGACACGAAGCTCTATCCTCATTTCCTGCGGTGCGCGGCTTGCCCCCTTTGACATTAAAGAGCTGCGCGACCTTATGGAAACCGACGAAATGGAGCTTGACACCATAGGCGACCGCAAGACCGCCCTGTTTGTTATCATCAGCGACACTGACGATACCTTTAACTTTGTGGTTTCAATCCTTTATACGCAGCTTTTCAATCTTCTTTGCGACAAGGCAGATGATGAATACGGCGGGCGGCTGCCTGTCCATGTACGCTGTCTGTTAGACGAGTTTGCAAATATCGGGCAGATACCGAAGTTTGAAAAGCTCATAGCCACCATACGAAGCCGGGAAATTTCCGCTTCAATCATTTTGCAGAGCCAGTCGCAGCTAAAAGCGATATACAAAGACAATGCCGATACCATTGTCGGCAACTGCGACACCACTCTTTTCTTAGGTGGTAAGGAGAAAACCACCTTAAAAGAAATGTCGGAAATCTTGGGGAAAGAAACCATTGACAGCTTCAATACTTCCGAGAACCGGGGGCGGGAGGTATCGCATGGGCTGAACTATCAGAAGTTAGGCAAGCAGCTTATGACGGAAGATGAAATAGCGGTTATGGACGGCGGGAAATGTATTTTACAGCTTAGAGGAGTGCGCCCGTTCTTCTCTGATAAGTACGACATTACAAAGCACCCCAACTACAAATACCTGTCTGATTATGACAAGAAAAATACCTTTGATATGGAAAAGCATTTAAGGCGCAGACCCGCCCTTGTAAAGCCGGACGAACCCTTTGACTACTACGAAATCAGCGAAGCAGATTTGCAGGAGGAAACCGACCATGAATAGACGTATCCGAAAGAAAAAGGATAAGAAAATCACAGAAGCCATAAACGGACTTATCTCCATTGCCGAGTGGCAGGAAAGACAGCGGCAGGCTGCTATCCAGCAGTTTGTGAAACGGTGTGAAGCCCTGTATGAGCAGCAACGAAAGGAGGAATTGACGCAGTAACAAAATTTATGAGTGGATGCAGAATACGCGCCCCTACTGGAAAATCCATAACGCCCACACTTAAAAACTGAATACCGCCGCGCGGCAGAATTTTACGCAGCGTGGGGACTTACGACCGCGGCAGTTTGAAAACTGACCGCCGTTTTTTATGCCCTTTTTAGGGGGCAAGCCGCATTTGCGGCAGAAAGGAGCTTTATGGAATTTTTTAACTCTGCTATCGACGTATTACAGACCCTTGTTATCGCACTGGGCGCAGGCTTAGGCATTTGGGGCGTTATCAATCTCTTAGAGGGATATGGAAACGACAATCCGGGTGCAAATGCTCATGTGTGGTAAAGTAACACACAAGAAATTGAAAGACAATCAGCTGACTATTCCGTGTCTATTTATAGCTAAGGTTTTGAATCTACAGTTTGACTTAGACAAACTTGTTTACTACACATATAGCGTAGACCGAGTTGAAATGACTAATAATTTTCAATAATATCCAAAATATAGTGACATATAAACTTGATTATGGTATAATTTTCCTGTAAATGATTAACCTTTTTCTGAAAGGAGGTATTGCTTATGATGAAAAAGCACTTTAAGAAACTTGTTAGTTTGGTACTTTCGCTTATCATGGTTGTGGGAATGTCTGTAACCACTTTTGCAGCTGAAGTACAACCAGCGGCTACCACAGTAGGGACTTTAACCATTTTTTCTTCAAATGACGGCGGAAGTTCTTCTTGGGATACATCTGGTCATGCATTTATTGCATTCAAAAATTCGTCATCTTCTTCAATAAGAGTTGGCGGATTAAATGTAGGGGCTGGACATGAAATTACATTTGGAACATGGGGAAACAAATCTCAACATACAGGGATTTGGTATAATCTTGAATCATATTTTGCTAATAATGCAAGCGCTTATGGAAATCGTGTATCACTCTCAATGTCTGTAACGCAGAGCAATATAGATACGATCAACGACATCATTAGCAAAAACGATAAGTGGTCACTCACAAATAATTGTTCCTCGTTTGCAGTAAAAGTTTGGAATAGTGTTTCTTCAAAGACTTTAAGTGCGGGTATTCCAAATACACCAACTTCGCTAATGTCAAGTATTAAGTCGAAAAGTGGCTATCAAACAGGTCGCTCTATTGGTAACACAACACCTATCGGATATGTAAGCAATGGATCATTTGTAACTGTGACAATGAATAAAGCGAATGCTTCTAAAACTGATGCTGTATCAATCGTGAATACCACTATTGGCAATGCTGAATTCATTACACCTATTGACATGAATCCATATAGCTATACTACGAATTAAAACTTATTCTTTTCTTGTCTTAAATAATACGGCGTTAATAGAAAAAGAGCGTATCAACATTGATACGCTCTTTTAACTATCTTTTCTTTTTTGCTACCAATGCAATAATGATACATACAATTATACCAATCAAAAAGGGAATTGCCCACAAAAAAGCTGTACTGGCGGGTGCGCTGTATCCAGCATTTTTAGTACCCCAAAGCATTTTTCCATAATTAAAAGCAACAACTGCACACATTACATCGGACAACAAAATTGCAAGACCGAAAAATAAATAACTAATCTTTTTCATGAATAATCCTCCTTTGATTTAATCAGATACTAATCATAATATCTCAATTAAATTATACGGCAAATATATGAATTTTTCAACCTCAATACCGAAGATGTTTGAGTAGAAATAGATTATTTACAACTAAATAACCGCCGCCCCGCAGCAGCACATGAGCAGTAAGTCTGAAAAAGATTTGCTGCTTTTTTTGTTGTCTGTTTGGCAAATTTCAAAATGCTCCGTATTAGGGAATGAAGCCGGGAAAAACGATCATGTGCGGTAAAGTAACACACAAGGATTTGATAGACAGCAGTCCCCACTATTCCGAAAATTAAGTAAAAATGAATAGATTTCTTAAAGTCTGTATGATAAAATATGATTATGAAAAAATCGACGAATCGGAATTTTTGAGGGGGAAAAATGGAACAAATACAATCAAATTTTAATGGGCAATTACTAAGTAGAGATAAAATAAAAATAATTGCATTACTGTCAATGTTATTAGATCATATAGGTGCATTTATAATTTATCCAATGTATGTAAACGCATGTATGGTGAATGGCGTTGAAATGATGGGTGAGTTAGTTCCGAATAATGCAAGAATAATATATCTGATTTATATGGTCTGCCGCATTATTGGGCGACTGGCTTTTCCGATTTTTTCATTTATGATTGTAGAAGGATTTCTCCATACACATAATTTGAGAAAATATCTATGTAGATTATTTCTATTTGCAATTATATCTGAAATCCCGTATGATCTTGCGAATACAGGAACTGTACTTGAAATTTCTAAGCAAAATGTGTTGTGGACATTTATTATTGCTATTATTATGATGTGGACTTTAGAAAGAATACGCACAAAAATTGAAAGCAATGTAAAATATATTCTTTTAACAATTATCGTGATAAGTATTTCTGCTCTATTTGCAATATTTTCAGATGGAGGAATAGGAGGAATATTGCTTATTGCATCTATGTATCTATTTCATAAAAAGAAAACTTGCTATTGGATAGGGTGTGTTTTATCTTTATGCGTTATGTCATTACAATTTATGTGGATACAACTATTTGCAGCAGTCGCACTTATTTTGCTTGAAGTATATAACGGAAAGAAAGGAAAAGATTATAAATATCTTTTTTACATTTTTTATCCAGCCCATTTGTTAATATTATGGTTTGTTTCTTACATAGGTTTCATTGGTTGATGGTGTTTCGGCAGAATGCTCATGTACGGTAAAACAACACACATTGAGTTGCATAACAATCTCTGATTTTTGCTAAATAGCAAACCCAGCCGAGCCAGTCAACGGCAAGTAAATGGGCTTCGCCCACCGTTGACAACCCCGTCTGTCCTTGCTGGTGAATAACTAAGGGGCGACAGCATATTTTGCTGTCGCCCCTGCCCACAATTACAAAAATTATTTTTCAATGTGGATAATTGCCGATTTGAAGTTACTTAGTCAACATTAAAAGTATATGTGCCATCCACACTTGCTTTCCCCTGAATGGTGTATGTACCACTAAATGCTGGAATCTGATCTAAGACTACATCTTCTCCCGGCAAAACGCTTTTGGTGCTACCAATCTGTTTCCCTTTATCATCAACTACTCTAAGTGTAACTTTTCCTGGATTATTCGCATCACTTGTGACTGTTGGAGAATCCGGGAAAATATTGTTTGAGCTTGTGATATTCTGATATGAAGTAGTATTTAACTTTGCGGTTCCAGACCAGTTGATACGAGGCTGAACTTCCGTATATCCTGTTGGAATATCTTGCTGAATTATTTCTGGTGTAGCTGCAAAAGCAGGCATACATGTGGTTCCAAATAATGCTGCCGCAATGGCGAGTGTACCGATTGATTTTTTGAACATAATACAACCTCTCTTTCTTGAAAAACAATTTCAAAGATAATTAGAAAACAATAAATTTTGTGTATTATTTACTGTTTACGCAGTTATTATATAATATTTTTGTAACAAACGCAATATAAAAGGGAAAATTTCCCATAAACAAGTCGGCGTACTTTTTCTAAATATAGAGGAGCAAATATAGATTTCAATATGAAAATATGGTAGAATTATTGCATTGAATTTCATTCAGAGGAGGTTAACACAGTTTGACTAATGGGTTATTAAAAAGAGCAAATCATTGTATCTTGAATATTGATGAACGAATCAGTCATATTCAATTTCTCACGGGAAATTCATTAAAGGTTATTGCAGTTCTTTCAATGGTTGTTGACCATTTGTGCAAAATTATATTCCAATGGCTTTTATCAAACCATTGGGGTGTTATGGTAGATAATGGGCAAATGTCATGGGAGCAGTTTCAAAAAATAGATAATTTCATACGGTTTGATTTACAGAGCATTGGGACAATCGCATTTCCATTATTCTGTTTTCTATTGGCGGAGGGGTTCCAACATACAAAAAATAAAAAACGCTATGTTGGGTTAATGTTTATATTTGCTCTTATTTCCGAAATTCCATTCGACATAGGTTTCTTTAGTCAATATTCACAAATGGAAGGCACTTTTCCGTTTTATTTGAAATATCAAAATGTATTTTTCACTTTGTTTTTAGGCTTATTGACATTAGTATGTCTTGAAAGACTTTCGTGTAAATCAGAGGTACGAACTGATAAAATCAAATCAGCTATTTTGCAAGTTATCTGTGTCGCAACTTTAGCTCTGGTTGCTGAACTGATACGCTGTGACTACGGTATGCAGGGGATCTTGTTCATAGTAGCATTTTATATTTGTCGAAATCATCGAATTTATCAAGTGTTACTATTCCTTTTGGCGTACATGGGTGCAACTGGAAATCAACCACCTTTATTTACGATTCTTGCTTGCCTACTTATTCTATTATATAACGGCAAGCGTGGTAAGCTAAAGCTCAAATACTTTTTCTATGTTTTTTATCCAGCACACATCTTTATCCTATATTTAATTCAAATATGGATAGGGAAAAATTTATTATAAAAAGTCCGCTTATAACTGAATAACCGCCGCCCCGCAGCGGCACATGAGCAGTAAGTCTGAAAAAGATTTGCTGCTTTTTTGTTGTCCGTTTGGCAAATTTCAAAATGTTCCGTATTAAGAAATGAAGCCGGAAAAAAGCCGCTGATTTTTTCATACAGCGGGCAAAACGCAGCCAGCCTAACGCTCTATTTGCGAAAGAAAAAGCTGGTTGCGATTTTCCGGAAAAGCGGCAGTAGGAAGTGAGCGGCAGTCCGGCAGTTTCTTAGAGCAAGATTCTACCGCAGTACCAAAATTCGCTTTTCGCTCATTTTGCCCCTGCGGGAATCTTGTTGGGGAGTGCCTTCCCCAAACCCTG
>ERZ506896.874-NODE-874-length-18215-cov-4.172412_pt1 | contig 18215 bp, 14 predicted proteins | sample MGYA00513176_ERZ506896 | MGnify/ENA metagenome assembly ERZ506896
CCGCGCCGCGTGCACACCAAGCGCGCCCTGTCGGAGGTCGTCGGCGGCGATGCGGCAGCCCTGGAGGACAAGACCGTCTCCACCCACATCGGCAACCTCCGCGCCAAGTTGCGTCCCACCGGCACCGACCGCTACATCGAGACCGTCTGGGGCGTCGGTTTCAAACTGCGCGACGACATCTGAGGTCTTCTTTGAGGATCCATTGTGGCCAAAGCGGCAATTTGCGGCCCCGGGAGTCTCTAAAACTGAAGTTTGCGGCACCTTCGCCTACCTGCGAATATGTGATGTAATAGCAGGTCGAAGCCATGTGTCCCCAGTGCCGAAAACGGCTGCTTTAGACACAGGGGGAGCGGTGCAAGTCGCGATCTTGGCACTTTCTTGGAACTTTTCAGGAAGATTCTGCAAATGCGTCGCGTAGGATAGAGGGCAAAGAGCAGTTCCGAGGGAAAGGATGCAGCCATGGCTGAATGCGAAGAATCCCCTGCGGCGCGGGCGATGGCCCTCGACTGCGCGCATCTCACGCGCGTATTCCATGGGAAACGAGCCGTGGACGATGTGTCCCTGGCTCTGGCGCCCGGGGATATCTACGGGCTTGTGGGGCGCAACGGCGCGGGCAAATCGACGCTGCTGAAGCTGATCGCCGGGTATCTCGCGCCTACGGGCGGCATCGTGGCGGTGTGCGGCGAGGCGTTGCGCCCCTGCCAGACGAGCGCGCGCATCGGTTGCCTCATCGAGCATCCGGCGGTGAACCCGGCGCTTACGGGGTTCGAGAACGTGATGGTGCGGGCGCTCGCCCAAGGCCTTCCCGATCCGAAGGCCTCCGTGGCTGAGGCCATGGAAGCCGTGGGGCTTCGGGAGGCGGCCCGCGACCGCACCAAGGGCTATTCTCTCGGCATGAAACAGCGCTTGGGGCTGGCGCTCGCGCTCATCGGACGTCCGGACGTGCTGCTTTTGGACGAGCCCTTCAACGGCCTTGATCCCGAAGGGGTGCGGCTTGTGCGCCGTCTCCTGGAGAATCTTGCCACACAGCGCGAATGCGCCGTGCTTGTCAGTTCTCATGTGCTCGACCAATTGGAGCGCCTGGTGGATCGCTATGGCATCTTGCGCGAGGGGCGGCTTGTGGCCCAGATGACCGCCGAGGAGGTGGAAGAGGCCTGTCGCGATTACCTGTGCGTGGAAACCCCCGAAGCGCCCCGGGCTCTGGCGGTGCTTGAGAGCGCTTTCCCGGATGCCGCATTCACCATGATGCCCGACGACGCCATCCGCCTGTCCGGCCCCGCTGCCGACGAGGTGGGCCGCGCCCTGTTGGCAGCCGAAGTGCCCGTGAGCGGCCTGTACACCCATGCCCGCGACATCGAGGATTACTTCATAGGCCTCATGGGCGGTGCCGACCCCGTGCGAAGGCATCCGGCGGAGCGCGCCGTGGAAGGAGATGAGGGGAATGCTTAACCTGTTTCGCGCGCAATGGTACCGCCTGGTGCGCAACCGCGCGTTCTGGGGGCTACTTGTGGTGTATGGGCTCATCTGCACGTTTGCCCTGGTTTCCTTGGGGAGCAACTATCACGGCCAAGAGGGGTTCTGGGATTTGCCGTCCCTTCTGCCCCTTGCGGATGCGGCGCTCTTTCTCGACCCTCAGGATTATCTGGGACGGGTCGGCGGCGCTCTGTGGGTGCCTCTTCTCACCTGTCTTCTCGTTGCGACGTTTTTCGCTGACGACCTCTCGGATGGAAGCTGCCGGAACCTCGCCGTATCGACGCACTTCCGCCCAGACTATCTTGTCAGTGCTGCCGTTCTCACTGCCGGGGTGGCCGTCCTCTTCGTTGTCGTCGGCTTTGCGGTCGTGCTGGCGGTCACCTCCTTCTTTCCTCATTTGAGTGTGACCTGGGAGATGGGGCGCTTCGGCCGGTGGGCGCTTGCGGTGGTGCTCGCATCTGTGGTCTACGGCATGCTTACGCTGGCGGTTGTCCTGATCTCTCGCCGTCTGGCGCTGGCGGTGCTGTTCGGGTTTCTGCTCGCCTTGGGCCAAGTGGAAGTGGGTATTCTGGCGCTAGTCGACCTTGCGGGGGAGTGCCTGGTTTCTCTTGGCATCGCATCGCCCTGGTCCATAGCGCCCCTGTCACCGGACATGTTCATGCGGAATTCGGCTGAGCGCCACTTTCAGGACTGGGCCCTCGCCTTCCCTGCGGGACAGCTCGGCGGACCACTTTCGTCGCTTTACGAGGTTCCTACGGCGGTCGATATGCTCGTTTTGGTGGCGTGGCTGGCGGCTGCTATAGGACTGTGCTGGATTATCATGAGGAGGAAACGGCTATGAGGGAACGGGATGTCAAAAGAGGTGGCCGATGATTTGGCTGGGAGCGCTTTGCCTCCTGCTGGTGGCTGCCTTGGCAGGGTATGTGGCGGCGACGGAGCAGCAGATGCGGGCGCTGGCCGACGCTCTGGTGGTGCGCGGGCGCGATCTGCGGCGGGTGCGGCTGCGGTTTCCCACGAGGGCGGCACGGGCCTTGGCCCGGGAGGCCAACGGGCTCATCGACGAGGCTGATGCTGCTCGCCTTGAAGCAGCTGAGGAGCGCCGAGAGCTGCAGCGGAACCTGGCGACGTTCTCCCACGATGTGCGCACGCCCTTGGCCGGTGCCCAAGGCTATCTGCAACTGTACGCCGTGGCGGAAAGCGACGAGGAGCGCAGCGAGTGCGTGGCGGCGGCTGTCGAACGGCTCGGTGTCATGCGGGTGCTGGTGGATCAGCTCTTCGAGTACGCCAAGGCCGCAAGCGATGATCGCGAGCTGGCTTGTGAGCCGGCGGATGTGGCGGACGTGCTGGGGGAGTGTCTGGCCGAGCTATACCCCTCTTTCGTCGAGCGCGGCTGGGCGCCCGAGGTGGCGGCCGACGAGGTCGTGGAAGTGCTTGCCGATCGCGAGGCGCTGACCCGCATCGTGGAAAATGTGCTGGGAAACTGCCTGCGCCACGGCAGCGGGGCGCCTCGCATCGAACTGCGCCGAGCTGTTGATCCCACGCGTCCTTCCGATACGGCGTGCTTCGCAGGCGATGGCGCGGCGGCAGGATACGGCGGTTTCGCGCTCTCGATTTCCAACGAGGCCGAAGGACTGGAGACTCTGGACGTCTCGCGGCTCTTCGAGCGCTTCTATCGGGGTGATACCGCCCGCAGTACCGGCGGCAGCGGTTTGGGGCTTTCCATCGCTGCCGATTTGGCCCGAGGTATGGGCATGAACCTTGAGGCAACGGTGGCGGATGACCGCTTCACCGTGACGCTCTGGAAATAGGGATACGGCCTGTGCGGCGCTTGCTAGCGCTGCCGCTCGTCGGTGGTGAGCGGTTGAGTTTGCGCCATCTAACCTTTGCGCAGTCGTGCTCGCGTATTTTCTGCGAACTGCGTCTCTTCCCGTGCTATAACTGAAAGGTATTTGCACGCCGCGACACCGGAAAGGACGGTGAGGAGACGATGACGGAACGGAAGATCAATCGTGGGAGCGAGATTCGGGCCAAGGGAAAATCCATGGGGCGCGAGCGCTCGGGCGCATCTGCCGATCCGTCCGACAGACCCTCGCCGCAAGCCGGCGGCTTAAAGACTGCGTCTTCGGCCGAAGGCGTCCGAGGCACTCAAGACGGTCTTCCTCCTTCGACTGAATCTGCGGAAGGCTCGCCCGTCGCTCTCGCCGAGCGATCGCTGACGCTGCGCGCCGCCCTGTTTCTGACGGGTCGCATCGCGCTCATGTTGGCGGGTATCGCGGTCATGGGGCTTGGCATCGATATCGTCGTGAAGGCTGATTTGGGCAACTCGCCCATCTCCGCCACGCCCAACGTGCTCTCCATCGGCTTTCCAGCCGTGAGCTTCGGCACGTTCATGCTGGGGTGGCAGTGCTTTCTCGTGCTGGTGCAAATCGCCCTTCTTCGCCGGGAGTTCCGCCTGGTGGACTTGTGGCAGATTCCCATCTCGGTGTTCTTCGGCGTGTGCATTGACGCCTTCATGGCGCTGCTCGGCCCCGCTGCGCCGACGAGTTATGTCGCCTCGTGGCTGTGGCTCGCTGGCGGCATGGCCGTTCTCGCGCTGGGCATTGTGATGACGGTCGTCTCGGGCACGGTCATGAACTGCGGCGAGGCCGTGGTGCAGGCCGTGGTGCGCAAGACCGGCGCCCGATTCGGCACCGTGAAGGTGGGCTTCGATCTCGCCTGCGCGGCCTTGGCGTGCCTGTGCGCGTTCCTGTTCGTGGGTCATTTGGCCGGCGTGCGCGAGGGCACCTTCGTCTGCGCCGCCTTCACCGGCGTCATCGTGAACGTCTACATGGGCCTCTACGGCAAGCTGCGCGACGCCGCCCGCGCCCGATCGAAGGCACGCGGAGAAAGCGCTGCCGATCCACTCGTTCAAGGAGGCGGCGTCTCTAGGCAAGAGTGAGCTCCGTTTAGGATGAAAATTTCGACTCGTTGGGGAAGCGTCCTTTGGCAGCTCGCTCACCCCTTCTAAGCGGCATTCCCGATGGACGTTTCTTCTTCCCTAGTGATAGACGGCGCCCCGGTCGCGTTTCCCCGCGCTTGCTCGTGGCGCTCTGCGGCGGCTTTGCCCAAACGCAGTATTCCATAGGCCCCGAACATCGCCGTGTATATGAAAAGCGATTCCTGGGCGGCAATGCCTCCACGCAGAGCGGCGGGAAGAAGCATGAGCGCAAGATGGCAGAATATCAGGGCGAAGAATAAGTAGGCGAATCGCTGGATGCGCGTCCAGCGACGGCTGCTCATGGCCCGCTTCACGATGCCGAGGGACGTGACGCCGAGAAGAGCGAGCAGCACGAAGAGCGCGACGGCCACACCGAAGGCGACGGTAACATTACCGTTGATGCTCGCATTGCCGAGCAGCCTAGGCAGATAGGAGTCGAGGTACACGGCCATGTGCCCAAAGCAGAGAATGCATGCGACAATGGAAAGCTCGGCCCTGATCGGCTTCATCTGACGGTAGAGAGCTTGTTCCTTGCCGAGACAGCCTATGAACATGACAATGGCAAAGAGCGCGAGGGCAAGCTCGCACTTTTGGATGAGATCGACAAGGGGCGTCCACAGCCAGCGGGGCACACCGAAGGTGGAGCCAACAAAGTAGAGCAGGTCGAGGATGACGGCAATGCCGTAGAAGAAAGAAGGATGCGCCTTGAGAGGGCGTCGAAGGAGGTAGACCGCCACTGCCGCGATAATCAAGAGGAAGAGGAAATTCATAGGGGCTCCTAAGGTTACCAAAGGGTGAAGCTGACTGCATGACCAGCTTCATATGAGAAAAGAAGGGCGTCCGACGAAGGGGAGGATCGGACGCCCTTGAAACGGGGAGGGCTAGGATTGCCGAAGGAGGGGGACGCCTTCGAGTGTGAGCGAGGCGAGATGCCCCAGCGGCTCGTACAGAGTGCCGGCGGCCGCTGGCTCAAGCTGCGCGAAATAGCGCGGCGCCCAGGTCATCAGGTGCTCTTCCATGAAGGGGATGACCTGATCCGGCTGGTTGTCGCAAAGCCAGCTGAGTAGCACGAGCATGCGCCCGATATGGTCGACGGGCTCGCGGCTTTCCCCTTCGTGCAGTTCGATGCCGCGAGCGCGCATCCAGCGGCCCAGGGCGATGCACGAGTCGCCGAACAGCACCGATTCCGAATCGAGGTAGACCGATCCCCACGGCGGTGCCGCGAGCTTGCCGGGGCCCACGAGCAGCCGATGGTAGTCGCGGTCGAGGTCGGCCGGCGCGGTCTTTAGAGCTCGTCTGAGCTGCTGGCTGATTCTCTCCAGGGTCGCTTCGTCACCGTAGGGCCATTCAGCGGGAAGGTCCATGGAGGCCAAGCCTTCCAAAAGCGGCATTACGGTTGAAGAAGAGGGCTTGTCGAGAAGGATCGTTCCCAAAAGCAGCGCGCAGGGCGCGACGTTCTCAGCGGGCGCATTCATGGCTATTCCACTTCGAGCGGATTGGCGACGTACCCTTCATCGAGGTTGTACGTATCGGAGTCGATGGCCTGGCAGCTTCCGATAACGAGGTTGGGACTCGTGGTCGGCTCGGGTAGCGGCGCTACCTGGCAAAGATCGCCGTGCTTCTCCCGCAGCTCGTCGATGGGGCCGAATTCCAAGGCACGAAGCGGACAGGCTCCCACGCACATGGGCTGTTCGTCGTTGCGCACGCGGGCGAGGCATCCATCGCATTTGCGGGAGATCGACAGCTCCGCGTCGATGCGCGGCGCGTCGTAAGGGCAGGACTTCTGGCAGGTTCCGCAGCCGATGCATACTTCGGGATTGCTGTTCACGAGCCCCGTCTCGGCATCTTTCTGCATGGCGCCTGTGGGACAGTTCTCTACACAGGCGGGGTTATCGCAATGGTTGCAAGAGATGGCGAGATGGTAATTGAAGGCGGTCTTTTCCCAAGCGCCCTCGGAGGTCTTCTCCCAGCTGCCGCCCTCGAAGTCGTAGATGCGGCGGAACAGGATATCGGGTCCCAGGTCGTGGTAGTCCTTGCAGACCAGCTCGCAGGTCTTGCAGCCGGTGCAGCGGGACGAGTCGAAATAGAAGCCGTACTGGGTCATGGGTTCCTCCTTAAGCCTTTTCGACCTGGACGAGCGTGGAGCCGGTCGACGGACAGTTCTTCGAGATGGGCGACCAATGGTGGCCGCTCAGTGTGTTGGCGTTGGCGCCGATATCCACGCCGTCAACTATTTCGCGACGATGTGCATGCGGCATTCCCACCACGCCGGGCATGATGCGGGAGGTGACGCGGGCCATGATCTGCACCTCGCCACGGTCGTTGAACACGCGCAGGGTGTCACCGTTCTGGATGCCGCGCGATTCGGCGTCGATGGGGTTGATCCACAGGCAGTGGCGACAGGCCTGCTGGAGCTCCTCGATTACCTGGTAGCGGCTGTGGAACTGGTTTTTGGCCTTCCAAGTGGAGAACAAGAGCGGGTAAGTGTCGTTGATGTCGGCCACGCCCTCGATTTCGGGGAAGTAGCTGGGCACGGGACGTACTACGTCGCGGTCGCCGTTGTGGAACGTCCAGGTGTCGCGAATGGTGGCCAGGCGCTCGGAGTACAACTCGATCTTTCCCGAAGGAGTCGTGCGCGGGCGGCCCTCCGGGTCGTCGACGTAGTCTTTGAGGGCGATGAAAGGAACGGCTTGCACTGGGTCGCGCCAGAAGCCCATTTCGAGCCCCTCTTGGAACGACGGTGCATTGCCGTTGGGAGCCGAGGGACGGCTGTACTCTTCGTAGCGGGTCTCCATCCAGTCCTCCCAGGTTTTGCCCTCGGTGAACTCGTCGCGCAGCCCGAGGCGCTCGGCGAGATCGGCGACCCAATCATACGAGAGACGGCATTCGAACTGCGGTTCCTGGACAGGGCGGCCGAAGACGAAGCCGAGAGCGGATCCGCCGGTCACGGTGGAAACCATGTTCATGCGTTCCTGGTACATGAGATCGGGCAAGATGATGTCGCAGAAGGGCAGTGAAGTGGACATGATGACGTCGCAGCCAAGGATGAACTCGCACTTGCTCTCGTCTTCGAGGATTGTCGCGGCCCAATTCAGGTCGGAGCTGGAGTTGCCGAAGCAGCCGGCCTCGTACAGGGCGAGGAACTTGATGCCGACCTCCAGCTTGTCGCCGCCCTGGATGCCGTCGGTGAGCGCGGTCATCTCGAGCGGATGGTCGATAGCATTGAACCGGCCGGAGATGGAGATCTTCTTGGTGACGGGATTCTCTCCGATGGGCACCGAGTTCCACATACCGCCGTCGAAGTTCATCTGCATGCCCTTGCCGTTGAGGCCGGGGCATGTGCCCTCGCGGCCGATATTGCCGGTGATGATGGAAAGGGCAGCGATGGCGGCTGCGTTCCATTCGCCGTTGTGCCGACGCTGCGGCCCAAAACCTTGGGTGATGAAGCAGGTTTCGTGCTCGGTGATGAAATGGGCGAGATAAGTGATCTTCTCGGAGGGAAGCCCGCAGATGGGGGCGGCCCACTCGGGAGTCTTAGGAATGTTGTCATAGCCGGTGCCCATGATATAGTCCATATAGGAGGAGTTTGCCGGCGCAGATTCAGGCATCGTGTCGGCATCAAATCCGACGACATACTTGTCCAAGAAGGCCTTGTCGTGCTTCTCCTCGCTGATAATGACATAGGCGATAGCGCTCGCCAGAGCCCCATCGGTGCCCGGGTAGATGGGGAACCACTCGTCCGGATTGCCAGATGACCCCTCTCCCAGGCGGTAATCTACGAAGGCGACCGGGATGCCTGCCTCGCGCGCTTTGGCCACCTCGTAGACCTCTCCCATGCCGCACATACGCGATTCGCCCGACCCGCAGCCGAAGAACAGACCGCAATCGGCGTCTTTGATGGCCGAGGTGTTGCTTCCGAGACCGCCAGCACAATCGAATGTCTGGCTGTCGAAGCCGAACAGGTAGTTGGCTGTCTGGGCGATCTGGCCATTCGATTCCGAGTTAATGGTTCCCAAATGACCGCCGGTCAAATTGAAGAGGCGCTGGATGGGGTAGTTGCGGGTTCCTGTTGCACACAGGAAGAATGCCTCGGGACCGTAGGTGTCAAGGGTGTAGCGGTACTTCTCGGCGATGATATCGAGAGCCTCATCCCAGCTGATGCGTTCAAACTCCCCACTTCCTCGTTTGCCCACGCGTTTCATGGGGTATTTGAGGCGATCGGGGCTGTTGATCCATTTTCGCACCGAACGAGCCTTGAGGCACGAGCGGAACGACACACCGCCGAACTCGTCGTCGCCGTCGGTGTCGTTGTCGATCCAGCGAAGGGTGCCGTCTACGACGTGGCACTTGAGGGGGCATGCAACAAAGCCGCAGTGGCAGCAGCTCTGCCAGATGATTTCTCCCTCCTCGGGAATCTCGTTGGCGACGACACCATTCGACCCCGTCTGCGCGAGCTCCCCCTTGCTTTGTGCGCTCTGAGGGGCGCAGCCGAATAGGGAGGCGGCGGTGCCGGCTCCGGCCGCAGTTGCAAGGGTCGCGAGTGTCGATCCCTTGATGAAGCCTCGCCGCGAGACGGCCCTCTCCGTTGCTTTTCTGGTCATGGATATCTCCTTCCTCTCTTAGGCGGCGTCCCTGAAGCTGCTATGCCGCTTGACGACAGTGTGCGCCTAGAGAGGGGGCCATCGTGAGACCTCGTTTTGGTGAAAAGGATTCAAAACGTGTCAACCTTTTTCGTGATTTTTTGAGAAACGCCTGGTGATCGCAAAATCAGCAGGGAGTGTAAGGCGTGATTGTGCTGAGAGGGAATTATCTTTTCTGGTAGACTTCAGCTGTTCGCGGATGAGGAGGGGCACTGTCGATGAAACTGTTCGATACGGGCAAGATCATCTCGTCGTCTCTCGGCATGGCCGTGGCCATGTCGCTTTCGTCGCTCTTTTTATGGAAGAGTGACTGGCTTTCCGTTCCTTCTGGTTCCTTTCACGGCTCCCATGGCATGGGGATCGTCATCGGCATTGTGACGAGCGCGGCGGTGATGTTGTGGTGTTCTCTGTCGCGGCGATCGCTGCGGCGCTTCGGGATGCAAGTCGTCCCTCCTATTGCCCTTGCGAGCCTCGTCCTCTCTGGTTTGCCGGTGGTGCAGGGGTCGGCTCAGTGGGTACTTGGCATCGCCATTCCCGTGATTGGCTCTTACACGCTTATGTTCTCGTGGTTCTACGTTGTGTCTCTGCGCGATATCGAGGGCAGCCTCATGACCCTGCTCTTTGCCTGGGTGGTAAGCTTTTTTGTGAGAACTTTCTTCGAGTCGTTTACAGGCGCGGCGGTAACCTTGGCTATTTCCACTACCCTGATGAGCGTCTGCTGGGGACTGCTTCTTGTCCAAGCGCGTCAACTCGATCTCACTTCGCCCATGGCGTCGAGCTCTTTCTCCGCCAATCGTGTGAGCTATGTCCATGGGCTCGCAAGTTTCTGGCGTAGCGTGCTGTACTGTGGCACCTTCGCCTTTCTCGGGGGAGTTGTTCGCTTTCTGGCTGTCGACACGACGGCCATGACCTTCATCAACTATAGTTCCGCGCTCGCGGGCCTGTTCGCCCCCATCGTCCTTATGGCGCTCTGGCGGTTTCGGACGGTGCGGTACAACATCGATGGCGTATTTCGCCTGGCGTTTCCGCTGATTGTGGTCGCTCTCGGAATTCTGCCATTCGCTGCTGGCATCCCCTTTGTCATTCTAGCGGCGTTGCTCTACATGACATATAGTTTCTTGTCGCTGAGCGTTCAGGCACTTTCCATTCAGATTTCTCATGACTACGGCATTGACCCCGTGTTCTGTCTCAGCTTCCAGACTCTCGTGTGCGTGGTCGCCCAGGGGGTAGGGTATCTTCTAGGAGCCTGCGCGCCCGCAGGCGAGTCCTTCGGAGTTCCCCCCTATGCCGTCATCGCCCTCGGGTCGGTGTGCTTTCTCGCCTTGGCGCTCTACGTCACGCGGGCGCTGCACCCCTCGCAATCTGAGAAAAGCCGACCCGTCGAGTTTCTCTCGCTCGCTAGCGGACGAGTCGATTGCGGGGCCCAGTCCATGCCGTTTGCCGAGATTGAAGAAGAAGGCGATGGGGCTGCGTCAGTCTCTGAGGAGACGATCGTCCGGCCGCGCTACGAGGATAAGACGGCTCTTCGCTGCGATCTCATAGGGCGCAAGTACGCTCTGTCCCAGCGGGAGATCGAGGTCATGCTTCTCTTTGCTCGCGGAAATACTATCAGCTCCATAGCGGGGGAGTTGTTCATATCTGACAACACAGTGAAGACTCACATGCGGCGCCTTTACGCAAAACTGGGGATTCACAAGAAGCAAGAGTTGTTCGCCCTCATAAACAGCTACGTCGAATGACCCATATTTTCTTTGCGAAGAGGGCGCGAGACGGCTATACTGTACCAGTTTGAACCAAACGCGGCGGGCGGCCAGAGGGTTTGCCGCGGCGCGTGAGCAGGAAAGGAAACATCCGTGGCAAGCATTTCTACCGCCGATTTCAAGAACGGCATGTGCATCATCAACAACGGCAAGATGTGCACCATCGTCGAGTTCCAGCATGTGAAGCCGGGCAAGGGCGGCGCGTTTGTGCGCACCAAGCTCAAGGACATCAAAACCGGCCGCGTGGTCGACTACACCTTCAACGCCGGCACGAAGTTCGATTCCGTGCGTCTTGAGTCCAAGAAGATGCAGTACCTCTACAACGACGGCGCCGATTACTGGTTCATGGACAACAGCACGTTCGAGCAGATGCCCGTCTCCGCCGATATGGTGGGCTCCGCGGCCGATTGGCTGAAGGAGAACGACGAGGCCACGCTGCTGTACGCCGGCGACGAGCTCATCAGCCTGGAGCCCCAGATGTTCGTGGAGCTCGAGGTCACCCACACCGAGCCGGGCTTCAAGGGCGACACCGCCACCAACACGCTGAAGCCGGCCACCCTGGAGACGGGCAAGGAGGTGCAGGTGCCGACGTTCATCGAGATCGGCGACGTCCTGCAGATCGACACCCGCGACGGCCGCGTCATCAAGCGCGTGTAGCAGCTGCGGAAAGCTCGTAGGTTGAGGAAGCCTCCTTCGGGAGGCTTCTTTTATTCCCGGGCGAAGAAGGCGAAGGCGACGCCGCCCGGGCCGACGTGGGTGCCGATGACGGCGCCGACCTGCGTGAGGGGCAGATCGTCCGGCGCGGCGGACTCGTCGGCGGCTGCTTCTTCGGCGGCTTTCGCCTGTGCCAGGCTGTCGGCGATGTACTTGCGGGCCGTCGCATCGGACAGGCCCGAGTAGGCCACCCAGATGGGCCGCGTGAAGTCGATGCCGCCGGCCTCGTCGATCTTCTGGAACACCATGTTCTTCGACTGCTTGGAGCCGCGCGCCTTGCCGAGTACCACCACGTCGCCATCGACGACGCCCACCACGGGTTTGATGGAGAGCATGCCGCCCACGAGGGCCGCCGCCCCGGAGATGCGGCCGCCGCGGCGCAGGTACTCCAGCGTGTCCAGGGAAGCCACGAGCCGGATGTCCTTCTTTTCCTGGTTGAGGCAGTAGGCGATGTCGGCGGCGGAAAGCCCCTCGTCGCGCAGGGCCCAGGCGCGCTCGGCGAGGATGCGCTCGCCGATGGTGGCGTTCTCGCTGTCGACCACGAAGACCGACTCCTTGAACGGAGCCGCAGCGATGCAGGCGCTCTGGTAGGTGCCGGAGATGTGGCTGGAAAGCGTGATGCAGACGACCTCGTTGCCCGCATCGACGGCCTCTTGGAAGAGGTCTTGGAACACCATGGGAGGGATCTGGCTCGTGCGGGGCAGCTCGTCGGTTTCTACGAGGCGCTCGAAGAACTCCTCCCGCGAAAGATCGACGCCCTCGGCGAACTGCTCGGAGCCGAACGCGATGGTCATGGGGATGATGGTGATGTCGTGCTCGGCGGCGTAGTCCTCTTCCATGTCCGCCGACGAGTCCACGATGATGCGAATGGCCACGATGCCTCCCGTGTCAATTGTTTTCTTGCATATTTTATCGTCCGTACACGGGGCTTTGTTGAAGCGAGGAAAAGGCAAGTAAATTGTTCATAATTAGGCAACAGTTTCTCGATTGACAGCGCACCGCAAAAGTGGCCGCTGGGAGGTGTTCAACCTTCCACTAGATCGAGCAGCTCCTGGTGGGAATGGATGCCGAGCTTCGCGTAGACGTGCTTCACGTGGGCCTTCACGGTGTTGCGGGACACCACGAGCGCCTCCTCGATGTAGGCGCGGTCGCGGCCGCGGGCGAGCATGGCGAACACCTCGGCCTCGCGCGGGGTAAGGGAGAACTCCTCGGCGATGGCCGCGCAGCGGGAGGCAAAGGCCTCCTCGGGGGTGCGGGCCGCGGGCATCGGCACCGGCACTGACCCCGTTCCGGCGCCCGGTACCGCTTGTGCTCCCGCATCGGTTCCCTTCCCAGTGGTCGTCGCCCCCACCAGCACCGGATCGATGCCGTCGATGGCGCCGGCGAAGGTGAAGCGCTTCAGCCCGATGGTCACGTAGGCGGCGAACACCAAAAGCAGTACTGCGGGGATGGCCACGCGCAGGGCAGGCACGCTGGCAGCGGCGCCGTTGGCGAGCATGCCTGCGGCGGCTCCTGTGAGCGATCCTAAGGCCGAAACGCCGTTGCCCCAGGCTACCGTTGTGATGGCCCCGAGCGGATTGCGCGCGGCAATGGTGATGAGCGCCATCTGGGCGGCCATGATGAACAGGCCGTTGCCGGCGTTCAGCAGCGCCACGTCGGCCGCTCCGCTGTCGGCGGCGAGCAGGGGCTGGGTTGCCAGAAGGAACCCGGCCATCACCGTGAGGGCCGACAGCTGCACGAGACCGTCGGCGGGAAAGCGCCGGCGCGAGCAAATCACGTAAAGGGCCACGAGGGCAAGCGGGATGGCCGAGAGAAACGACATGCGCGGCGTGCCCGCCACCTCTCCGAAACGCAGGGCGAACCCGAAGGCCACCTGGAACAAAAACAAGCACACGAACAGGGCCGAGAACGGCGCGAGGAACGAGGCCGGCCGCGTGACGGCGATGTCGCTCGGCGAAGGCCGGTCGTGGGCCACGGCGAAGTAGAGGCGCGCCCCCCGGGTGGTAAGCGCGATGGCCGCCAAGGGGAAAGCCAGGAAGAGAGCGGTTCCGACCCACGGGGGCAGAAGCGATGACGCGGGGCTCGCCGCCAGCTGAACGGTGTAGGCCGCAGCGATGATCACGGCCGTCGCGTGCATTTCGAGGCGCGCGAGATAAAGCGCCGCCGACACGGTGGCCACCGAGCGGCCGATGGCGGCGAGACTCGCACCCGCAACGAGGGGCGCCGGCGCGGAAAACCCAAGCCCCAGGGCCAGAAGCGCGCCGCCGCCTACAAGACACGCCACCGCCACGGCGACGATGGCGCGCTCCCGCAGAAGGCGCGGGGCGCGGTAGGCCGCAAGCCCAAGGCCGAGCAAAGTTGCTGCCGAGAACGTGACGGAGATGTCGCGGGCGAACATGAAGATCGCGTCGAACTGCGGGAAGAGCGAGCCGTTCATGAGAGAGGTGGTGCCGAGCGTCAAAAGCAGCGCGACGAACCCGCACGAGGGGCTCGCCTTTTCTGCAGTGCATTCCGTTTCCATGTCGCTCCCTTTCGCTCCTTCGCGCTTCCCTCCATTCTACACGCGAAAACCCCCTGTCCGCGCGGGACAGGGGGTTCGCTCTTATAACCGCTGGTCGCTGGAGGGGAGGCGCGACCGGCGGTATCCCTTGGGAAGGGCTTGACGAACTGCCTTCGCGGGTTGCGGAATAAACGACTCGCGAAGGCGAAGGGGCCTTGAAGACGCGGACGCTTTACGCCTGCCCGGTTGCCGCCAGCATGCCGGCGCGGCGGCCGAAGGTCATGGTGCGCCCGCAGGCAAGGCCCGTCAGCAGGTTTGGATAGCTCACCGAGAAGAAGCCGCCCGAGTCGTTGCCGGTGAGGTACAGGCCCTCGATGGGGTCGCCGTTCTCGTCGCAGGGGTGCATGTTCGTGTCGATGGTGACGCCGTCGAGCGTCGCCAAGAACCACGCGCCGGTGCGCACGCCGTAGAAGGGCGGCGTGTCGATGGCCATCAGGCGGTGCTTCTCCTTGTAGTAGTCGGTGTCCTCGCCGGCCGCGGCCATCTCGTTGTAGTGCTTCCACGAGGCCACGGTGGTCTCCACGGGAAGGTTCAGCTTCTCAGCGAGCTCTTCCATGGTGTCGGCCTTCTGCACGTAACCGTCCTCGATGAGCTTCTCTATCATACCGTCCACCACCTGCATGGGGATGTTGTTCTTCGCCCCGTTGGGGAAGGGGAACAGACGGCAGCAGCCCACCTCGTCGAAGGCCTCGGCCTGCGCGGCGTGGTTTGCGTCCCAGATGTCCACGTAGGTCTGGTGCGGCTGCATGATGGTGGAGTGCAGCATGTAGTCGTAGGGGCCGCTCTCGTTGCAGAAGCGCTCGCCCTTCAGATTCAGCTTCAGGAAGGGCTGCTCGCCGAACCAGAACCAGCGGCCGAGCACTCCGTCGCCGGCGTACTGGTCGGGCTTCACGCAGGCGCGGTTGAAGGTGCAAGCGGCGCCGAGCGGATCCATGGTGGCGCCGAGCCACAGCGCTGCCTTGATGCCGGAGCCGGTGGGATTGCCGCCGGATCCGGGGGCCGCGATGCGGATCTTCTGGTTCCAGGCCTGGCGATCCTCCATCATCTCCAGGTTGTTGCCGTAGCCGCCAGTGGAGAGGATCACGCCCTTGCTGGCGTTGATGCGCAGGTAGTGGCGGTCGCCCTGCACGTCGCGGGCGATGACGCCGGTCACGCGGCCCGTCTCATCGGTCTCGCACTTGATGAACTCGGTGCACCAGCGCACCTCGGCGCCCTGCTCGGCGGCGTAGGCCAGGATAGATTCGGCGAAGCCCCATTCCTCGTCCTCGGCCACGGCATCGGTCTTTTGCGGACTGTGGCCGGTGGCGGAGGCCTTATCGCGGCCCGGGTCGGAGGTGTCGCCCACGCCGCCCTCGAATTCCATGATGAGCTTGCCGTCGCGCTGGATGATGTCAGTGAGCCAGTCCACCATGGCGCCGGACTCATCGGCCCACAGCTTCACCAGGTCGTAGTTCACAAAGCCGTTGGCGTAGCGGACGATGTCCTCGACGGCCTCTTTCTTCTCGATGCGGAACTCCGGGAACTCGTCGAAGGAGGCCTGTTGCAGGCGCGAATCGATGGCGCCGATGTCCTCGCGGACGTTGTGCGGGGTGCCCTGGCGGTCGATGCCGAGCACCTTCGCGCCGTTCTCGGCCGCCGAGATCATGGCCGGGATGCCGCCGGTGCCCATGCCCACGACGAGCACCTCGGTCTCGATGGTCTCGGCGATATTGGCCTCGTCGATGACGGGCGGCGCTCCCAGCCAGGAGGGGCCGCCGAAGTCGCCGGCGCTCGGATTGGTCGGCTCGGCGGCAGCGTAGCCGTGCCCGCAGCCGGAGAGGGCCGCAGCGGACAGGCCGCCCAGGGCCGCAAGGCCCGCGCCCTTGAAGAAGCTGCGACGTGTTACGTTACTGGACATTGGGAGCCTCCCATCCCTCGGGCAGGGTCAGATCATGGCACTCGTTGCAGACGAGCACCTGGTTCTCGTGGGCTTTGTGGCAGTCGCCGCATTCCAAGGCCATGTCCTGATGGCTGGAATGCGGGTTGTACTTCTCGTCGTTGCCGGCGAATCCCCACAGGCCCGCGGTGATCTCGTCAAAGGACTTGCCTCCGTGGCACTCGGCTCGCGCGCAGAACTCCTCGCTGGCGAACTGCTTGCCGGTGGCGAGCATGGTGCCGTCTTCGGTCATGGGGTAGTTGTCGGACACCCAGGCGCACACCTCCGAGATCTGGGTCGTCAGCTCGGCGGTGTGGCAGTCGAGGCACGACTCGCCGGCCTTCGCGTGCACGGTCACGCCCAGGTTCGGGTCGCCGGAGTCGTAGGTCTCCACGTAGTAGTCCATGGGGCTGTGGCAGATGGCGTTGCAGAAGCTCGGCTGCTCGTGCCACACCCAGAACCCGGCGCCGGCCACCATGATAATGGCCGCCACCACGCCGGCGACGATCCACCCGCGCTTGGGACGCTTCTTGGGAGCCGGTGCGCCTGCGCCCGTCGCTGAGCCGGCAGCTGCGGCCGAGCTTGCGTCCGTTGCCGGGCCCGCATGGCTCGGCGCCCCCGCGGCCCTCTTCTCTTCGTCGATGCTCATGATCGTTTCCTCCCTTCCTTACTTGTGTTAGAAACGATGGCGCCCAGTGTGCGCCGCGCCGCCCCGAAAAGCTATTAACCCAGCGGGGTAAACTTCGCGTTTAGCCTGATGGGGGCGGGGTAGGAAAGCGGGGAGGAGGGAAGCGATAAAGGAGGGGATAGAAGGTAATGGGGCGGGAGGAGGAGTTGTTGGGTGAGAGTCGAAAGAAAGGGGGGCGGCAAATATGGAAGGGCATCATGCTGCCGGATCGGTTGGCGACGAGATGAAGGCGAAAGGAGAGCGAAAGGTTGGGCGGGGAGGGGACGCAGCGAAAAACGGTTGTTGAATGCGATGGAAGCGCGGCTCAGCAAGCGCGGTGGAAAACTTGGCGTGTCGGATGCGGTGGAAAACGCGAGGCGCTCCTATGCGGCGGGGCTGTCATGGGGGCTTATGGAGAGCGTGTCTTCCGCAAGCCGTAATAGAGTCGCATTTCTATCCTATGACCAGGACTTATACGCTCATGAATGTTGGTTTTGTCGAGGCGATCCCGCCAGCTTTATTCCGCGACAATTCCGTTTATTGTGGTGCGCCATGAAGCTTTACCTCGGTTACATATCGGCTCTTCAGTTCTGGCGCTGGTGGTCTTCTTCTCACCCGCTCGCGCTGCGGGTGTTTCACGACATGCGGCCAGGCGAGACTGGGCATACGCCTTCGTTTCCCGTCCTTTTCGTTCCGTCTCTCCGTCAATGCGCTTTCCGCGATGAGGACGTTATCGACTGCTTACGCGATGCGGGCATTGACGTTTGTTCAGCGCCTGTGCACGTGCTTGTCGAGGGTTCGCAGGGAGCCAGAGACACGCCGGTAGTTAAGAAGCATCGAACAACGGTCGCCTTCCCTCGCGGGTCATTCGTCAAGGTCGCGCCAAGCGTTCTCGTCAGCTCGCCCGAGCTCTTGTTCCTTCAGATGGCCAAGGCGCTTGCGTTTGGAGAGCTGGTCGCGCTCGGGTTCGAACTGTGCGGCTGCTACCCGCTTTCCGACGAACTGTCGTCGTCTTTGGTGCGCTCGCCGTTGACGACGCCGAGCCGCCTGTCGGCCTTCGTTGCGCGCGCCCGCAACCACGATGGCGTTCAGTTGGCCAGACGTGCCGTGCGGCATGTTATGGCGAAGTCGGCATCCCCTATGGAAACCGAGCTTGCAGCCTTGGCGTTTATTTCTTCGCGCGAAGGTGGTTTGGGTTTGCGGCGCGGTCGCCTGAACGAGCCCATTGACTTCTCCGAGAGCATCCAGCGAGCCTGCGGGTGTCGGCGTGCGGTGTGCGATATTCTCTGGCCCGAAGAGCGCCTGATTTTGGAGTATGACGGTAAGAGGTTCCACGGGACAGACGATAGGGTCAGCCGCGATGCGCGGCGAAAGGACGCGCTTCTGCTGGCGGGCTATGATCTGGTCACCATGACGGGCTCTCAGCTCGGCAATGTATTCCAATGCGCTGAGCTCCTTGATCAGCTGTCAGCGAGAATGGGCAAACCTAAGAAGAAAAGAGGGGCCGGC